>Ga0137390_10000531_pt1 | contig 26323 bp, 23 predicted proteins | sample 15con2h24AmetaG_FD_104937 | JGI IMG/M metagenome (GOLD analysis project Ga0137390, IMG submission 104937) | Vadose zone soil microbial communities from Angelo Coast Range Reserve, California, USA - 15con2h2.4A metaG | ecosystem: Environmental > Terrestrial > Soil > Vadose zone > Saprolite... | reverse complement strand
TGGGATGAAAATCACATCCTATAATCATCATGCGAAGGCTCCTTCCTTTCCGAGAAGCCTTAGTCCTCAAACCAAGACTACCCCGGTTCGATCGAGCCTTCGCTCTTATCCAATCAACCCTTTTCACTACAGCACTTTAGGCTGCCCCACCCGCCAGCCGCTCTAAGGATTTGTGTCCCGCCGCAAATCCCTAACTCGTCACTGGCTGTTGTGCCGCGACTACTGGTTTCAGTTCCGGCTCCGATGGAATGATGATCCATGCGAGCAGGTACGTGACGATGCCCGGACAGACCCCGGTTGCGAGCGTGATGAAGAGGCAGAGAATGCGCACGAGCGATACGTCGAGATCGAAATACTGCGCTAGCCCGGCACAAACGCCCGCGATCTTTTTCTCGGCGCGGGAGCGCATCAGTTTCTTCGGCGTGGGCGGAATCCCCACCACATTGCCGCAGTAGGAGCAAAAGCGGACGTCGTCAGCGATGGCTTTGCCGCAAGCGTTGCAGTACATGATTGTGCCCTCCCTTTGATTTTAGGATACGAGGATTGCGGGAAAATGTTCCGCACGGCTTTCAGGGGCTAAAGCCCCTTGCCTTTAACACGTCTTAACGACACGGCTGAAGCCGTGCCCTTCCCAAAAACCGGCAACGGCCGAAACTTCTGCCTTGACACAATAATTGGCGTTCGATAGCATCAATGAACCGACCGACCGGTCGGTTTGGAGTAATTATCTCCCGCAGCACACGATAGGAGCGCACTGGTGGCCACAATTTTCTATGAACGCGACGCCAATCCCGATGCCCTGAAGGGCAAAACCATCGCCATCCTGGGCTACGGCAGCCAGGGTCACGCACAGGCGCAGAATCTGCGCGATAGCGGTTACAAGGTGATCGTGGGACTTGATCCCAACCGCCCGAGCGCGCAGCAGGCACGTGCCGATGGCATGGTGGTAGTGGCGCCCGACGAGGCCGCCAAGCGCGCCGATTGGATCCACGTGCTCACTCCCGACGAGACCCAGGCGGCGGTGTACGAGCAGTTCATTAAGCCGTATCTGCATCCCGGAAAGATCTTGGGCTTTTCCCACGGATTCAGCATTCATTTCAAGACCATCGTCCCGCCCGATGATGTGGATGTCGTGATGATCGCTCCCAAGAGTCCCGGCCACCTGTTGCGCCGTGTGTATACGGAAGGGCACGGCGTGCCCTCGCTGATCGCCATCCAGCAGGATGCCAGCGGACGCGGGCATGAATTCGCCTTGGCCTACGCGCATGGGATCGGCTCGACTCGCGCCGGAGTTCTGCAGACCACATTCAAGGAAGAAACCGAGAGCGATCTTTTTGGCGAGCAGGCGGTGCTTTGCGGCGGGCTCACTTCGCTGATTAAAAAGGGATTCGAGACGCTGGTCGAAGCCGGCTACGCGCCCGAGATTGCCTACTTCGAATGCCTGCACGAGATGAAGCTGATCGTCGACCTGATCTACGAAGGTGGTTTGGATCGCATGCGCTATTCCATCTCGAACACGGCCGAGTACGGCGACCTGACACGTGGAGAGAAAGTCGTGGGTGATGAGACGCGGGCCGCCATGAAGAAGACTCTGGCCGACATTCAGAACGGCACGTTCGCGAAAGAGTGGATTGAAGAGAACAAGAACGGCGGCCGCAAGTTTGCCGCGCTGCGTCAGCAAGAAAAGCAGCATCCGATCGAGATTGTTGGAGCACAGTTGCGCGGCATGATGAGCTGGCTACCGAAGGAAGGTGCTAAGAAGCCAGCCGAAGCGCCGAAGGAACCGACCAAACAAGTTGTGAATGCGTAGTGGTGGTAGAAACTCCCTGCGGGGCTGGTCGTGGCGCTAGCGGGTAAGGGGTCCTTCGACTGCGGTTGTTCTTTGCGCTCTGCGCAAAGAACAATCCTCGCTCAGGATGACAAGGATTATTAGGGATGACGAGGGTTAGTGGGATCAGGATGACAAGGGTTATTAGGAATGCTTAAGGGAGCGGACATCGTTTTGCAGTGCCTGCGGGCCGAAGGGGTCGACCTGGTGTTCGGCTATCCCGGCGGCGCGATCATGCCGTTGTACGACGCGCTTGAGGGCAGCGGCGTGCGCCACATTCTTACGCGGCATGAGCAGGGAGCGGTGTTTGCGGCGGAGGGCTTCGCGCGCGTTACCGGCAAAGTTGGAGTGGCCATGGCCACGAGTGGTCCGGGCGCCACGAATCTGGTTACCGGCATCGCCGACGCCAAGATGGATTCGGTGCCATTGGTGTGCATCACCGGGCAGGTGCGCAGTCCGCTCATCGGCACCGATGCATTCCAGGAGACAGACGTCTTCGGTGTAACGCTGTCGCTCACCAAGTGGAGCCGGCTGGTGCGCACAATTGAAGAAATTCCCGCAGTGATTGCGGAAGGATTTCACTGGGCTCGCAGCGGACGTCCGGGACCGGTGGTGATCGATATCCCCTCGGACCTGATGAAGGCGAAGACAGAATTCTCCGGGCCAGTGAAGTTCACTCCGCATGCCCGGCCTGCAGATGCGAAGGCCGACGGTGGCTTCACCGACACGGTTGTGGCCCTGCTGCGACAGGCGACCAGGCCAGTGGCGCTGGTGGGTGCGGGAGCAAAGCTCTCGGGTGCGATTCCGGATTTGCGCCGCCTGCTCGATGATTTGAATGTCCCGACATTTGCGACTGTGCACGGGCTGGGCGCGGTTCCGCCGCAGTCGCCCTACTATCTCGGCATGGTGGGGATGCACGGGACCCGCGCCGCAAACACGGCACTGCACGAAACTGATCTGCTGCTGGTTTTCGGAGCGCGGCTGGATGATCGCGTAACTGGCGATCCTACGCGCTTCGCGCCACACGCCAAGATTGTTCACTTTGAAATTGACCCAGCGCAGCTGGATCGGGTTCGTCCCTGCGACGTTCCGGTGATTGGCGATCTGGCGGATACGATTCCCGCATTTCACGCCGAGCTGCGCCGAGCTTCCTTGCCCGACTGGAGTGAGTGGCGCAAAGTCGCCTGCGGTCCCGAGCTTGCTGAGCTTGATCCGCGCGGTCTGGCCCAGCCGACGATTCGCTTTCTCGACGAGCTCTTCAGCCGTCTGCCCCAGGAGAGTGTGATCGTCGCCGATGTGGGACAGCATCAGATGTGGGCGGCACAACGCTACCGATCATCGTCGCCGCGAGGTTTCATCACTTCGGGCGGACTCGGATCCATGGGCTTCGCTTTGCCAGCCGCAGTCGGCGTGCAACTGGCCAAGCCAGAAACTTGCGTGCTCTGCGTTTCCGGCGACGGCGGATTTCAAATGAACATCCAGGAACTGGCCACGGTCCATCGGCTTGGTCTTCCTGTGAAGATGGTGATCATCGACAACAAATATCTCGGCATGGTGCGGCAGTGGCAACAGCTCTTCTACCAGCGCAACTATGCGGAGACTGACCTGAGCGATAACCCGGATTTCGTCGAGATCGCAAAGGCCTACAAGATCCACGCCTGGCGGCTGATGGAAGATGCCATGCGCGAGTATCCGGTATCGAATGAGACGGGAGATCTGCTCGACAACTTCTTGCGTTCGCCGGAGCCGGAACTGCTGGTCTTTGATTGCGCGCCTGAGGCGAATGTTTTCCCCATGGTGCCTGCGGGAGCGGCGCTGTCGGAAATGATGCTGGAGGAAGAACCGTCGTAATTGTTGAGGGGAGGCCGACGCTGGAATGGGAGCAGGAACTATGCAAGCTTTTCACATCCGTTATCGCAACACGCAAGGGACCTTGATGCGCATACTGAATGCGGCTTCCCGCCGTGGTCTGGATCTGCTATCGGTGCAAGCAGAACCGGCCGAGCATGATTACCATGTCACGCTGGTGCTCGACGTGAACCAGAAGCAGGTGGGCCAACTGCACCGCGAGTGGTATGCGATCGCGGACGTCACCCACGTTCGTTCCAGCGCAGGATTGCGTGCGCCTGGAGAACCTGCACCTCGGGATGGCGCTGATTGGGGATCACCCCAACCGCCGGCGTCGGCGAGTCCGGCCGCGCAGTCGGCACGGGCAGCTTTAGCTTAAGTTTTTTCCGATGTTGTTGGGATGCATGACGTTCAATCCTGGGCAACGTCATGCAGGTTGGGGAATCTGCAGTTGAGATACGCCTGATGGGCGTCGTTGTCTGAACACAGGTTCCCCGTTTTTTTTGGCGCGATTTCACATTCTGCTCGAATTGTGACCTCTGTTGTAATCTTTCACCCATGGACCTCAAGCACAACAGCCGCGGAATTACCGAAGGGCGCGACCGTGCCGGTGCGCGCGCAATGTTCAAAGCCATTGGCTTCACCGACGTTGACCTTGGCCGGCCATTGATCGGCGTAGCCAATACCTGGATCGAAACCATGCCGTGCAACTTCCACCTGCGGCGGCTTTCCGCAAAGGTGAAAGAAGGCATCCGCGCCGCAGGAGGCACGCCCATGGAGTTCAACACCATCGCCATTTCCGACGGCGAGACCATGGGCACCGAAGGCATGCGCGCCTCGCTGGTCAGTCGCGAGTTGATCGCCGACTCCATCGAACTGGTCTGTCGCGGACAACTGTTCGATGCCGTCGTCTGCGTGGTGGGCTGCGACAAGACCATTCCGGCGGCTGCGATGGCACTGGCTCGAATGGATCTTCCCGGCATGGTGTTCTACGGCGGCACGATCGCTCCGGGCAATTATCGCGGCAAGGACGTGACTATCCAGGATGTGTTTGAAGCGGTGGGGGCGAACGCGGCGGGAAAGATTTCAGACCAGGAATTACACGAACTGGAAAATGTGGCCTGTCCCGGTGCCGGCGCTTGCGGCGGGCAGTACACCGCAAACACGATGTCAACTGTGATGGAGATCATCGGGCTTTCTCCCCTGGGCTTCAATAGCGTCCCGGCCATGGACCAGGAGAAGGACAAGATCGCATTCGATTGCGGCAAAGTAGTGATGAACATTTTGCAAAAAGGGATTCGGCCGCGGGACATTCTTACCCGGCAGGCCTTTGAAAACGCCATCACGGCAGTTGCTGCCACCGGCGGCTCGACCAACGCAGTGCTACATCTGTTGGCGATCGCGCGCGAAGCGGGCGTGGACTTGCAGATCGATGACTTTCAGACCGTGAGCGAGCGCACTCCTCTGCTGGCCGATCTGAAACCTTCCGGGCGCTTTGTCGCAGCAGACATGCACCGTGCGGGCGGCATCCGGCTCCTGGCCAATCGGCTGCTGCGTGGCAAATATCTGCACCCTGCGGCGGCCACCGTCACCGGCCGCACCATTTCGGCTGAGGGCGAGAGCGCGACAGAAACCTCTGGGCAAGAGGTCATCGCCCCACTGGAAAAACCGCTCAAGAAGACCGGTGGGCTTGTCATCTTGAAGGGCAATATTGCGCCCGAGGGCTGCGTGGCCAAGATCAGCGGACATGAGCGCCTCGAGCATCGGGGACCGGCCCGCGTTTTCGAATCGGAGGAGGAGGCCATGGCAGCCGTCACCGGCAAGAAGATTCAAGCCGGGGACGTAGTCGTGATCCGCAACGAAGGCCCCAAGGGCGGGCCAGGCATGCGCGAGATGCTGAGCGTGACTGGCGCGATTGTAGGAGAAGGATTGGGCGAGTCGGTTGCTCTCTTGACCGATGGCCGCTTCAGCGGCGCCACCCACGGACTGATGGCTGGCCACGTCTCGCCGGAGGCTGCGCTCGGAGGTCCCATCGCCGCCGTGCGCGACGGCGACATGATTCGATTTGATGTCCGCCAGCGGGTGCTGGAAGTAGAGATCAGCGACGAAGTCCTGCGCCAGCGCATGAGCCTGTGGAAGCCGCCGCAACCACGCTACACCACTGGCGTTTTCGCCAAGTACGCGGCGCTGGTGACATCGGCGTCGCAGGGGGCGATCACAAGGCCAGCACTGTGATGTGTAGGGCGGACACTCTTGTCCGCTTTTGAAGTTGATTTTCTTTGCACTCGGAGCGAAAGAGGTTCAACTTCAAAACAAAATCAAAAGCGGCGGACAGGAGTGTCCGCCCCACACTTGCGCCAGTCAGATCTGCGCGGGATCATCCGGATCAGGTTCGCGCACCGGGGCGTCGGGATTTTCTGGAGGCGCTGGCGGCTCTTTGATCGGTGGCGGGGACGGCTCCGCAGGCGTACGAAGCATGCACTCCGTGGGCGCGGACGTTTCGGTTCGCATTACACTCAGATGCGGGAATTGTCCGAACGGAAGCCCGGCATTGCCTTGAGCATGGCTTTGTTACATTGCGGCTTCGTCCGAGTCCGCATGCTATAATCTTTTATTCTCAGTTGTTTAGAGTACGGAGGGCAGCATCGATAAACGTTTTATCCGAACCAATGATCGCATCCGCGCGAAAGAAATCCGCGTGATTGGCGATGAGGGCGAACAGATCGGGATCATGCCGCCCTATGAAGCTCTAAAGAAGGCCCGCGAGAAAAATCTGGACCTGGTGGAGATTTCGCCGACCGCGCAGCCTCCCGTGTGCCGCATCATGGACTACGGGAAGTATCTGTATCAGCAGGAAAAGAAAGAGCGCGAAGCCAAGAAGCACCAGAAGACCATCGTGGTCAAAGAAGTGAAGTTCCGCATCAATGTGGACGACCACGACTACGAAACCAAGAAGAACCACGTACTGCGCTTCCTGGATGACGGCGATAAGGTCAAGGCGACCATCTTTTTCCGTGGGCGTGAGATGACCCGCACCAGCTTGGGACGCCAGATTCTGGAGCGGCTGATTAAAGACGTGGAGCCTTCCGCCATCGTGGAGTTCCGGCCGCGGCAGGAGGGCAACACGCTGCACGCGATCCTGGCTCCGAAGAAGTCGGAAAAAGAGAAAGCGACCGAGAAGGCAAAGGCCGCAGCTCACAGCGCTCCGAGCCAGAGTGTGCCGCAGGCCCAGATGGCCAAGCCCGCGTCGTAAGATAACTTCGGCGAATTCAGGGCAATGCATTCTGACCGGCGGGGAGATGCCGGAGTGAATTATCCTGCTTTGCTGCGGACTTCCTGGACTTGATTTTCTAAAAGCTGATACTGTTTTTCGAGGACTTATGCCGAAATTGAAAACTCACAAGGGCGCTTCCAAACGCTTCAAACTCACTGCAACCGGCAAGGTGAAGCGCGGACGCTCGCACCTGCGTCACATCCTGACCTCCAAGAGCAAGAAGCGCAAACGGAATTTGGGATCACCGGCGCTGGTGAGTGACGGCGACATACGCAAAGTAAAGCGCATGATCCCCTATCAGTAAGGTCTTCCTTCGTGTGACACTAACCATCACGAAGGAGTGCGGACCCGTTGTCCGCACGCGGGCCGCAATTAAGCCTGCAGGCGTGTGAAGAGGCCAGAGATCACCGCATGGTGAATCGTCCTTGCCTCCAGCCGCCGTTAATCAGAAAGCAAAAAGGAGAAAGCCATGCCTCGTGTAAAACGCGGAACCAAACGCCGCGCCAAGCGCAAGAAAATATTAGACCGCGCCAGCGGATACTTCCTCACAAAGTCAAAACTCTACCGTTCCGCGAAGGAGGCCGTCGAACGCGGCCTCAAGTTCGCCTACTCCGGGCGCAAGCAGCGCAAGCGGCAGTACCGTTCGCTGTGGATCGTGCGCATCGGCGCCGCCGCCAAATTGAATGGGATGAGCTACAACCAGTTCATCCACGGCCTGAAAGTGGCCGGAGTCGAACTCGACCGGAAGATTCTGGCCGACTTGGCGGTGAGAGATCCGGGTGGATTTAAGAGCCTCGCCGAGCAGGCGAAGGACGCCATCGGCGGGGCAGCGTAGTCAACGTTTTTCGGTTTCCGCTTTTCTGATTTATTCCAGAGTCAAATTCCCCGCCCTAGTCTCTCCAAAGGACGGAGAGACTAGAACGGGGCACCCGGCTTCTCTTTAATTGGTCATCATTGAGTTTTTGTCATTTTGAGCGAAGCGAATAACCTATGCAGTCCGGCGGGAGTTGCATAGGTCCTTCGCGCAAAAGGCGCGCTCAGGATGACAAGCGAGCACTGATCGTGGCATACACCTTTCCCAAATTGACGGATTATTCAGACAGGGAGTTGGCTGAAGCGGTCGAACAATTTCGTCTTGCCCTTAAGACTGAAAGCAGTGAGATCGATCAGGAGGTGTATGACCCGGCGCTGACTCCCGCGGTCAGACAGGACTTGCTTAAGAAGTTTCGCGACAGATGGCTTGGCAGGAAGTCCGGTCTTTTCGGCCAGCTCAACAATCTTTGGCTTAAGAATGCCCCGCCTGATCGCAAAAAGCATGTCGGCCAGTTCATAAATCAAGTCAAGCAGGCCGACCTTCCTCAGGTTGAGCAGTTCGTCGAGGAACGGGATCTCATTGCGCCGCAGTCGTCAGATGCCATCCGCTCTCTTCAAGTCTTTGACGACGTGACTACCGAGTCTGGGGTCGACATCACTCTTCCCGGTATTCGCCGGCCCATCGGGGCTGAGCATCCTGTCATCAAGACCATGCACGAGATTGTGTCCGTCTTCCAGAAGCTGGGCTATTCCGTGGCGGAGGGGCCGGTGGTCGAGACCGATTACTACAACTTCGAGGCACTGAATTTTCCGCCGAACCATCCGGCGCGCGACACGCAGGACACGCTCTTCATCGCGGGGCAGCAGGCGAAGCCACAGCGGGAGCGATTGCTGCTGCGCACGCATACTTCTCCGGTGCAGATTCGGACGATGGAGAAGATGCATCCTCCACTTCGCATCGTGATTCCCGGCCAGGTGCACCGCAATGACCCGCCGGACGCGAGCCACTCGCCCATGTTTCACCAGATCGAAGGCCTCGCCGTCGACACCAACATTACCTTCGGCGACCTCAAGGGTACGCTCGATCACGCCATGAAGGCGCTGTTTGGATCGAGCGTGAAGACGCACTTCCGGCCGTCATTTTTTCCATTCACCGAGCCGAGCGCGGAGATGTTTGTTTCGTGCTTCATCTGCGGGGGGAGCGGGAGGCGTGGCGCCGAGCCCTGCCGTCCGTGCAAGCAGACGGGGTGGATTGAGATTCTGGGCTGCGGAATGGTTGATCCGAACGTGTTTGAATTCGTGAAAGAAAACGGATACGACCCGAAGAAGATTTCGGGATTTGCCTTTGGGATGGGGGCGGATCGGATCGCACTGCTGAAGTATGGTGTGGACGATATTCAGTTGTTCTTTCAGGGGGATGTGAGGTTTTTGGGACAGTTTTCTTAGCTGTCAGCCGTCAGCTGTCAGCAAGACCTGCGAGGACATCGTGAGAACTCCTCGATGCGGCGCGTGTGGTTTCGAGCTGCAAGGGGTCCTTCGCTTCGCTCAGGATGACAGAGTTGTTTAGAGAGTCATGAAGATTTCTCCAGAATGGGTGCGGGAGTTTGTTGAGCTGGCGGTCGATGACAATCGACTGGCGGAAGACTTGACTACTGTTGGGGTTGCTGTGGAGGGGATTAGTGGGACCGGTGCGGACACCGTCTTCGAGATGGAGATTGGGACCAACCGTCCCGACGCGATGAATCATTACGGCGTGGCGCGGGAGGCGGCGGCAATTTACGACTTGCCGCTGAAGCCGATTGAGCCGAAGCTACCCTCAGGGGCTAAAGCCCCATCATCTGCTGCCTTGCGCGGCGCGGCTGGAAGCCGCGCCCTTTCAAAACAAACGTCTGCTGCGTCGTATGGGGCGGCTGAAGCCGCGCCTTCCTCGGGCGCTCACGGCACCACTGAAGTCGTGTCATTCCCAGCCATGCTCTTTCCGATCACGGTTGAAGAGCCGCAGCTTTGTCCACGGTTTTCCGCACGAGTTATACGCGGAACGACGGTCAAACCTTCGCCCGAGAAGATTGCGCGGCGTCTGCGCTTGCTTGACCAGCGGCCTATCAGCAACGCCGTCGATGCCACCAACTACGTCCTCTGGGAGATAGGGAAGCCCACCCACGTCTTCGACATGGATCTGCTCGATGGTGGCAGGATCATTGTGCGCAAGGCCAGAGACGGCGAGCGTCTGAAAACTCTCGATGGCGTCGAGCGGAAGCTTACGTCCGAAGACCTGGTTGTTGCCGATGCAAAAAAGCCCGTGGGACTTGCCGGAGTAATGGGTGGCTTCGACACCATGATCACTGAAAAGACGCGCAACATTCTCATCGAGTCGGCATGGTGGGACCCGGTGACGATCCGCAAGACGTCCCGGCGGCACGGGATTCATACCGATGCTTCGCACCGCTTCGAGCGCGGCGCTGATTTCGAATCGACCGTGCTGTCTTGCGATCGCGTCGCCGAGCTCATCCTTGAGTCCGGTGGCGGCGAGTTGGCCGGTGATGTTATCGATGTCGTCTCGCGGAAGATCGATCAGGCTCCGATCGTGCTGCGAATTTCGGAAGTTCAGCGCATCCTTGGCGCGAGCATCGATACGGGAGAGATTTTCCGCATCCTGAAAAAACTAGGATTCACTTTGATTCCTGAAGGCCAGGATGACGCCCAGTTCCGCGTCCACATTCCCAGCTGGCGCCTCGACGTGGAACGCGAGATTGACCTGATCGAAGAAATTGCCCGCCTGCACGGCTATGACAAGTTCGAGAATACCCTCCCGGCGTATAGCGGCGCAGTGATCGAGCTTCCGGACGCCGCCAAGGACGCCACCGTGCGTCAGCGCGCCCTGGCGCTGGGTTACAACGAAGCGGTGTCGCTGACTTTCATTTCGCACGCAGACGCCGAAAGATTCTCTTCTTCTGCGGGCGTCAAGGTTCTGGAGCTGGAAAATCCGCTGAGCGAAGAAGCGTCGGTGATGCGAACGACGATGGTCCCTGGGATGCTCGACATGCTGGCCTGGAATCTGAATCACGACTCGGAAAATGTCCGGCTATTTGAGATGGGACACGTCTACGAAGCCGGCGCCAGCCAAGGGGTCGAACCCAGGCGAGCCTGTCTGGGCGCGACTTTAGCGGCGGTGAAGGCGGCGCTGCCCGCAAGCGCCGTGCTCGATGTCAGCAAAGGCGAAAGCGCAGCCGCGGTCGAGGTGTTCCGCTGTTTCAAGGGCGACATTGAAAATCTGCTCACCGCATTTGCATGCGAGCGACTGACTTTCGACCGTCAGACAGCGGACTATTACCATCCTGGACGTTCAGCACGCGCGTTGGTAGATGGCGTGCTGGTAGCTCAGTTCGGGCAGATACATCCCGGCGTGGCTGCGGAGCGAAAACTGCGGCAGGACGTTTTCCTGGCCGAACTGGATCTGGAGCAGCTCTACCTGCGAGGGCTGCGGCAGGTGCGATTCTCGCCGTTGCCGCGGTATCCCGCCGTGCAGCGTGATTTCTCGTTTATCTTCGCGGATTCAGTTTCGTTCGAGGAAATGGAGAAGGCGGTAGCCGCAGTGCGGGTGCCGGAATTGCGTGACTTCCGTCCGGTGGAGATTTTCCGCGGCGGCTCGATTGAAGCCGGAAAGTATTCCATTCTGCTGCGGGCCACGTTCCAGTCGAGCGAGCGCACGCTACGCGAAGATGAAGTAGCCCAGTGGTCAGGAAAAATTGTTGCGGCCCTGCAGGGGCTGGGCGGCTTGCAAAGGGCGTAGGATCCTGTTCAACAGATCCTTACTAAGAGCATTGATAGAGCGCCGCGCTGCGGCCCGGCAGGTTGCAGAAAACTTGCATTCGCGTCAGGGCATATCTTCAGCGAGTGCTGAAAGCATAGTTTGATTACCTCAGCGGCTGAAGCCGCGGGTGATTTTGTTGCACTGACGGCGCGGCTTAAAGCCGCGCCCTTTCAAAACATAGTCGTCGATCGATGTTTCAGCAGTTTATGAAGTGACTGAAGGCTGGGGGTCTTATCGCAGCGCTGAAAAGCGCTGCGCCACCCAAAGGCGGACCTTTTTCGCAACCCTTTCAGTCATTAACGGGTTTCTGAGCATCGTCTTTGTTAGACTCGTCCAATGTTCGCCCTGAACCTGGAGTTGCCCACCCAGGCGGTCCAGTTCTTCTTTTGTTTGCCGATAATCACTACGTGACCATTGCCTCTGCCACTCTCGCTCCCGTGCCGGACAAGTTGAAAGACGTCACCAAGCTGCACTACGTTGCCCGGCAGCCAATCTTCGATCGCGACCGGAAAGTATTTGGCTACGAGTTGCTGTTTCGCGATGGTCTGGAGAATGCGTTCACTGGCACCGATGCGGACGCGGCCTCGCGCGCCACGCTCGACAACTCGCTGTTGATTGGGCTGGACACTCTATGTGATGGACGGCGGGCCTTTGTGAACTGCACCCGCGACACGCTGATCAAGGGCCTGGTTACACTGCTGCCGTCTCAATCAACGGTCGTCGAGGTTCTCGAAAGCGTTCCCGCAGATCCGGACGTGGTGGCCGCCTGCAAGCGGCTGAAAGAGGCAGGCTATCTGATTGCGCTCGATGACTACGTTACGGATGACCCGCGGGAGCCGCTAACCCAGATGGCAGACATTATTAAGGTCGATATGAAGCTGACCACGCACACGCAGCGCGCCGATCTGATCAAGCGTTTCGGGCCGTGGCGCTGCCGCGTGCTGGCGGAAAAGGTCGAGACTCAGGAGGAGTTTGTCGCCGCCCGGGAGCAGGGCTTCGTCTATTTTCAGGGATATTTCTTCCGCCAGCCGGAAGTTCTGGCTGCCCACAGCATGCCCGGGAACAGTCTGAACTACTTGCGCATGATGCGGGAAGTTTCGCGTCCGGAACTGGACGTTACTGTACTCGAACGCCTGATCAAGGGCGAAGCATCGATCTGCTACCGGCTGCTCCGATACCTGAATTCCTCCGTGTTCGGATTCAAGAGCGAAATCCACTCGGTGCGGCACGCGCTTTCCATTCTCGGAGAGCGGGAAGTACGTCGCTGGGTCCGGCTGGTCGCGGCTGTGGCAGCCGGCCAGGACAAACCCAGCGACCTGGTGCTTTCCTCGTTGGTCCGGGCGCGTTTTGGGGAGTTGCTGGCGCCGCAAGTGCCGAGCGGCGAATCGGACCTTTTCTTGTTGGGATTGCTCTCTCTCATCGATGCCATGTTGCAGATGCCGATGGCGGATGTTCTGGACAAGATTTCTCTGGACAGCGAAACCAAAGCGGTTCTGCTCGGTCAGCCGAGCAAGCTGCGTCCGGTCTTCCAGCTGATTCTGGCTCACGAGAGCGGCGAGTGGGAAGCCGCGGCGCAGGTTGCCGAGGGCCTGCATCTCAATCCCAAAGAAGTTGCGGCCCTCCACTGGCAGTCCCAGCAATGGGCTCGCGAGGTCTGCGTCGGTGCCTGAGATCACGCCCCGGGGAACTTTGGGTAATGTCCCCCTGTGCAAAATCTACGGATTTGTCCCCTTGCGCGGTACGGCGGGGACGAGTACGATGAGATTGTTCTCATTTGGCCCCGTTCCCGCGCAGGCCTTCCGCGCCAGCCCTTCCGAGGCGGCGCGACGGATCCGATAACGGAAAACCGATACATAAAGTTTATTTTTAGTTCGCAAGTTAGAGTTCGTTTCAAGAGTTAGGGTCGTTCCCGAGTGCGTCCAGCCGCAACCCGCAACTGCGCAGAGGTGATGGCGTGTGCCATCGCAAAGATCTGCATCGGGCAGCCAGACTGCACCGAGCTGTGTCCGTTTTGACCTTGAAACCTGTAAAACTTTGCAACCAGTGCAAAATTTGAAACCTCAGAGATGACGCTGTAGAGCAGCTTGAGAGGACTATGAACGCAGGACCAGGAAGGCCCTCCGGTGGTGGTGGAGGGAGAAACAGAAGGCGGCGCGGACGCCGTCCCAACAATCAGCACGGACAACGCCCAGGGCCGGGCCGGGAGCGGCAAAACGCCGACGGGATCTACACCGCGCCCATGGATCACAGCTATCGCGCGGCGCTGGCCGGGGGCAACAACGGCCACAAGACTGGACGCCAACGTCCCGGCTTCGCCACACAATATCCGCAGCCCGAACCTGAGCCGCTGCCGGCGCGTGAAGACGCGAACTCGCGTATCTTTGCTTTCGTCGATGATCTGTTCTTCAGCGCGAAGATTCAAGAGACGGCACGCAAGCTCAACGTTAAGGTCGAGTTCGTCAAAAGCGACAAGGATCTGGGGGAACGGATGCATCAGAACGGCGAAGAGAAGCCGTCGCTGATCATCTTCGATCTCAACAATGCCAACGTGAAGCCGCTGAGCTTGATCCCGAAACTTAAGAGCAAGCTCAAGAAGGGAACGTCGATTATCGGCTTCCTCTCGCATGTGCAGGGCGATCTGAAGCAAAAGGCGCATGAAGTGGGATGCGACATGGTTCTGCCGCGCTCCGCCTTTTCGCAAAACCTGCCGCAATTGCTGCGCCGCCATGGTGCGCATGAGGAAGAGACTCCGACGACAACGCAGTAAGAGAGACCTGTTTCTATCCTGGAGGCCAGCCCAGTGACCGTCCGCCAAGCAAGTGGACGTGGAGATGGAAAACTGCCTGGCCCGCTCCCGGGCCCACGTTGAGGACGGTGCGGTAGCCCTGCTCGATGTTGCGCTGGCGAGCAATCTGCGCCGCCGCCAGATGACAGCGGCCAATCAATTCCGCGTGTTCGCCGCCTGCCTCCTTCAATCCTGCAAGATGCTTCTTGGGAATCACCAGTACGTGCGTGGGCGCTTGCGGCTGGATGTCCTCAAACGCAAAGACGTCTTCGTCTTCATACACTTTTTTCGACGGAATCTCGCCGCGGACGATGCGGCAGAAAAGGCAATCGCGGGTGGGATCTGTCATTTCTTCCTGGCCATAGTAACGATACACTCATGCCCAAAGGTTGTCAGCCGGGGCGCGAAGGGGCTGGCTGGAGCAGAGCCCTCCCAAACCGCGTCTGCATGGCCCCAGTGATTCTGTAATATTTTACAGCTGCACAGGCTCAGACAAATTCTGTGGCGGGGAACAGATGATGCCAGACAACGCGCTGTTCATTAGCTATGGTCACTTAGACATGAGCCCCACCAATTGGCTGGAGCGGCTCAAGCTCTACCTGGCCCCGTTTCGCCGACGAGAGCTGGTTGAAATATGGGATGACTCGAAGATCCACGCTGGCAGCGAGTGGAGGAACGAAATTCGAGCTGCAACTGAACGAGCGACGTCTGCAATACTGCTGGTGGGGCCTGCATTCCTGGCCTCCGAGTTCATAACCAACGATGAATTGCCGAGCCTGCTAGCCGCGGCCGAGAATCGAGGGGGCAGGATCTATCCGCTGGTAGTTGGATATTGTGGATACAAGCAGAGTGTCCTCGAGAAGTATCAAGCTTTCAATGACCCCGAGAAACCGCTTGAAGCGCTTACCACTGCTGAACAAAACAAGATTCTCAACCAGGTCAGCCTGATCGTTGATGAAGACCTTCGCCACCACGAGGCAAAACCCAATCGACCCGAGAAAATGCTCATCGCGGATACAAGAACGGCGATGGAGGAAATTGCGCAAGAGCTTCAAGTCACTCGGACAGGATTTGTCGCCCAATGTAGCCGCCGTGATCTTCTTGTCCAAGCGATCAAGGACCGGCTCAATCTCCGGGACAATATGGAATATGAGAATTTCTTCTTTCGATATTTCAACAAGCTCAATGACGAAGAGAAATTCCAGTTTGACCAGATCAGGGCCATGACCGAGGGTCCGTTGCATGAGGGGAACCAGAATATGCTGCAGGTCATTGAAGGGCAGCCGCGAGTGCTCGCGGAAATTCCCGCGTTGGCCGATCTTCGCCAGCACCTGGTGTTCTGGCTCAACAAGTACGAAAAGGTTTTTCTGAAGAGGGCGGAAATGTGTCTGCTGTATACGGGGGTGGAGGACGGAGTGCCGTTTCCCAACGGCGTCGACGAGAAAGTCCGGAAGTGGATCAAGACGCACGCCTGACACCTCATCACGGCGCTGAACGCCTCGGACCCAAAATCTAAAGTTTCCCAGTAACTAGTCGAGCCTCACCAGAAAAATCGCGCCCTCCGGCGTCTTTGTCTCGGCGGCGAGCTTTTGTGCGCGATCATGATCGTCATCGAGGACGCGAACCCGCACCCACCAGTCTCCGGCGGGACTGGCGAAGCGGAGCACTTTGGCGGTGCGATAGCGGCGGGTGAGATGGTCGGCGAGTTTGGTGGCGGCGCGTTCGTCGGCGAGACCTCCGATCTGCACTGCCCACTTTCCGCCCGGTGCGAGCGATGCGGGAGTCTGCATCACTTCCACTTTCACTTCGGCAACGCCGGGCTGGTAGACGTCGAGCTTGCGCGCGGCCGCGAGTGAGAGGTCGAGAACACGGCCCGGAATGAACGGTCCGCGGTCGGTGATGCGGACCAGCGCATGGTGGCCGGTCTTGAGATTCGTTACACGCACGATGGACCCGAGCGGCAAGGTGCGATGGGCCGCCGTCATGGCGTGCATGTTATAGATGTCGCCATTCGATCCGCGGCGGTTGTGGTAAGGAGGTCCGTACCAGCTTGCCATTCCGGTTTCGCTGGACTGCGGAATGCTGCCATCAGGAATCGTTGGTTCGGCGAGGTCGGCTTCCCCGGTAGCACTTTCACTGCTACGCGTCTTTGCGTTTGGAGGCTTGGCTCCTGCGGAAGGTTCCCCGGGACTGGACTCCTCGGTGGTGGGGAGAGGCGGCGGAGGCGGCACATTCTGATGGGCCTGCTTAGGATGGCCGCAGGACGGGAGAAGCGTAACCGCAAGCAAGGCCGCGATCAGGGAGCAATAGAACTTCGTGCGAACGATTGCTGGCTCGCCTTCGCCGGGGCAGAGTTTTGAGCCGGCAGGGCTGAAGCTCGGCGCCAGATGCAGGACATTTCCAGCCGCGGCTTTCAGCGAGTTGCGGCGAACGGTCACTTGCGGGCGCGCTCGCTCTGGTCCATATAGTCGGCGAACTCGGCCAGCTTTTGGGCGGCGACACGAAGAGCCTTCGTCGAATGCTGGCGAACGGCGGGAACGACCTCGTTGTTCAGGTACTTGATGAACTCCGGGATTTCCTTTTCCAGACGGTCGGCGGCGTCGGCGACCGTCTTGCCGACGCGGGCTGAGGCGTCCTCTACCTTGCGGTTGAAGTCGTTCATGATGCTCCTCGGAATGCCGGGCGTGAAAGGGCTCACGCCATGTTGCGGATGTCAGGCCCGAGTATTATTTCGTGCTCAGACCGCTGGGTCAATGGCGGGAGAACACCACAGGTGCAACTGGGAATATTCTCTCCGTCGGCCAAGCGGAGGAGACATAGCAACGGCCGGAAAGGAGCCCTCTTGCAGTAAGGATTGTATCCTTGATACAGTAAGGATTATGCCAAAGGTGACCAGCAAGCTGCAACTGACTGTGCCCAAGATTATCGCGGATCAGTACGGCATCAGGCCTGGGGATGAATTGAAGTGGATTCCTGCGGGAGAGAGCATTCGAGTTGAGCTGGTGGGCCGCAAGCCCAAAACAGCAAATGAGCTGACGGCCGAGGAAAGACTTGAGTTGTTTGATGCGGCGATGAGGCGAGTCGACAAGATCCAGGCGGAAGAGCTGCGGAAGAACAAGGGTAACCGAATCACGCGCGAGAACCGTGGCTGGACTCGCGAGGAGCTCTACGACCGTGGCTTCTCTCGTTGATACCAACATTTTAGTGTACTGCTACGATCCTCGAGATCTGGCGAAACGTGGCGCCGCGCGCGAGATTTTGCGAAAAGGAATGGACGCAAAAGAACTCCGCATTCCCCATCAAGCGTTGATTGAGTTCGTGTCTGTAGTTACCGTCAAGCAAGTGGGAGGGAAGCCATTGCTGCCTCGCGAGGAAGCATCGAGGCAAGCTGAAGAGCTAATGGTCGACTGCCCCGTTCTCTATCCCAACGAGGCGGTTTTCCGCGAGGCCCTGCGCGGGATGGCAACTTACCGGTTACCGTGGTATGACGCCCAGCTGTGGGCTTACGCTGAACACTACGGGCTGGCCGAAATCCTCTCGGAGGATTTTGAGCACGGGCGCAGGTACGGGACGGTGCGGGTGAGGAATCCGTTTGCCGATCTGGGCCTGGCTTAGGCCGGGACATAGTAAGCTGCTTCCTGCGGACCTACCCTTCTGCGGACTATCTTGAAGCCACGGCACAAACTCCACGCATTCTCTGATTCCATGAAAGCGGCATTTCGCAGGGACTTGCTCGCCTGGTATGACGAGCATGCGCGTGACCTGCCGTGGCGGGAGAGCCGCGATCCGTACCGGGTGTGGCTGTCGGAAATCATGCTGCAGCAGACGCGGGTGGCGGCGGTGATTGCGCACTATCAGGAATTTTTGCGGCGGTTTCCGACGGTGGAGAAGCTGGCGGCGGCCAAGGAGGCGTCTGTGCTGGCGGCGTGGAGTGGGCTCGGCTACTACAGGCGTGCGCGCATGCTGCACGCGGCGGCGAAGGTCGTAGCGCGAGGCCATGGCGGCAGCTTTCCGGATACGATGGAAGACCTGCGCGAATTGCCCGGCATCGGACGCTACACGGCGGCAGCGGTTGCCAGCATTGCGTTCGGCGAGCCGGTCGCGGTGGTCGATGGGAATGTAGAGCGCGTGTTGCAACGGTTGTCGGGGAAACGGCTGGCTGGAGAGCAGTTGTGGCAGGCGGCGGGCGGTTTGCTCGATCCGAAGCGGCCGGGTGACTTCAATCAGGCGGTGATGGAATTAGGAGCGACGGTGTGCACGCCGCGGGCTCCGACGTGTTTGACGTGTCCCGTGGTTGAGGGGTGTGCGGTGCGCGGGGAAATGACAGCGCGACCCAAGGTGGCGGGGCAGATCAAGAGCGAGATTCATTATGCGCTGGATTGCCGCGATGGCGAGGTTTTTCTGGTGCAGCGGGCGCATGATGCGTCGCTCATGCCTGGCATCTGGGAGTTGCCGGAGGTGGAAGGTCCTACCGCAGGGGCTAAAGCCCCGTCTGATACAGTCAGCTCTATCGCAGCGCTGAAGCGCTGCGCCACCCAAAAACACGCCACCCAAAAACACGCCACCCAAAAACACGCCACCCACGAGCACGGCACTCAAGAACACGGCACCCAAGAACACGGCACCCAAGAGAATGCCACCCAAAAGCAAGAAAGAGCGCGAGGTAGCGCAGGGCTGCAGACTGGATTCACGTTGAGGCATTCAATTACCGTGACTGACTACACGGTGAAGGTTCAGCGTATGGCTGTGCTGGGTGGAGTTCGCGGAAAGTGGGTTGGTGTGGATCGACTGGCGCGGCTTCCGTTGACCGGGCTGGCGCGGAAGATTTTGCGGAAGGCGGAGTTGCTCTAGCCAGTGGGTATCGGCGAGTGCGGGGGGTATGAGGGTGAGTTGTGGCGGGGAATTGCGGCTTAGTTCTTGGCCGGCGATAGAGCAGCCAACTCGCGCTTCGCTTCCTGCGCTGGGATGAAATCCGGGTCGGCGTCCTTCCAGATTTCCAATAGTTGCTGGTAGCTCCGCGTCGCCGCCGCCGTGTCGAAGTGCGCCTGCGCGCGAGCCGTTCCCAGCAAGCAGAGGGGGTAGTCCGGCGCCTGTGCCGTGCCCACCGGCCCTTCCTGCAATGCAAGGCCGCGGTACCGGACTCCGGGCTGAAGATCGGTGACCGCTTGCTGCCACTGGCTCATCTCCAGCGATGCCCGCCCCAGAAGTTGCGGAGCTTTGGATACCAGCGGATAACTAACGGCCGACGACAGCAATCCGGAAACCTGTTCAGGATGATGCTGCGCGAGCGCGATCGCGGCCTTCACTTGCGGCAGATAAATATCGTTCACCAGCGTGTTGCTTGGAACTTCGGAAGCAAGATGTTGCATTTCCTTCAGGGCCGGTCCGGTTTCGCCGCACAACGCCAACGCCAGTGCGGCGTCGGGAACTGTTGTCATCGAGCGGTCAAGGGCCAGACCTCGGTGGGCGGCATCTCGCGCCGCTGCACAGTTGGACGCAAACGCGTCGTGGACGGCCCGGAGTGCGTAAAAGTTCCCCGCTGCATCCACAAAGTGCTGTTGTTCAGCCCGCTGGGCAGAATGCTCCCACTGTTGGTCGGCAGCATGAATCTTCCCCGAGAAGAGATTGACGTTTCCCGCCAGCACTTCCACCATGAAGCCGGCGGGACGACTGGCTGCCCACTGCAATTGCTTATCCCAATCCGCGTGGCCGGTCTGGAAATCATGCAAAAGCACATTGCCGTGGTAGTTGGTATCATCCCCGCCGCCCTGATCCAAGGCCTCCTTCAGGTATCGCTCGGCTTCGGGGATGCGATCCAGGCCGAGCAGAGTGCCGGCTGTGTTGTCCGCTGCCACATTGTCCCATTTCGCCATCTCCCAAGTTTTCTGGTAACCGGTCAGCGCCTGTTCAAACTCGCCCACATAAACGTAGGTTTGCGCCAGATTGTTCAAGGCGGACGCATCGCGCGGGTAGGTCGCCACGTAAAGTTTGTAGGATTCCAGAGCCTTGGGAAGATCGTATTGTTGCAGGACGTACTGTGATTCGATGTACATGCGCTCACGTTCAGTGACGCGCTCGCGCAGGTCGTACGCTTTCTTCAGATTCAACAAACCCTTAGCGGCTGCTCCCTGGTTCGAATAGGCGACGCCCAATCGTGCATAACCCATGGCGAAGTTGGGATCAAGCTGGATGGCCTGTTCGTAGAAGGACGATGCCTGCGGAAAGTCGCGTCCCATTCGGTGCTCGTCCTCACCTAACGAAAACGCGTGAAATGCCTGCAGTGAAGCAGTCGTTACGTTGGTGTAGGGTGAGGTTAGCTTCTGAATCGATGCCATCGACTCGCCCAAACGAGCCCGCATCGCCGTGGCCGCGCTCGAAACCGCTTGCAGCACGGCGGTCTTGTCCGGAGCTGTGACCTGTTCCCGCGCGAATACTTCCCCCGTGGCGCAGTTCACCCCATTGATCGAGATTACATACGACGGTCCCAGGTTCGCGATCGCGCCCGCCAGATATGCTTTCACTCCCAGCCGTTGGCCCAGTTGTTGAGCCAGTTCGGGTGTTATTTTCTGCTCTCGCGACTGCCCCAGGTACTGCAGATTGCTATGCAGTTCCGCATCGCTAACGAGTTGGAGCAATGGCGATTGTTCGAGCTGGATCGCCAGCGCTTCTTTCAGAGTCGAGTCGAACACCGCGTCGCCGGTCTGATTGGTGAAGTCGGCTAGGATGAGCTGGTCTTTGTCGGTCAGTTGCGGGGCTTGATGCTTGCGCCAGTAAAAGCTTCCGGCGACTATTGCCAACACCACGAACAGGGCGGCAGGGATCATCAGCTTCCAATAGATCGGTCGCGCGGGGGCGGCCACTTCGGGCGCCGTCGTTACTCTGCCCGACGAACCGGAAGAAACTGCTGCCGCCCGCCCGCTTGTCCTTGAGGAAGGCGCTACCTGACCTTCGGCTGACGATGCAGCTTCGGCGCCGCCCTGCATCGACACGGCAGACGAAGAACTCACAGCCGATAACCGTCCCGATTCCAGATCCCGCCTCAGCCGCAACAACTCCGACTTGATGTCGACCGCGTGCTGGTAGCGCAAGTCTCGATCTTTTTCCAGCGCACGGTTGATCACATCTTCCAGCTTTGGCGGCAGGCTCGGGTTCAGGCGCACTGGAGCCAGCGGCGCCCGATTCATGATGGCATCGAAGATGACGCCCGAAGTCTCTCCGCGAAACGGAATCGCTCCGGTTGCCATCTCGTACAGCACGATTCCGAAGGAGAACAGGTCCGTGCGCGAATCGAGAGCCTTACCCCGCACTTGCTCGGGACTCATGTAGGCCACTGTTCCCAGCGCCGATCCCGGGCTGGTCAGGTGTTGGGGACCAGCGCCCGCAGTCGCCTGGGTGACTTCCGACGGATCCAGAGCGCGGGTGCCATCCTGGGTCACCTTGGCTAATCCAAAATCGAGAATCTTGGCCGTCCCGCGCGCGGTCACAAAAATGTTGGCCGGCTTGATGTCCCGGTGAACGATACCCTTGGAGTGCGCCGCATCCAGCGCGTCGGCCACGTCGATGGAGATGGCCAGCAACTTCTCGATCTCCAGCGGACGGTCGCCGATCAAGTGCTTCAACGTCTCGCCTTCCAGATACTCCATGACGATGAAGGCCATCCCATTGTCTTCGCCGATGTCGTAGATTGTGCAAATGTTGGGATGATTCAGAGCGGAGGCGGCCTGCGCCTCGCGGCGGAAACGGCCGAGCGCCTGCTGGTCGCGGGTAACGTCCTCGGGAAGAAACTTGAGGGCGACGAAGCGGCGGAGGCGCGTGTCCTCGGCCTTGTAGACTACGCCCATCCCGCCACCGCCGAGTTTTTCGATCACGCTGTAGTGGGAGACAGATTGGCCAATCATGGATTGTCCGCGAATATAGTGAGCAATCTTAGGGGCGGGTGGGACCAAAGTCAACGAGAAGCGATCGACTGGGTATGAGACGACCCAACGGCATCCGGCAGGCATCTAGCATCATCTAAAATGCAGGCAGGTCAGAGGCGAAGTCAAAGGCTAAGGATCGATGCGCTGGCTGCAGAATCTCTTACGAGGACGAACCGGAGGACGAACCATGACAGCATTGACGGCGGGGACGAAGGCGCCGGATTTTCAGTTGAAGTCGATGGATGGGAAACGGTTCTCGCTGCAGGAGGAACTGGGGCGCAGGCCGGTAGTCCTGGCGTTCTTCAAGGTGTCGTGTCCAGTGTGCCAGTACGCGTTTCCGTTTCTGGAGCGGTTGCACAAGGCATACGGGCAGACCAAAGTCACGCTGGTCGGGGTGTCGCAGAACGATCCCCAGGAAACGGCCGCTTTCTCAAAAGACTTCGGTGTGACTTTTCCGGTACTGCTCGATCCGCGAGACGGCTATCCCGTGTCAAATGCGTACGGGCTTACCACTGTCCCAACGGTGTTCTGGATCGGGCAGGATGGCGAGATTGAAGTTTCCAGCGTGGGCTGGGTAAAGGCCGACTTCGAAGAAATCAACCGTAAGATGGCAGAAACTGCGGCGAGCGCGCCGGCCGCGGTGTTCAAGACCGGAGAGGATGTGCGAGATTTTCGCGCCGGTTGAAGCTCGAAGAATTGATCCCGCGGTCGCGGGAATAACAGATACAACTCATCCCATAAACGCCCTGTGCAGCGATTGATGGCTGTCCGTATTACAAAGGAGCCTACCGAAACTCTTGAGGTGAGCGCTTGGTTGTAGCCGCAGTTTGGGCAGGTCGACTCCGCGAGAGGTAGCGGAGACCGGCATCTTTGGCATGCTCCCGTTGCGGTCAGAATTTGCATCCTCGAAAAATAACACGGCACTCGCGGTATCGTTGGTTACGTTAGGGTTAAGTCGACCTGTGAGTGTCCCTCAGGGGCTTCCAGTACACATATGGTATGAGGCGGGTACTTGCAACGGTGAGCGCCATAACGACACTCTTCTTCATCTGTGGTTCACCGTGGGGTGGTGTGGCACGAATCGCGTTCACCCTGTCGAGCGTCTGCATGGGTCGCCACTACTGCCTTCATCGGAAACGCCCAATGGTATGTTTTTTGGGGAGCGATACACCATTTTCGGGGGTACGCTGTCGGGCGAATTACACCTTCTAGTCTGAAAGTCCTGACAGTGCGTGACCTCCCGTGCTGGCAAGTCCACTGTTCCTCTGGGTCGGAAACTGCTTTCCGTCCTTTACAATTCCTTTAGTCTTTACGTAGGCATTCCGCAAGCGAACTGCGCCGCTCGTCGGGGGAGAAAATCGTCTATGCATGCAATAGTTCGGAGAAGTGTTTTCGCGGCGTTGATTGCCATGCTGAACCTGGCGTTGTGGGCGGACGGTGGGGCCGCGGGTTCGAAGGGTGGAAAAGCAGTTTCTGTGCGCTTGCCCGGGCCTGCATTTGCCGCGCTGGAGACGATCAATCCGGAGCGCATTCGCTGGCATGTCCGCCTCTTGTCGCACGATCTGCTGGAAGGGCGCGGGACGGGACAGCGTGGCGGAGACATTGCGGCCGAATACATTGCGACACAATTTGCTGAATACGGATTGAAGCCGGCGGGCGATGGCGGAACTTATATGCAGAAGGTGCCGCTGGTGGGGATCACCGCGTCACCGGAGACTCGGTTTGTTCTGCAGCTCATGCCAGGGGCCGAGATTACTCTGCAGCCGCTCGATGAGTATGTCGCCTACGACCAGACCCAGCAGCCGCAGTCGGACGTCGATGCGGAGATCGTCTATGTGGGGTATGGAATCGAGGCTCCGGTATATAACTGGGACGATTACAAAGGCGTGGACGTGCGAGGCAAGGTTCTGCTCATGCTGGTGAACGAGCCTCCATCGGATGATCCGAAATTTTTCAAAAGCAAAGCGCTTACCTACTACGGGCGCTGGACTTACAAATACGAAGAGGCGGCACGCAAGGGCGCGGTGGGCGTGATCCTGATTCACAAGACCGACATGGCGAGCTATCCGTGGGAAGTCGTGCGGAACTCGAATTCGGGGGAGAAGTCATATCTGAAGCTGGAAGGGCCTGCGTTGAAGGTTGCGTCGTGGGTTCAGTTCGACGTGGGGAAGAGGTTGGTAGCTGCATCGGGAAAGGATCTTGACAAGTTGATGGCGGATGCGCGGTCGAAGGATTTTCGGCCGGTGAATTTGGGGGCAAGGTTGAAGGCTCACATGGTGAGCAAGGTCCGGCATTTCGAGTCGAACAATGTAGTGGCCATGCTGCCGGGCTCTGACCCCAAACTGAAAAGTGAGGCGGTAATGTACACCGCGCACTACGACCATCTGGGAATTCGTCCTGACATGCCGGGAGACAACATTTACAACGGAGCGAACGATAATGCTACCGGGTGCGGCATTCTGCTGGAATTGGCGCGAGTCTACTCGGCAGCTTCGCAGAAGCCGCGGCGTTCGATTATTTTTGCGTCGGTGACGGCGGAAGAGCAGGGGCTGCTGGGATCGGAGTACCTGGGGAAGCATCCGCCGATTCCAGCGGGGAAGATTGCGCTGGATTTGAACTACGACGACGTGAAGCCGTTGGGCGCTCCTGAGGAGGTCGAGGTTTCGGGGGCGGAACGGACTTCGTTTTATCCGGTGGTCGTGGCGACGGCGAAAGAATTCCGGCTGGCCATCCGTCCGGATGCGCGGCCGGAGGCTGGACACTACTATCGCTCCGATCACTTCAGTCTGGCACGCGTGGGGATTCCATCGTTCTCGATCAATGAAGGGATGAAGTTCAAGGGGCACAACGAGGCTTGGGGGTTAGCGCAGGATAAGGAATTCGTCGAGAAGCATTATCACCAGCCGAGCGATGAGTATTATCCCGGGATGGATTTCGTTGCCGATGCAGCGATGGCGCGGTTTGGATTCGCGTTGGGATGGGAGGCGGCGAGTTTGCCCAAGCCAGTTGGATGGCAGCCGGGCGATGAGTTCGAGGCGGCGCGGGTGAAGAGTCAGTAGCGACGATCGAATCGCAAACCAAGAGAACGTGCTGTCCTTGAAGGCCGCGGAACCAGCATCTAGCGACGAAAAATCCATCCTCAGCGGCTGAAGCCGAATGTACTTTCGCCAGCGTATGGCACGACTGAAGTCGTGCCCTGATACGAATCCAAGGCCGCAACCTCAGCGGCTGAGGCCCTCTTGGAGACGGGCCTTATCGCAGCGCTGAAAGCGCCGCACCACCCAAACCCGGAGTTTTTTCTGCAGCTTCATTAGTCGCGCCCTGATGCGATCGGAGTTTTTCTTCCTCTCTGCTGGTGTTGAGCAAGGTCGCCTAAGCTCAACAAAAATCGGTTCTTGAGCCCCGTAACTTGCGTAACTTTAGCGGCTGGGCGACCCATGCTAGCCTCGATATGTGGTTGTGGAATCAGCGACTTCCGAAAGAGAGCCCGCCTAAAGACCGATGCCGAGAATTCCTATCTTTCGTCTGGGCGGAGCGCCAGACAAAGCCGCGCCGGAGTTGGCAGAGGCCACGCCATCGCTGTCACTCGAGGGACTTTCCATCGGCGTCGATAATCTGCGTCATGACGTCGTGCTGAGCGTCCGCGTTGCCGATACGGCGCGAGCGCAGATTGCGCGCTCCATAGCGCGCCACGGAGAAGTGGACGGATTGCTTGCGGCAGAAACTTCGCAGTCGTCGCCAGGACCTTCCTGGTTGCGAAGCCAGGCGGGGAAAGCCCCGAGCCCGAAGAATGACCCGGCTGAGTGGAGGTCCCTGTTAACCGAGTTGCACATAGCCGCACTCAACCGAGCCAAGAAGGAAGAAAAAATCGCGATCGATCTGCTGGCGCGGCTCGCGGTAACGAAATTTCTGCGGACGGAAATGAACCAGCAGTTTGGGCAGGTGCTCGAGCGCTGCCGGGTTCTGCTGAAGAACTACGATGGCATCCGGCAGGGAAACGCCGTGGAATACCGCGAACGCGTAGCTGCTTTCCAGGTACGCAAGA
>Ga0137390_10000526_pt1 | contig 26410 bp, 25 predicted proteins | sample 15con2h24AmetaG_FD_104937 | JGI IMG/M metagenome (GOLD analysis project Ga0137390, IMG submission 104937) | Vadose zone soil microbial communities from Angelo Coast Range Reserve, California, USA - 15con2h2.4A metaG | ecosystem: Environmental > Terrestrial > Soil > Vadose zone > Saprolite... | reverse complement strand
GTGCTCAACCACGCTTGCCAGGGGCTGGCCCTGGAGCCGGAGGCGGGAGAGGACCCGGCGGGCTGCGCAGCCGTCGAGATCTACCACACCTGCCGCGGTTCCAACGACTGCAAGGCCGAGGGCGGGTGAGGCTTCGTCCAGGACGTCGGGGGCCACGCCGGCGGCTGCTCCAGCAAGACGTCGTTCGCCCTCTCCGGGTCGAACACGTGCGGCTGGGGCGGTCTGGGCGAGGCACCGGACCTGTACAGCGCCCCGTCGGACAATGCCTGCGGGGGCCGGGGGGGATGTGCCGTGCCGATCTCGGCTTCGCAACTCTTTCCCGAACCGAGCGAGGGGAAGTCCACCACGATGGCGCTGTACGACTTCGTCGGGCCCGGCAACGAGACCACGGAGATCGGCAGGTTCTCGTACGAACCGGGCAAGCCGGTTTTCGACGTCGCCTGGGAGGCGTACCAGGCCGTGCTCGCGCACCGGGGCAAGGTGCCTCCGGCAAAACCCGCACCCAGCGACCTTCGCCTTGCGTTCCCACCCTCGACCTGAGTGAACGCCGACGCCGTGCGTCGGAGCGAGCCGCGGCTCGGCCTGCCCATGCTCGGCATGGGAGTCGGGCTGCGAACGAAGCACTTTCCGTACCTCATGCGCAACGACCCCGAGGTCGACTGGTTCGAGATCATCAGCGAGAACTTCATGGACAACCACGGCTACGCACGCCATGTGCTGGAGCACATCTGCGCCATCCGGCCGGTCGTGATGCACGGGGTGTCCCTGTCGATCGGGAGCACCGACCCGCTCAACATGCGGTACCTGCAGAAGCTCAAGGAGCTCGCCGGGTTCGTGCAGCCGGCATGGATCTCGGACCACCTCTGCTGGACGGGCATCAACCACATCAACACCCACGACCTGCTGCCCATGCCGCTGACCACCGAAAGCCTGCACCACGTGAGCTCCCGGGTCCACGAGGTGCAGGAGTACCTCGACCGGCCCCTGGTGCTGGAGAGTCCCTCGACCTATCTGGAGTTCAAACAGTCGACGTGGTCGGAGTGGGAGTTCCTTTCGGAGTTGGTGAGGGCGACCGGCTGCGGGCTGCTTCTCGATGTCAACAACGTGTTCGTGTCCGGGACCAACCATGGATTCGATTGCGAGCAGTACCTGCGCAGCCTGCCGCACGGCAGCATCGTGCAACTCCATGTCGCCGGCCCCACCGATTGCGGATTCTGCCTCGTCGATACGCACGACAAGCCGGTTCCCTCCGCCGTCTGGCATCTGTACCGGCTCGCGCAGGAGCTCACCGGTGGCGTCTCGACGCTGCTCGAGTGGGATGCAAGCATCCCCGACTACCCCGACCTCGTCGCCGAGTTGGACAAGGCCAGGGGAGTCCTCATGGGCTTGGTTCCCGACGTGGCGGTGCAGTCGTCCCGACCGGGGGCCGCGTCCAACCCCGTCGGGTTCCACGTCCACGTGGAGGCTCGGCATTCCTGAACCACGGCTCTCCGATCTCCAGCAGTGGATGCAGGCCGTCGTGACTGGGCGCGGCACCCTGTCGGCGAAACTCCAGGCCGCAGAGTCGGCCTACCGGCTGCGGGCGGAGGACGTGGTCGCTACCAGTACGGATGTCACCGAGCGCAAGCGCCTGGAGATCTACGCCAGCGGCTACGTCCTCCGCCTGATGGAGTGCCTTCGGGCGGACTTTCCCTGTCTCCTCGCCTGGTTGGGGCCCTCGGTGTTCGATGCTTTCGCCAAGGCCTACCTCGTCGTGCAGCCCCCAGGTTCCTACACGCTGTTCGACCTGAGTGCCCGGTTCCCCGCCTTCCTGGCCGCCACGCAGCCAGCGTCGGTGGGCCAATCGGGATCCGCGCTCCTTGACCTTCCCGTCGACATGGCTCGCATGGAGCGGGCCATGGTGGAGGTGCTGCGGGCCCCCGGCCTCGAAGCCTCATGGACGCACCCCCCGGCGGGCACGCCGGACGGGCTTCTCGCCGGAGAAGCCCTGGTGCAGGCTTCCCCGTGCCTCCGGCTGCTCACCCTGCGGTTCCCCCTGCTGGACTTCCTGGCCGCGCTGGCTGATGGCCGACGGCACGACGTTCCTCCTCCTGTGTTCTCGCGGGTGGCGCTGGGCCGAAGGGACTACAGCCTGACGGCCGCCGAAATCGAGGGCTGGCAGTTTGCGTTTCTCGAAGCCTGCCGCGAGCCGACGAGCATGTCCGTGGCCACGGCGAGGGCCGCCGAGGCCACCGGCCAACCTCCCGGTGAGCTCGCGGCTCAGATCCTGCTCTGGGTGCCGGTGGCGCTGGACCAGGGATGGCTGACCTATGCACCTTCGGAGTGATCGCCCGGTCCTGGCGTCCTCACCCGGCTTCCTTGCCCGACGGCTTCTGAAGGTCAGCCAGCACGCAGCACAACTCGCCGGCGGATTAAAGGGGGTCTTCTGCCTCATCTGTGGGTGACTCTTGACTTCCTGATCGGTCGTCACGGGTGGAGGCTTGCCGGATCGCAGTCCCTGCCTCCTGGGGTGAGGTTGGGGCTGGGAACTCGGATGCATGATGCAATGGGTACCTGGGCGCGGCAAGCACCCTGCGAGGATCCCTCCGGGGCCGCGTTGCAGTGGGAGATCGGGCGGCCCGGCGGGGCCAGGCAGCAGGGTTTGCACAAGCTCCTTGCACTCGATTCCATAACCTTCCCGCCACACCAGTTGTCTAATGTGGAGGATGTGCTGAACGCGCGACGATAGCTCCTTGTATGAAGTATGCCTAATGCATACACTATTCGGACGGAGGCCAACCCTAGCAGGAGGCGTGGGCGATGGACGATGTCGAACTCACCATTAACTATGCGGTGGCATGATTAACGGCGAAGTGGTCACTGCGTCTGGGACCGGCCAGGGCTCTGTCGAGCGTGGCACGCTGGCAATCAGTCTTAGATTCTCGCACATTCCCGTCGGCTTCTCGATCTACTGTGCGTCGCAATGGACCGCCTGTTGCTCAACCCCAACCTTCGCGATCGAGAGAGATGGCGGCGTTAACATGCTGACGCTGACCAAAGGTCGGTACCGCTGCGACCGGACCTTCGACTTTGGCAAGCATGGCACCTACGAATACAATTACGAGATCCGCCTCGATCAGGAGACAGGGAAGATGCGGGCAACCGGTGCTCTCCAGGGCACGCTCGATCTCCCAGAACTGGTAGCCGTGGAACCCGACTTCACCGAGATAATGGTTTTGGTTGCCCCCGATCTTGTCCGCTCGTTCTCGCGCTCGGCATTCTTCGATGCCGACGGCACTCGCATCCCGGTCCGGGTCGAAGGGTGCTACCGGCCCCTGCTTCACGATGAGGCGGTCGACTGGACATGCTGCGCCACTGACCAGGTGCGCAAGTCGTTCATCAACGTTCTTCACGCCGAGGGAACCGATCTATCACTGATCTACTCGACCGTAATTGCCGGTATCCACGCTCCGGATGCCCTCCCTGATTTCGATTTGGTGAACTAAGAGCAACCAACCACCAAGCTCCTACGGGCGGAGACCTGTCAGTACGACAGCAGGACTCGCCCGTAGGAAGCGCGGGAGTCGGCAGTGGACAGACTCGTCTGGTCCCGCAGCAGCGTGCCTGTTGCGATGACTGAACTTGAATTCGATCTCATGGGTGCCGGCTATGCTGCAGGCTATCAACGCGCACTAAGCACATTTCTTGAGCAGCCCGTTCGCGTGCTTGTGACGCGCCATCTGGGGCATCTCTACAGCGCGATCACGGCCGGCACGCAGGATCCTCCGGGAACGCTCTTGGAGACGAGCATGGCGAGCTGGTCAGAGTTTGTGATGCCGCGGCTCGCCGTACACTTTGAAATATTCCGTCAGCTAGCAGGCGAGAGAGCCGGCCCAGCTCTCACTGAGGCGAGGGAACTATTCGCGGAGTGCGTCGCCCTTCACCACGGGCTCCTTCTGCCTGCACGCCAAGCCATCCTTGAACTTCTCGACCTTCTTTGCCCCCGCGACCATCATGCTGGTCAGGGACACTACGACCTCACCCTGCTGGCCGCAATCACCCCCTTGGGCACTCCGACTCTCTGCGCAGCCGAGAAACTAGTGGACGACGATCTTCCAGAAGTCCTGGGGGACAATGAACTCATAGGCCTCTCGGAGGATGGTCCGACGGACGGCGATGGATACGGGCTGGCACAACCGGGATGGCTGGACGATGGCTCCTATCCTCGTCGGATGAGGACTTTTCTCCTCCGCTTTGGCGTCACTCGGTCTTCTCTCAAGTCCAGTGGAGCAGCTGCCGCTGAGCGCCAGGAGCAGGCGTGGACGTATCTCACCCAGATCCCCCCAAAACGCTTGAACCGCGAATTGGCCACCAAACTTGCCACAGCGCGGGTGGGTGCCGCGCTCGCTGAGGTGCACGGTCCAATCATGCATGTGCGCTATGTGCACGAACTGCGGCGTTTGGTCTGCGCTCATGAGGAGCGTCTGCGCGGCGACGGCCAACTGCGTGAACCTGGGGAAATTTTTCACCTTAGGCTGCCAGAGATCGACCGGAAGAAAATTAGGCCAAGGGTGCTTGAAGCCAGGCGGGACGCTTACGTGAGAAGCCTCCACCGGCCGCCGCCCCGACCCTCTCGATGGACGCGAACGCTCGGCACGCAGCTGCCCCCGAGGGTAGTCACTCGGCTGGGAACACTGGGTGCAGCCGCCGGTCGGCGACTCGACACGAGGACATGGCAGGGCGTGGGGGCCGCTTCCGGCTGCGGCGCGGGCCCACTCAAATTCATCAAATTCAATTCAGATCTCGATAAACTTGAACCTGGCGACATTGCTCTGGTCCCGGATGCCGGACCAGCATGGGGCTGGCTCGCAGTTGCGGGAGTCCCGATCATCATTGAGCATGGAGCCCTACTCGGCCACGCACCCGCCCTTGCCCGCGAGTGCGGTGTAGCGTGCGTGGTGGGGGGGACCGGACTGAAGAAACTCGTGACCGAAGGAGTGCACGTTAAGATGTCTGGCGATACTGGAGAGGTATCCTGGTGAGCAGGGGACCTGCAACCTCTTGGCGGCACGCCTAACCACCTCCACAAGTAGTTGAGGATGCACTGACTATGGCAGCTCGCAAACGGCGTGAGGGTTGTCAGGCCTGTGTAGACACGTATCTGGAACTCGCACGCGCAAATGGCGCGATGGAAGAGATGGTTACATCGGCGCTCCTCAGCGAGGATGCGGAGGCCCACAAGGGAATGCACAAGGGCAGACCATGACACCTTCGGACAAGAAGCGCGTTCTCAGCGGAATCACTGCCACAGGTCGTCTACATATCGGAAACTACATCGGAGCGATCAGCTTATGGGCGGAGAATCAGCAAGAATACGATAACTTTCTCTTCGTCGCTGACCTTCACGCCCTTACAGTTCCCGAGTCGGTCCGTTCAGTCGATCTTAGGGCCAGAGTCGAAGAAATATTTGCGCTGTATATCGCGTGTGGCATTGACCCAGAAGTATCCACGCTTTTCATTCAGTCCGAGGTACCGGAACACTCTCAGCTTGGCTGGATACTAACATGCGCTACTCCGGTCTCCTGGCTGGAACGTTCAACGCAATTCAAGACCAAGGGCAAGATCGCGGAGGTCGATTCGGCCGTTGGGGCCGGCCTACTGTGTTATCCGTCATTGCAGGCAGCCGACATCTTGCTTTACGATGCAGACTATGTTCCAGTCGGTGAGGATCAGAGACAGCACGTAGAGATGTGTCGTGACATAGCCAGGCGGTTCAACGCCCTCTTCGGTGACACCTTCAAGGTTCCGGAGGTGCTGATTCGCAAGTCCGGCGCGCGAATCATGGGATTGGATGACCCAACAGCCAAGATGAGCAAGAGTCTGGCGGAGCGGCAACCAGGTCACGCGATCGCGCTGCTAGATCCGCCGGCCAAGGCTCGTAAAGCCATCATGCGGGCGGTTACCGACTCTCGGCCTGCGGTCGAGTTTGCGGACGAGCTTGGATCGGGTGTGGAAAATCTCCTCACGATTCATGAATGCCTCACTGGATCTACTCGGGAACAGAGTCGGGAACGCTTTGAAGGGGAACAGTACGGTGTGGTGAAGACTGCCGTTGCGGATGTGGTGGTCGAGCTATTGACTGATATTCAGAAGCGCTATCACGAGATCGTTGACGACCGGGCACACCTGAACAAGCTTCTCGCTGTGGGAACGGAACGCGCACGAACCACTGCAGAGACTAATCTGGCGCGGGCATACCATGCTTGCAGGCTGCGGGCATGATTCCCGTCATCGAAGAGCCCGAGCTGATACACGAGCATGTCGATACTTTCAGCGAACAGGGATTCGTCCATTTCAGGAGCGTTTACAGCCCTGACCAGGTGCAGATGTTTCATGAACTCCATGGGCGAGCGGTAACCGATTGGCAGTTCGCCAACGGCACAGAGGATCGCCCCGACGCTGTCGGGGGCTGCTTGAGCGTTTTCCGCGAGAGGTGTTTCCCGCCCTGACCCATCCCCTCCTCCTTGGCTTCGCAGAAGCGGTCATGGGACCCTTCGTTCAGCTCGATAGCGCCGTCCTCAACAGCGACCCGCCACTGACCCGTGACATGCGGGACCAGCCGGTTATGTGGCACCGTGATCGAGTCGGATCGATACCGCCGGCCACGTACGTGCGTCCCGCAAGCATTGTTTTCCTGGCGTACCTTCAGCAGATGACCGACGCCGTTGGCCCGCTACGGGTGTTACCGGCGTCTCACCGCCAGCCGCGGATGCTGTCAACCGAGGAGGTCCATGCCCGGTTACCCGAAGAGGTACTGGTTCGAGCTCAGCCCGGTGACGTCGTGGCCATCCACCACAACCTGCTGCACTCCGGAACCAGGAATACGAGCGACCATGACCGCCAATTCTTCGGCTTCATCTACAACCTGTCCACCCTCCGGCAGGAAGATAACTTCCTCGGGCCAAACTGCAGGGCATTGGTCTTGTGTGCCGAGACCGCGAATGATAGGCGCCTGCTGCGACTCCTGGGCGCAGATCCACTCATCTTTCCGCGGCAAAACAGTGGATTCACCAACGCGCACGAAAGCGACTGGCAACACTGGCGGGAAGAAGACACGGAGTTCGCACGACAGGCTAGCGACACGGCCGAGATGGTGCAAAGAGTTCGCACCATGCTGTCCCTTCCCCACGAGGTATCGATGGCGACTGCCCAGGATATGTAGGGGACGCAAGGTTACACGGGGACCACAGTGCCAGGCCACAGGGCATCTACCGCATTCTTAATCTTGAACGGGTAGGCGGGTTGACCTCGGCTCTCGAGGCTTTCTACCACTCCCAACCGGTTTTGAGCCCGAGAGAACTACGACGCTCGCCAGGAGGACTTCGGAGCCGCCACCACTAGGCAGGCCGCGCGCGGCCAAGGTTATGCGTGATGCACAAGTCCGCTCCCGACAAGGCGGGGGGCCGAGGAGCGGACGAGACCCCAGAGAACTGGTCCACCCGCGGTGAGGGGCTCAGTTGCTGAACTCGGGCCAGCGAGATCGCTCGAGGTGGATCGTCTGCTTCTGCCGCCGAGGCGGACGACTGGGGAGCCGCATCCGACAACGAGTCGCCAGACAAGTCCGCCGCCCTCGCGCAGGCCCTGAAGACCCTCCCTCTGTCGCGGGAGGCCCCTCAGAGCGTTCTGGCTCAGGTGTTGGGCATTTCCCACAGTAGGTTCCACCCCCCCCGACACCATGGCCGGGGATGAGGTGCTACATTTGCAGCATATGGACACGATCGGGGTTCGAGAGCTTCAGCAGCATGCCTCGGCAGCCTTGCGGCGCGTCGAACGGGGCGAGAGCATCGGCGTGACGGACCGGGGCAGGCTCGTGGCCGTCCTCGTTCCCCCTTCGAGCGCAAACGGCATGATGGCGTTGATCGCCGCTGGCCGTGTCCAGAGCGCACGGTCCTCAGTGGCCGCACTGCCCCAGCCAGCAGCGGCAACGCGGCGGTCGGGCGACGTACTGGATGAACTGCGCTCGGAGGAGTAGGCGAGTTGGCGTGGTACATCGATACGTCCGCCTTCTTGAAGCTACTGGTCGCCGAGGATGAGTCATCGGTTCTGCGGGCATGGCTTGCAGAGCACGAACCGGTATGGTCCTCCCACCTGCTCCGTACCGAAGCCCTGCGAGCAGCCAGTCGGTTGGACGTGGACCATGAGGCAGTGGAAACGGCGCTCGACACCGTGTCGCTCATCCTGCCCGGGAGCACAACGTTCTCAACCGCGGGCAGGCTCGCTCCTCAAGGTCTGCGCTCCCTCGACGCTCTCCACCTTGCAACGGCCATGGAGCTGGGCAGCGACCTCGAAGGAGTCCTGACCTACGATCTGAGAATGAGCAACGGTGCCAAGGAAATGGCGATCACCGTCGTAGCGCCGTCCTGACACCCCACCAGCTCGGGATGACGCTAGGCAAAAGGTGCCTCGAAGTTTAGTGATTTCTCGTTTGCTGCGAACGAATTTCCACCAAACTTCGGGGACCCATTGGTTTGGCCGTTCGGTAGGCAGTCGACGTTCGGCCCGAACGGGCCCAGGGCGAAGACGTGGTCGCCCGCGAGTGGCCCGCTCGTGACGACGCCGGTGAACCCGAGGGTGCCCGCTAGGGGATTGCTGTTGACGGTGGCGTTCAGGTGGCTGTGCGCCCCGTTCGACCACGCGATGTCGAAGGCGAACGGGATGGTCACCAGGAGGCTGCAGGGAATGCCGCCAACGGCCGTCGGAAAAGCATGGCACATCTGGGAGGTCGCGGAACAGCGTCCCAAGACCTGCACCTCCATCGGCTGCAGCTCGACCCCGACGACGCGCAGCGGGCCATGCCCGACCGTGGCGTCGACAAAGCGGACGGCTCGTGATACAACGTGGCTATTCGGACGAACAGAGCACCGACGTCACACTCCGCGGCCAAGGAGCGCGCGTAATGCAAGGGATCCCTCCGGGGGAACGCTTCCCCCAGCGCCTGTCGAATGTCTCTCTCCTGGGATCGATGCCATGTCGTTGCTGACTGCTCTCCTGCTGGGGTCGGACAGCTTCGCTGTGTCATTTGGCTGCGGGCCTCTGCTCCCCGACCGCCGGTCGCGCCTGCGGCTGGCCCTTGCCTTTGCTGGTTGTGACGCCTTGGCCGTCGTCGTCGGAGCGAGCCTGCCCTGGCGGATCGGTGCCTGGGGCCGGGCGCCGGTGCCGTTGGTTGTCGCCGGGTCAGCGGTGTGCCTCCTGCTGCTGTCGCTTGGAGGCAGACGTATGGGTAGGCGCCCGGTCTTCGGTCTGCCCGTCCTGGTCAGTTTCGACAACCTCGTCTTCGGCGCAGGCGCGGGGCACCTGAGTCTCCAGCTTGTTGGACACGCCGGACTCTTGGGACTTGCCACCGGAGTCATGGCGCTTTCGGGCCTCGCGATCGGCGGGGCGGCGAGCCGCATGACGCGTGCACCTGCGGAACGGTGGGCTGGTGTCTGCCTGCTCACTGCCGCCTTTGTCATGTTCGCCTTCTAAGCGTCAGGAGTCCGCATGGGTGTCTTGCTCCAAGCTGCCTACCGGCGGGCCAACGGGGTCTCGGTCCCGTCGCCGTTCGATGGGGATGACCGGATTCCGTGGTGGTGGGACCACGTAGCCAGCCAAGCGCATACGTTCCGTCTGGCGGGATTCTCTGCCGTGCTTCTCCCGCCGGTCTTGAAGACTGCCTCCGGAGCCAAGGAGGGTGCCGACGGCTACGGTGTCTTCGACGACTACGACCTCGGAGCCAAACTCCAAGCCGGGTCGGTCCCGACGCGCTTTGGAACCCGGGAGCAGTTGCAGCGTTGCGTGGCCGTCATGCGGGCGAATGGGCTGGACGTGTACGCCGACATGGTTCCGCACCAGCGAATCGGTGGCAACGCGTCCGTCTACCGGTACCTTGGTGCTGATGGTGTGAAGAACGCGGGTCGCTTCCCCAAGAACAAGGAGTGCTTCTTCCCTCACGTCCCGAGGGATCCCATTGCCGGTCCGGTCAGCGACGACTTTTCCTTCGGTGACGAGCTGTGCCCGATCAACGCACGTCCACCCGGCTATGTCATGCATGGGCTCATCGATGCCGGAGACTGGCTGACCACCGCCTTGGACATCCAGGGTTACCGGGTGGACGACGTCAAGGGCATGGCGGTTGAGTTCGTGCACCGCTGGCTCACGAGCAGATCCATGCAGACGAGGTTCTCCGTCGGGGAGTACTTCGACGGCAATCCAAACACGCTCAACTGGTGGGTCTGGCAGAGCGGGATGATGGGGCGCTCCAATGCCTTCGACTTCTCCCTGCGCTTCCGGCTCCAGGCAATGTGCAACAACTCGTCGAACTTCGACATGAGCCAGCTGGACCACGCCGGCCTTACCGGGATCTCCCCGGCGAACGCAGTCACCTTCTTGGACAACCCCGACACCGACCTGTCTTCACCGGTCATCTGGAACAAGATGCTCGGCTACGCCTACCTGCTGACCAGCGAGGGCTATCCCTGCGTGTTCTACAAGGACTACTCCACCGACAAGGGTTGCTACGGGCTGAAGCCCGCCATCGACAACCTGGTGTGGATCCACGAGAACCTGGCCAACGGAGGAACCACGGCGCGCTTCAAGGATTTCCAGGCCCTGGTATACGAGCGTCAGGGCTACCCCAACCTTCTGGTGGGCCTGAACAACGACCGCTTCAACGGTTGGCGAACCGTGACTGTCCAGACCGGGTTCGGCCCGCACGTGCAACTCCACGACTACACGGGGCGTGCCGGTGACGTCTTCACCGACGGCAGCGGCAACGTGACCATCGGGATCCCACCGAACAACGACGGCTTCGGCTACATCGCCTACAGCCGCACCGGCTTCGGGCGACCGTTTGCAGCAGCCCCGCACCGGGTCTCCCAGGTCTTCGAGGGGGCCGAGGACCTCGATCTGGGGCCGGCCCGCAACGGTGCCACGGTAGCCGTCGGCCGCATCTGGTGCGTCCAGGGGTCCGACGTCATCGCCGTGCTCCATCCCCACGCACCCGAGTGGGACCCCGCCGCCGAAGTAGTGTTCGAGATCACCGGGCCCCATGGCCTCGTGCTGGCATCCCAGAAATGGCTGGGGACCGGGCCGTCCCCCGGGGCGCTGCGGACGAACACGCACGAGACGGGGTGGCACACCGCGCAACTGCGGGCCAGCGGTCTCCCCCCGCCGGGCATCTTGCCCTTTCATGTGTCGCTGTCCTACCTCGCCACCCAAACACTGAAGGGAGCCTGATGGCCGTCGCCGTTTCCACCCGCTCCTACGACAACGCCCGCTCCGGGGCGAACACCCAGGAGGGCAAGCTGACTGCCGACACCGTCCTAACACATGGCGTGAGCCGGTTGTTCTCGCTTCCCCTGCCCGGGGACGCCCGTGGTGCCGAGGCCCAACCGCTTGTGGTCCCCGGCGTCAAGCTCGCCGACGGCACCGTGCACGAGGTCATCTACGTAGCGACGATGGCCAATACCGTGTTTGCGTTCGATGCCGAGAACGGCAGGCAGTTGTGGAGCCGCAACCTGGGCACGCCGGTCACGGGCAGCAAGAGCATCGACTTTTGGGGGATCAACGACCACTGGGGTGTCCTGAGTACGCCCGTGATCGACGTTGAGGGCCAGACGATGTACGTGGTTGCCTGGATCAGCCAGGGCGCGACCGTTCAGAAGGCCGCACATTTCCTCTGCGCCCTCAAGCTCTCGGATGGAACCCAGGCCCATGCCCCGCTCAATCTCGAAGGCGCCGTGTTCGACCCGGGCCACGGTCTGCCCGCAGTGAAATTCGTCTCCGCCGCGCGAAAGCAGCGGACCTCGTTGCTCCTGACGACGGTGGGCGGCGTGAAGACCGTCTTCATCGCCTTCGGGTCCCTGCAGGAGACGTCGACCACATCGCAGGGCTGGGTGATCGCCTGCAGCGCCGAGCCCTTTGCCATCGCTGCGGCATGGGCTTCAACGGTCAAATTCCACGGAGCCGGCATCTGGCAGGCCGGGGCTGGGCTGGCGGCAGATCCGGAGGGGTTCGTCTACCTGATGACCGGCAACGGGGGCTTCGATGCAGTAACCGACTGGGGGGAGTCGTTTGTCAAGCTGAAGTTCGTGCCCCCCGCGGGAGCGGATAAGGGCTCCTTGAGTGTCGTGGACTGGTGGACTCCCTTCTCCGACGACGGCCGCACCGGTCTGGACCCCGACGCCGAGGCTGACGCCGAGCCGAAGGCCACGAATTTCCGGGCGTATGTGCGCCAGGCGAACGCGGCTGGGAGGGCTCATCCGGACTGGGTGGACATGGACCTGGGCAGTGGGGGCCCGGTGCTGATCCCGGCCCTCGGGCTCGTGGTCGGCGCGGGCAAGGATGGGGTCCTCTATGTACTCGACCAGCATGCGATGGGCAAGACGCAGCCGGGTGCCCTCGACCATCCGGCCGCCAACTACGCCCTGTTGAAGTCCCCGCCCATTTTCTTCACCTACTTCCCACCCCAACTCAACCCGGCCCCGGACAACATCGCCACGCTCAACGTGCTTTTTGCCGACCGGACGCATCATCTCCACGGCAATCCCTTGTACTGGGACAGCCCGGACCTCGGACCCGTGCTCTACTGCTGGGGGGAGAACGGCAACCTGCGCGCGTGGTCGGTGCACCCGGACGGCAAGGTCACCTACCTCGCCTGCAGCGCGGAGCAGGCGTCGGCCGAGTCACCGGTCCCGCCCGGTGGCATGCCGGGCGGGATGCTAACGCTCTCAGCCAATGGCAACACAGCGCATACGGGTATCGTGTGGGCGCTGGTCCCGTATTTCGACGCCAATTCGACAGTGTCGCCGGGACGGCTGATCGCCTATGACGCGACGCGGTTCGGCGCCTTCGCTGATGGCTCGGGCCGGATCCGCAAGATCTGGGACTCCCAGGACTGGAACATCGCCTTCAAATTCAACAAGTTTAACGTCCCTGTCGTCGCCAACGGGCGCGTGCTCGTCCCGACTTACGAGGGTACCGTCGACGTCTACGGATGATCCGAACCGGGCCAGCCACGGTAGCTGGCACCCGCAATGCCCTCTCTCGGCTCCGGGGTGCCCTGCGGGCATTCGCGCCCAGCGGCTGACACAGCTGCCGTCACGAGGTGGTGGTCTTCGGACAGGAGGCAGACCGGGTCCGTCCGGCTGGCGTCGCCGGTCAGGGCAAATGCCTGGCACCGGCAGCCGCCGAAGTCGATCTCCCGGCGGTCGCATGACCGGCACGGTTCAGGCATCCAGTCCGTGCCACGGTATGCCGCAAAGGCAGGCGACTCCTGCCAGATCCAGGCCAGCGGGTGGTCCCGGACGCTGTCGAACCGCAGGGTATCGATGCCCGAAGCGACCGGGCAGGGCAGGGTGCGCCCGTCGGGTGCCACCGTCAGCGATGTGCGTCCCCAGCCGTTCATGCAGGCCTTGGCCAGCTCATCGTGGTAGTCCGGACGTACCCAGGTCATCTTGAGCCGGTCCCCGAGATCCCTGCGGCGCTGCAGGAACCGTTCATGAGCACGGTTGATCTGATCGGTGGAGGCCAGCAGCAACGATCGGTTCGCCAGTGCCCAACTGTAGAACTGGACATTGGCCAGCTCCAGGCGGTCTGCCCGCCACTCCAAGGCCAGATCGATGATTGCGTCGAGCTGGTCGATGTTGAGCCGGTGCAGCACCACGTTGATGGTGAGGGCTACGCCACCCACCACCACCTCGGCCGCGGCACGGGCTTTGGCGGATACCGCACCAACCCCGGCAATCGTGGTAGCGGTGCGAGCATCGGTTGCCTGGATGCTGAGCTGGACGGCGTCCAGCCCTCGGGCTCGGAGCGCCGCCAGGCGCTGGCGCGTGAGCCCGACACCGCTCGTGACGAGCTGCGTGTAGATGCCGTAGCCATTCGCCGCCCCTGTGATCTCTTCAAGATCTCGGCGCAGGAGAGGCTCGCCCCCCGATAGGTGCGTCTGGACCACACCCAGGTCGGCCGCCTCGCCGAAGACACGCACCCAGTCGCCGGTCGTCAGCTCCTCGTCGCGACGGCGCAGCTCCAATGGGTTCGAGCAGTAGAGGCAGTGCAGAGGGCAACGGTGGGTGAGCTCGGCCAGCAGAGCGAAGGGGGCCGGGGCGCCTGGCATCCTTATGAAACCCAGCCTTCCATGGCCGCCATGGCCAGGAACTGGCTGACGTCCTCGGGGAGGCTGTCTCCGGCAAACTCGTCGCTCAGGGCCGAGATCATGGAGTCCAGAGAGTCATCCCCGGTGCACCGGCGCAGGATGGCGGCCGCTGAGGCATTGAGGACGATCACCTGCTCGGGCATGAGGAGCAAGTCAGCGTCGCGGACCCGGTCATGGATGATGCGCACCCCCGAGGCCAGCATGGGGCGCCACGCCGGGTCGGTTCCCCGCTCGGGCTCACTCACTCGCTGGCGACTCTGCTGCGTCGATGGCGTCCAACATGGACCACAGGACATCGCACTTGAACTCCAGGGCGCCCACCAGCCGCCGGGCCATCTCGGGTGTCGGGGGGGTGGCCAGGAGGAGCGCAAGCCCCTCGTCGCTGTCGCGCCGGCCCTGGGTCACGCGGGAGCGGAAGTAGTCCAGCCCCTCCGGCGCGATCCACGGGTAGTGCCGCTCGAAGACCTCGATCCGCCGACTCATCAGCTCAGGCGCCACGAGTTCGGTCAGGGATGCGGCCACCGCTTCCTCCCACGGCCGGGACCGGCAGAAGTTGACGTAGGCGCTCACCGCAAAGCGCACGCCGGGGAGGACTGCCGAGTCTTCGAGCAGGATGGCGCGTGGTATCCCGGCGGCTTCTCCGAGGCGGAGCCACGCAGCAAGGCCCCCTTCGCCCTCGGCTTGCCCGTCGTGCTCGACCACCCGGCGAACCCAGCCTCGACGCGCCTCGACCGAGGGCAGGCTGGCCAGGATGAGACTGTCCTTGACCGGTATGGCCCGCTGGTAGTGGTAGCGATTGCGGATCCAGCAGCGAAGCTCCTCCGGGGCGAGCTGGCCCTGGTGCATCCGTATGTTGAAGGGATGGCGGTGATGGTAACGCTCCTCGAGGACCGCACGGATGCTCGCCTCGAAACGTTCCCTGGCACTCGGCATGGTCATGGCACCACCACCATGCCATCGGTTCCCACCTCGATCCGGGCCTTGTCGAGTACCGCCCGCTCGGGCGACGAGGGGTCCAGTACCGGGGTGGTGTTGTTCATGTGTGTATAGATCCGCCGCACTGCGCTGAGTGGCCGGAGGGCTTCCAGGCTGCCACCCGGGTCGCTGATGGGGAGATGGCCCATCTCGCGTGCCGTGCGTCGGGACAGGCCCTGGCGCGCAAGCTCGTCATCGGTCCAGAAGGTGCCGTCGAGGATGACGCTGGTACAGCTGGCGCACAGGTCAGCAAGGCGATCGCTCCACTCCGCGACGCAGGGGGCGTAGAGGACGCCCCGGGGATCGCCCACCTCGTGGAGGCGAAGTGCGGTCACCCAGGCCCCGCCGTCGGCCTCTCCACTTGGCAAGGCATATCGCGGACGTTTCTGTCCCAACCCGATGACCTCTAGCTCCAGCTGCCCGCCGCAGACCCTGACGGATTCGCCCACCGCCACCGGCACCCACTCGACGCTGGTGTAGGCGCCCAACGTACCCTGCAGTCCAAATCCATTGCCCAGCGCGCCCAGGACCGCGGGCGTCCCGAGGACGCGCAGCCCGGTTGCCTCACGCAACAGGAGCAGCCCGGCAACGTGATCGAGTTCGGCGTCGGTGAGTACCAACTCCTTTATCTGGGAGTTGCGCGTACCCAGGGCCGGGGACAGGTCGCGGGAAAGAAGCTGTTGGCGCAGGTCTGGGGAGGCGTTGACCAGGACCCACGACCCGCCACACTCCACCGCAATGCAGTCTTGCGTCCTGGGCGTGACGGTGTCCCCCGATCGGGCATTGGTGCAGACCGCACACCCACAATTCCACTGAGGAACGCCTCCGCCCGCGGCGGTGCCGAGCACGCGAATGAGCACTAGTCGTTGCGCGGGCTAGGCAAGGCGAGACGAGGAATGACGACGCCAAACCGCAGCGGAATTACTCAGTCGCGATGTACGCCGTGACCTCAAGCCCGGTGGGAATCATATCGACGGCGGGACGAACCCACTTGCGCTTGGGCGCCGCCAATCCTGCGGGCGATGGGGGTGTGCCTCCGCGTGCGTCGACACTGCGCGCGATGGGGTCGAGGGTCGTAGCTGGGGCCGGATCAGCCGTGGTTTCCTCCCTGAGAATTCGCCTGCCTTGTCGAACTCGGGTGAGTCTACCACGTGGACAATGCTCCCAAGTAGTGACAGTGGAATCCGAACTCACTGTGGACTTCCACACGTTCAGCCTTCGCTGACCGAGTGGCCTGGGGGGTCTGTCGACCTGCGCTCGTGACAATCGGCAGGGGGTCAGGGCCGCCAAACGGGCGGGGTCGTGCATCTGCCGGGCGACGGCGGCCGCCTGCTGGAACGACTCCCTCGCGTCGGGGGCCCGCCCCGCCCACCACTCGGCGTCGCCCAGGGCAAGGAGCAGCTCGAAACGCTTGGCCGGCCCCTGGGCATGCTCGCGCACGAACTCGAGGGCTCGCCGGTAGTGTGCGGCGGCTTCCTCTGGCCGAGCTGGCGCGATGCCCGCTGGCAGCCCGTTGCAAGGAGTCGATGGCCCGCTCCGCTTCGCCGAGGCTCCAGGGCCAGAACGCGGGGGAGGCCTCCCCCTCCCAGCAGCGGCCCCACAGCACCCGATGCTGTTCCTGCTCGGCGAGCTCGGCCAGTCTCCGGGCGAGCCGGGTCTTGCCGATGCCGGCCTCCCCGCTCACCAGGTAGACGCTGCCCCGGCGTGCCCCGCCCTCGCTCAGGCCGTCCCGGAGTTGGCCGAGCTCCCAGGCCCTCCCCACGAAGAGGCTTGCCGGCGGAGAACTGGTTCCGTGCACGTCCGTGGCCCGAACCCACCACGGTTAGAAGGGATAGCCCTTCATGCCGTTCGTGCCCTTGACCGCCGAGATCTCGCCGGACAGGTTGTTCAGATGCCCGACGACGAAGATGGCAAAGACCGTCGCCATCGGCAGGGTGCCCAGGCCGGCGAAGGACATGTCAATCGGGCGCTGAGCTCTGCCTCGTCCGCTCCGGTCAGGAATGCCTCGGTGGCCGCGTAGACCGCCTGGGCATAGGCCCGGCATGCGTCGATGTCCACGGTCACCGACCGGTACCAGTCGTCCAGGGTCCCCGCGGACCCGTCGTCCCCGGGGAACGGCATGGGCAGGTCCGTCCCCGTGCGGCCCGCCCAGGTGGTCGCAAGGAGGGGTGGCTGGCCCTGCTGCAACAACGCATGGACGGCGGCGTCCTCGGCAAGGACCGCATGGGCGTAGGCGGAGCCGATCGGGTTCGCCAGGCCCGCGGCCGGCCGGTTGGCGATCTCGTTCGTGACGTCCGCCATCGGGCCCTCCAGCACGAAGTGGGCGCCGCGGAGGGCGCCGAGCAGCGTGGACTGGACGGTCGTCGGTTCGGTGGCCATCTGCGTTCCTCCTGTCGATGCTGTCGGCGGACTCAAGCGTGACTCGCCCGCCGAAGCTTACTTCTGTGGCCAGTTCGGCCCCGCCACTGAGCACTCGAAGCCCTATCCTTGACGGGCGTTGATCATCGGCCGGCGTGACCTGCTCCGAGCCGGCGTCCTCGGGGCGGGGAGCCTCCTGGCCGCCCGGGCACTGAAGGCCGGGAGCCGCCTGCGCCCGGGGGCGATGGAGGTGCCCGATCGTCTCGCAGCGGCCGCAACCCCCGCCGTCATCCCGAGGGCCTCCTGGGGCGCCGACGAGTCGCTCCGCCAGTTCGGCCCCCTGTTCGCACCGATCCGGCAGTTCTTCATCCACCACACCGTGACCGCGAACAACGACGGCGACCCGGCAGGGACCATCCGGGGGATCTACCGCAACCACCTGTCCCAGGGCTTCCACGACATCGGCTACAACTTCCTGATCGACGCCGGCGGCAACGTGTACGAGGGCCGGTACGCCCGCAGCTACGCCGCCGGGGAGCAACCCTCTGGGCAGAGCGCCGCCGGCCTCGGCGTCGTGGGCGCCCATGTCGCCGGGCACAACGTGGCCGCGGTCGGCATCGGTCTGCTCGGCGACTTCAGCCGGGCGAACCCCGCGGGGGCCTCCTTGAACTCGCTGGTCAACCTGCTCGCCTGGCTGGCCGCCGCCTACGGCCTCGACCCCACGGCATCCAACGGTGGCGTCCACATGATTGCCGGGCACCGCGACGCCAACCAGACCTCCTGTCCCGGTGACGACCTCTACGGCCAGCTTCCCGCCATCCGCGGCGCCGTCGCTGCCCGCATGGACTCCAACGCCCTCGCCGCCGGCCCGCCCGGCCCGACCTGCGTGCAGGTGCTGCCTGGCGGCGTCTCCGGGACGCAGACGCCACGGGTGACCGGGCAGGTCAGCCGAGCGGCTGCCCGCGTGGACGTCCAATTTGCCGGCTCGGGACTGCTCGCCCAGCGGACGATCCCGGTCGTCCCCACTGCCGGGGCGTTCGCGGTGGAGGCAGCCAACTACACAGTGATCGGGCTGCCACCCGGGACGTACTCGATCCAGGCGGTGGCGTACGACGGTGGGGGGCGGGTGTCGGGCCCGACGGCGGTCGCATCGGGCTACCGCGTCGTCTCCACGCCGCTGCCCGCCGGCTTCTGGGTGCTCGGCTCCGACGGCGGGATCTTCTCCTACGGCGGCGCCACCTTCTACGGTTCCACCGGGGGCATGCCGCTGAACAAGCCGGTCATCGGCATGGCGTCCACGCCCGGGGGCGACGGGTATTGGCTGGTCGCCTCCGACGGTGGCATCTTCGCCTTCGGGGCGGCGCACTTCGCAGGGTCCACCGGGGGCATCCGGTTGAACAAGTCCATCGTCGGTATCTCGACCTCGGCGACCGGACGGGGCTACCGCCTGGTCGCCTCCGACGGCGGCATCTTCAGCTTCGGCGACGCTCAGTTCTTCGGCTCCACCGGCAGCCTGCGCCTCAACTCACCGATTGTCGGGATGGCGGGGACCCCGAGCGGTGCCGGCTACAGGCTGGTGGCTGCGGACGGCGGCCTCTTCAACTTTGGCGACGCCGGGTTCCACGGCTCGGCGGCCGGCCAAGCCCTCAACAAGCCGATCGTGGGCATCGAGCCAATGCCCAGCGGTCAGGGCTACTGGCTCGTCGGCGGCGACGGCGCGGTGTTCTCCTTCGGCGACGCCCGGTTCTTCGGCTCGGGGGCGTCGGGGCCGGGCCTGGGCGACCCCAACGTCATCCGGCTCGCGGCCACGCCGACGGGGGCCGGGTACTACCTCCTCGACACCTCCGGCCAGGTGATGGGCTTCGGCGATGCGCCGGTGTACGGCAGTCCCCTCGGCATGGGCCTGGAGGTCGATGCCATCGGGATGACGATCCGGGCCTGACGGCCCTGAGGGCCCCGGAGACCTGGAGGTCGATGCCATCGGGATGACGATACGGCCCTGACCGCCCTGAGGGCCCCGGAGACCCTCACGGCCGGAAGCATGAAGATTTTGGTACGTAGAGCCACCCTTTTCCTTCACGCTTTCTTCAGGCTGTCGATAATGGGCCGGTGAGCCCCTCCGGGATCCTCGGCTATCACGAGGCCTCGAAGCATTCGCCGGAGAGCGTCCGGCGCTCGAACCGCGGGCTTGACTGGCCGAACAAGCCCTTTCCCTACAAGGACTATGCGCCCGGCCTGCGGAGCATCGCCCTCCCGATGCCGGACGCAGCTCTGCCCGTCAGCGCCCTCGACGCCGTGGCGGGGCTGGGGCCGGCTACGGCCAATGACCTCGACGCCGGGGAGCTCGGCCGCATCCTCAACTACGGGGCGGGCGTGCTGCGCAAGCGGCCGATCTCGGAGACCCAGGCGATGTACTTCCGGACCTACGCCTCGGCCGGCGGCCTGTACCCGGTCGAGGTGTACGCCATCACCGGGGCACTTCCCGGGGTGGGAGCCGGCGTGTACCACTACCACCCTCGCCGCCGGGCCCTCGTCACGCTCCGGGATGGGGACCACCGTGGGTCGCTGGTCGAGGCGACCGCCTCCGAGCCAGCCGTCGTGGATGCGCCCCTCACGCTTGTGCTGACGGGCATCCCGTGGCGGACCACGTGGAAGTACGGCCCCCGCGGCTTCCGGCACCTCTACTGGGACGCGGGAATGATCCTCGCCAACCTTCTCGGGCTCTGCGCCGCGGCAGGCCTGCCGGCAAGGGTCGTGCTGGGCTTCGACGACGCCGCCGTCGGGCGACTCCTCGGCGTGGACGGGCGCCACGAGTTCCCCCTGTGCCTGCTCACGATCGGCGACGGCTCGCCGGCCCCGCCGGTCGCCGAAGCCCCCGAGCTTGCCTTGGTCACGCGGCCCTTGTCCCCGGAGCAGATCGACTACCCGCAGACCGTGGCGGCACAGGATGCCGGGCGGCTCGGCGCTGGCGACGTGGCGGCCTGGCGGTCCGGCCTCACCGGCCCTGCCCAGGCGCACGACGCCGTCCCCGGCCCTCCGGACTTGCTGGAGAGCGTGATCCGCCGCCGCGGCTCCGCCCGATGGTTCGACCTCAAGCCGATCCCTGCCCAGGCGCTGGCGACGATCCTCGACCGGGCGACACGGGGCATGCCGGCCGACTACGCCCCGACCGGCGCCCATCTGGTCAAGCCCCACCTGATCGTCAACCGGGTGGAGGGCCTTGAGCCCGGGGCCTACGTCCACGACGGGGCCCTTGCCCTGCTGGCCCAAGGCGACTTCGCCGAGCTTGCAGGCTTCCTCTGCCTCGAGCAGCCGCTCGGCCGCGACGCCGCCGCGACGCACTTCCTCATGGTGGACCTCGAAGCGGTGCTGGATCGCTTCGGCGATCGCGGCTACCGGGTGGCGCAGCTCGAGGCGGGCGTGGTCGCCGGTCGGATGTACCTGGCCGCGGAAGCTCACCGCCTCGGCGCCACCGGGCTCACCTTCTACGACGACGACGTCACTCGCTTCTTCGCCGGTCATGACGCAGCGGGACCGTCGCCGAAAAGCTGCATGCTGGTGCTGGCGGTCGGCCCCACCACCCGCCGCCTCCTCCCGCTCGCCTGAAACATTCGAGAACACCCACGTAAACCATCCGTGCCACCGGGGCGTTTACTTGCCGAACACGGGCACGAGAAAGAACGTAGGTGGACGACAGCCGGTTCGAAGAGTTCTTCGACCTCACGTACGAGCGGGCGCAACGCGTCGCCCGCCGGGTGGGTCTGGACGCCTTCGAGGCGGAGGACGCCGCCATGGAGGCGCTTACCCGAGCGTACATGCGGTGGCGACGGATCTGCGACCTGCCATGGAAGGAGGCCTGGGTGCTCAGGGTGACCGCGAACCTTGCGGTGGACTCGCTCCGGCGCAGCTCGCGCCGGGCGCCGGTGGGGGACCTGTCCACGCAGTTCGAGGACGACACGGTCGAGCGGATCGCCTTGTCCGGGGCCCTGCAAGCGCTGCCCCGCCGCCAGTGCGAGGTGGCGGTGCTCTGCTACCTCGCCGACCTTCCGGAGCGGGATGTGGCATCGGCGCTCAGCATGCGCCTCGGGACCGTGAAGAGCCATGCCCACCGGGCACGGCAGACCCTCAAGACCCTGCTGACGGCGCCGGACGAGCGTGGAGACGGCCGTGGATAGGAGACCCGACATGCCCGAACCCGCCGGCCTGCTGACGCGGGACGAGGCGCTGGCGCGGATCCGCTCCGAGGGTACCCGGCGCATCCGTCACCGGCGCATCGGCGCCGCATCGGGGGCCGCGGGCCTCGTCCTGGCAGCGCTGGTCGCGGTCGTGGTGGTCAACCCCCAGGGCGCCCGCAAACAGGTCACGGTCGTCGGGGGGCCGAGCGCCTCCTCGTCGCTCCCCCCGATCCCCACCCTGGCACCAGGGGTGATGCCCTCGCCGGGCACCTCGGTGGGGGGGGCCACCCCTAGCCAGCTGCCTTCGGTGACCAACCAGCCGGCGGCGGTGCCCACCGTGGTTGCCACCTCGGTGCCGGTGAGCGAGTTCGGGATCCCCACGCCCGCCGCAGGGCTGTGGGGTCTTGTCCGGGGTCCGGACGACAACCTCTGGTTCACGGAGATGACCGCGGGCAAGATCGGCCGGATCGCGAGTGGGACCGGCCAGGTCACCGAGTTCCCCCTCCCGTCACCCAAGGCACAGCCGGGAGCGATCACGGTGGGACCGGACCAGGCGCTGTGGTTCACCGAGTCCGGGAACACCATGATCGGCCGCATCACGACCGCCGGGCTGTTCTCCGAGTTCCCGGTCCCGGCCTCACCGCAGGCGATCGTCACCGGCCCCGACAAGGCCCTGTGGTTCACGGAGCCCCGCGGCGGCAAGATCGGCAGGTTGACCACGGGCGGAACGGTCACCGAGTTTGCCACCCCGACCAGGACCAGCAACCCCATGGGGGTGCCGGGTCAGGGTTCCAATCCCTATGACATCACGGCAGGCCCGGACGGGGCGCTGTGGTTCACGGAGTCGATGGCCGACCAGATCGGCAGGATCACCACCGCTGGCCTCGTCACGGAATTCCCCCTTCCTGATCGCAACCGGGTCCACGGCAGCCCCGACGGCATCACCGCGGGGCCCGACGGGGCCATCTGGTTCACCGAGGGGCTCGCGGGGACCGTCGGCAGGCTCGATCCGCAGACCAAGGCCTTCAAGCAGTTCCCCGCTCCGACCGCCGCAGGCCCGGTCGGGCTTGCCCACATCATTGCTGCTGGGGGAGCGCTCTGGTTCACCGACGTCGGCCAGATCGGCCGGCTCACCACGGATGGGAGGATGACCATGTACGCGGCCCCGAACTCCAACACGGCAGGTGGGGAGGCCCTGGCGGCGGGCCCCGGCGGGACCATCTGGTTCACGGAGTCCCGGTCGAACGCGATCGGAAGGATCACGCCGTGAACCGCGCTGTGAACCCAACGACGGATACGATCCCTACGAACACGGAACTGGTCGCCGCGGCGGCGCAGGGTGACTGGGATGCCTGGGACGGACTCGTCGATCGTTACGCCGCGTTGGTTTGGTCGGTCGCCCGGGGCAGCGGGCTGGATGTCGAGGCGGCGGCGGCCGCAAGCCTGGCCACCTGGCGGTGTCTCGCCTGCACGGTTGGGAATCTGGACGACCCGGAACGGCTCGGCGAATGGCTCGCGGACCGCACGGCCCGCAACGTGATGCATGGACGCGACGAGGCCCGGGCCGTATGGCCCGGGCCTCCTGAAGCGCTCTGACGTTACGCCGCTGCTGCGGGAGCCACGGCCTGCGGTGCCTCGAGGGCCACCGCCAGCACCTGGGCAACCTCCGTCGCCAGGTGGAAGGTCATCTGCTCCTTGACGCTCTCCGGCAGGTCGTCGAGGTCCGCCTCGTTGCGGCCCGGGAGGATGACCTCTTTGAGACCGGCACGATGGGCGGCCAGCACCTTCTGCTTCACGCCGCCGATCGGCAGGACCCGCCCCTGCAGCGTGACCTCGCCGGTCATGCCCACCACGTCCCGAACCGGGCGGCCGGTGAGGAGGCTGACCAGGGCGGTCGTCATCGTGACGCCCGCCGACGGCCCGTCCTTCGGCACGGCTCCCGCCGGCACGTGGAGATGGAAGGTCCGGTTCTCGAAAGCTGCCGGCTCGATCCCCAGCTCCGCAGCGTGGCTCCGCACATAGGAGAGCGCGATCTGCGCTGACTCCTTCATGACGTCGCCCAGTTGGCCGGTGAGCGTCAGCGCGCTGCCCCCGTGGGAGCTGCTCTGCATGGCCGTCGCCTCGACGAACAACACGTCGCCGCCCGCTCCGGTGACCGCCAAGCCCGTCGCCACGCCGGGCACGCCCGTCCGCTCCGCGGCCTCGAAGTGGAACTTCGGCTTGCCGAGGAACTTGCGCACGGCCTCCGCGTCCACGACCACCGGCGGCGTCAGCTCTCCCGCCGCGATCTTCGTGGCGGACTTGCGCAGCACCTTGCCGAGCTCACGCTCGAGGTTGCGCACCCCGGCCTCCCGGGTGTGGTCGCCGATGATGTGCCGGAGGGCGTCGTCCGTCACCTCGACCTCACCTTCGTGCAGGCCGTTGCGCTCGATCTGGCGACCGAGCAGGTGGTTGCGCCCGATCAGGACCTTTTCGTCCTCGGTGTAGCCGTCGAGGGTCACGACCTCCATCCGGTCCAGCAGGGGCCCGGGGATGGTCTCCCAGACGTTGGCGGTCGGGATGAACAGCACGTCGGACAGGTCCAGGTCGACCTCGAGGTAGTGGTCCCGGAACGAGTGGTTCTGGGCCGGGTCCAGCACCTCGAGTAGCGCCGAGGAGGGGTCGCCCCGCCAGTCGGCACCGACCTTGTCGATCTCGTCGAGCATGATGACGGGGTTGTTCGTGCCCGCCTCCTTGAGCGCCCTGGCAATGCGGCCGGGCAGCGCACCGACGTAGGTGCGGCGGTGCCCCCGGATCTCCGCCTCGTCGTGGATGCCGCCGAGCGAGACCCTGGCGAACTTGCGCCCCATCGCCCTCGCCACGGACTCGCCGAGCGACGTCTTGCCGACGCCCGGAGGGCCGACCAGGGTGATGATGGCGCCGGAGCCGCGGCCACTTGTCGTCGCGATGCCACGGTCGGCGCGCAGCTTCTTCACCGCCAGGAACTCGATGATGCGATCCTTGACGTCGCCGAGGCCGGTGTGGTCGGCGTCGAGGATGCGGCGCGCTTCGGCGATGTCGAAGGTGTCCTCCGACCGCCTGGCCCACGGCAGCTCGACCATCCAGTCGAGGTAGGTGCGGATCCAGCCGTACTCGGGGTTCTGGGGCGTGCTCCGCTCGAGCCGCTCGAGCTCGCGCTCGGCCTCGGCCCGGACGGCGTCGGGCATCCCCGCCTCGGCGATCTTGGCGCGGTACTCGCCGACGATGTCGTCGTCACCCTCGCCAAGCTCCTTGCGGATGGCGTCCATCTGCATGCGCAGCAGGTGGTCCCGCTGAGCCTTGTCCAGGCCCGAGGTCACGTCGGTACGGATCTTGTCCTTGAGCGAGCTCTCCGCCAGTGCCTCACGGCCCCAGGCGATCAGCTTGTCGAGGCGCACCTCGACGTCGATGGTCTCGAGGACCTCGACCTTCTGCTCGGGGCTGAGGATGGGGGAGTAGCCGGCCGTGTCGGCGATCTGGCCCGGGTCGGACATGCCTCGCAGGAACCGGGCAGCGTCGGATGCGCCCCCCTGCTCGAGCAGGTTCTCGACGATGGCCTTGTACTCCCGGGCCAGTTCGATCGCCCTCGAGCTGGGGTTGTCGTCCGAGACTGCCTCGACCTGCACCCGGAGGGCGGTGCCCGCTCCGGGCACGCCGGCGCCGATGATGCCGCGGGCCAGGCCGCGGATCACGACGACCTCGCTGCCATTGGGGAGCCGGCCCGTGTCTTCGATTTTTGCGATGGTGCCGACCCGTGCGTAGGTCCCGTTGATGCGGGGGACGACGAGCACGAGGCCCTGCTCGGTGCGAGCTGCCGCGAGCGCTTCCTTCGCCTCACTGCTCTCCATGGAGAGGGTCACGGCCATGTGCGGAAGGATGACCGCTCTCTCCAGCGGAAGGATCGGCAGCACCTGAGTGTCAACTTCCATTGGGTGGCCTTTCTCCTAATGTGCAACTTTCAATCTGCAAGCTAGTTGCTGTCCTGCATGTAAACGCAGCGCGGGCCCCGGCATTCCCCGATACGGCCGCAGGCACAAATTTAAGGTACCAAACAGTAGCGAATCACTATTTGTCTGGTTTGGGCAGGTCAGCCGCTCAGCTAGCTTTCGCTCTGGGGGGATTCGCAGCTCATCCCCTCCGCTTCGCTCCGGGGGGATTCGCAGCTCATCCCCTCCGCTTCGCTCCGGGGGCTGCTACTCCCGCCTGGACCCCCCTCAGCGGTGGCGGGTACCCCGTCGGGCGGGCCGGGCCGGCTCGTCACGGTAGGCGGCGCCGTCGTCGGTCACCCGTGGGTGCTGCCGGACGTAGAAGGCGACAACGGCCCCCTTGAACCATAGCGCCGGCAACGCGAGCGCAGCCGCCACCAGGGCGATCCCCAGGGCGCCGCCACTGGATTTCGGCGCGGCGGCCGAGACGGCGAAGAGGACCTCATCGAGCGGGTAGCCGCGGGTCTCGCACATCTGTGAGTAAAAAGTGGTGTATAGCACCGGTTTGTACTCAAAGATGTCACTCAGTACCGGTAGTGGTCTGACTTGTACGGCCCGCAGCGTGATCGCGAACAGGTCGAGCGCGGACATGCCGTCGTAGAGCAGCGTGTAGACGCCGATCGGGTAGTCCCCGCTGCGGGAGAACAGCTCGATCTGGGCGATGACCTGGTTCGTGAAGCTGTTGGACATCACGAAGCTCGGGTGCCCCGTGGCGTTGCCCAGGT
>Ga0137390_10000516_pt1 | contig 26573 bp, 25 predicted proteins | sample 15con2h24AmetaG_FD_104937 | JGI IMG/M metagenome (GOLD analysis project Ga0137390, IMG submission 104937) | Vadose zone soil microbial communities from Angelo Coast Range Reserve, California, USA - 15con2h2.4A metaG | ecosystem: Environmental > Terrestrial > Soil > Vadose zone > Saprolite... | reverse complement strand
GATGATGCTCGGCTCGACCGCCGTCGACGAGGTCCTCCTCGTTCTCAAGATCGCGTTCCTCGTCCTGCTCTACACCTTCATCTGGCGGATCGTGCGGACGGCGAGCCGCGACCTGCGCCTGCCACAAGAGAGCTTCGTGCTCGCCCCATCGGCCGGCGCCGGCGTGCAGGCGACGCGCCCGGGCGCACACACCGGCCGACTCGTGGTCGTGAAGAGCGCGGACCTCGTGACCGGTGAGGACTTCCAGCTGAACTCTGCGCAGCTGACGATCGGGCGCGGGAATCAGAACGACATCGCGATCGCCACGGACGAATACGCCTCCGCCCGACACGCACGCTTCGAGCCCCGCCAGGACGGCGTCTGGGTGCAGGACCTGGGCTCGACCAACGGCACCTATGTCAACGGGACACGGCTCGATCGGCCGCACCGGCTTGCCCGCGGCGACATCGTCCGCGTCGGCGAGACTGATCTGAGGTACGAGCAGTGACCGGTCTGGGCCACGTCGGCGTGATCACGGACACCGGGCGCAAGCGCCGGCGCAACGAGGACGCCTATGTCTGCGAGCCCCCGCTTTTCGCCATCGCGGACGGCATGGGCGGCGCCCAGGCCGGCGAGGTCGCGTCGCGTCTTGCGGCGGCGGCACTCAGAGAGAGCGGCGCCAAGACGCTCGGCGGTGAGCGGCGCATCTCCGATCTGATCCAGGAGGCGAACCGGCGGGTGTACGACCGCTCGAGCACGGACCCGAATACATCGGGGATGGGAACGACGATCACGGTCGCGCTCGTGGAGAACGACAACGTCGCCTTCGGCACGTCGGAGATTCCCGCGCCTATCTGATCCGTGACGGACGCATGGAGCAGGTGACGGAGGACCACTCGCTCGTCAACGAGCTGCTCAAGAGCGGGAAGCTCTCGCGCGAGGAGGCCGAGTCCCACCCGCAGCGCTCCGTCATCACTCGCGCGCTCGGCACGGATCCCGACGTCGACGTCGACACGTTCACGATCGCGGCCGAGGCCGGCGACGTCTTTCTCCTCTGCTCGGACGGGCTCACGGACATGGTGGGGGAGGGCGAGATCCTCGAGCTCGTCGAGCGGAACCGCGACAACCTCAATGGTGCGCTGAAGTCGCTGGTGAAGGCTGCGAATCGAAGCGGCGGCGACGACAACATCACGGTGGTCGCGTTCGAGATCCCGGAAGGCCAGACGCTGACCCACGACGGCGAAACCCGTGAGGACGTCCTGTCGGCGCCGACGCGCGACCAGGAGGACACGCTGACCGAGGCGGATGCGGTGCCCGCCGTCGACACCGCAGTGATCTCCACCGCGGAGATCCAGGCGGAGCTCGACGCGAAAGAGCGGCAGGATCGCGCCAGAAGGCGTCGCCAACTTCGCCGGAGCATCGTTGCGTGGCTTGCTCTGATCGCGATCGCCGCCGGAATCGCACTCGCTCTGTACCTGAGGTTCCTCCGCTGACACTCAGCCCGAGGAATCGTGAGCTCGCATTCCTGATCGTCGTCGGGGCTCTGACGGCTGTGGGGTTCGCGAGCGTCTACATCGCCCGGAAGGACGTCGTGTCGACCGCCTCGCTGACCTACGCGGGCTTCTTCTTCGCGCTCTATCTCGTCGCACATCTCGCCACGCGGTATGCCGTTCCGTTCGCAGACCCCTACCTGCTCCCGATCGCCGGCCTGCTGACCGCGATCGGCCTCACGGAGATCTACCGGCTCAATCCCACCGATGCGTTCCGGCAGGGCATCTGGATCGTGGTCGCGGTTGCTCTCTTCGCCGCCACGCTCTTCCTGCTCAGGCACGACTATCGCCGACTCGAAACCTACAAGTACCTCTTCGGCGTCTCCGCGATCGGGCTGCTGCTGCTTCCGATCCTGCCAGTGCTCGGCCTGACGGTGAACGGCGCACGTCTCTGGGTGCACGTCGGCTCGCTTCGCTTCCAGCCGGGTGAGCTCGCGAAGATCATGCTCATCGTTTTCCTCGCCGGGTACATGCGCGAGAAGCGGGAGGTCCTGGCGCAGGGCCGTCTGAAGGACTGGGGACCGCTGCTCGTCATCTGGGTCCTGGCGATGCTCGTCCTGCTCGAGACGAGGGATCTCGGCGGCGGTCTTCTCTACTTCGGGATCTTCCTTTCGATGCTCTATATGGCGACAGCACGCATCGGGTACGTCGCTGTCGGCCTCGGTCTCTTTCTCATCGGCGCCGTCGGTGTGTGGAAGGTCACCCCGCACGTGCAGGACCGCGTGACGATCTGGCTTCATCCGTGGACCACGAACAAGATCTACTGCCCGATCTCCGGCCACCTCGACCTTCGCCAGGACTGCCAGAGCTACCAGCTCGTGAAGTCGCTCTACTCCATCGGCTACGGCGGCTATGGAGGCACTGGGCTCGGCAGGGGGACGGTCGAGAACCTCAGCGGGAAGCAGATCATCCCCGACCTGAACACCGACTTCATCTACTCCGCGCTCGCGCAGGAGCTCGGGCTGATCGGTGCCGCTGCGCTTCTGCTCGTCTACATGATTTTCGTGCTGCGCGGGATGCGCATCGCGCTGCTGGCGGACGACGGCTTCTCGAAGCTCGTCGCGGCCGGGCTGACCTTCGGCTTCGCCCTGCAGACGTTCATCATCGTCGGCGGCATCCTGCGCCTGATTCCGCTGACGGGGATCACGCTGCCCTTCGTCTCCTACGGCGGATCGAGCGTCGTCGCAAACTTCGTCTTACTCGCCGGGCTGTTGCTCGTCTCGAACCGCGCGAACCGGGACCTGCTTCGGTAATGACGGCTCGCTCCCGCCCGCCTCGCACTCGCCAGGGCGCTGCAACGCTCCCTCTCGGGTCGTCCTCAGTCGCGCCCGTAGCCTCCGGCTACGAGCACTCCCTGCGTCCTTCCGAGACGGGCGTTTCGCGGCTGGCGAGCACGATTCGAACGGGAGCGGGCCTATGAACAAACAAGTCTCGCACGTCGGCATCGCGGCGCTCGTCTTGCTCACTGCGCTCATCGTCGGAACGACGTACTGGCAGACCTGGGCGAACGCAGGGCTCGCCGACCGGCAGGACAACGAGATTCAACTGGTTGCACAATTCTCGATCAAGCGCGGAAAGATCTACGCCGCCGACGGCAGTACGGTGCTGGCGGCGAACGTGAGCAAGAAGCTCGCCGGGAGAACGCTCTACTTCCGTCGTTATCCGACCGGGCCGATCTTCTCCGACATCGTCGGCTACTCGACGCAGACGCGCAACCGTACGGGGCTCGAGCTTTCGTACAACGACTACCTCACGGGCTCGAACGCCAACCTGGACAGCGTCGTTCGCACGGCTCTCGACAAGCTGAAAGGGACGACGGTCACCGGAAACGACCTCGTCTTGACCATTCGTCCCGGCGCGCAGGCTCTCGCCCTGCGTCTGCTGCGCGGCAAGTGCGGAGCCGTCGTCGCGCTCGATCCGGCGACGGGGCGGGTCCTCGTGATGGCGACCAGTCCGACCTACAACGCGAACCTGATCGAGAATCACTACGGCGTGGCGACGCGCACGAGTCTGCAGTGCGGCGCGCCGCTCCTCAACCGCGCGACCGTCGGCAAGTACCCGCCGGGCTCGACCTTCAAGATGGTCACGGCTGCCGCGGCGCTCGACACCGGACGCTTCACCCCCGATTCGCCGTTCTACGACCCGGGCTATTGCGAGGAGTACGGCAAGCAAGTCCGCAACGCCGGCAATCCGGAGGCGCCCGAGACGTTCGGTCACGTCAACCTGTCGCTCGGGTTCGAGCACTCGATCAACTCTGTCTTCTGCAACGTCGGCAAAGCGCTGGGCGCCGGGACCGTGCTGGACTACGCGAAACGCTTCGGCTTCTACTCCGTGCCGCCGCTCGAGCTGCCGGAGAACGAACGTGTCGCGAGCGGCCTGTACGACCACGGCCGGCTCTTCGATCCCAAGCATCCGGACACGCAGGTCGACCCGGGCCGCCTCGCGTTCGGCCAGGAGCGGCTCGCAGTAACGCCGCTACAGATGGCGATGGTGGCGGCGGCGATCGGCAACCACGGTGTCGAAATGCGTCCGCAGATCGTCGAACGGATCGTCGCCCCCGATGGGAAGACGGTCACACACCTACAGCCCCAGGAGCTCGGCCGGCCGATCAAGCGCCAGACTGCGGACGAGCTCACGAACATGATGGAGCTCGTGGTCACCGGCGGGACCGGAACGGCCGCCGCCATCCCGGGAGTCAGAGTTGCCGGCAAGACCGGGACGGCCGAGGTCGGTCGCGGCAACATCCACACGACCTGGTTCGCGGCCTTTGCGCCCGCTGCCGCCCCGCGCGTGGCGATCGCGGTGGTCGTCGAGCATCAGCTGAACGGCTTCGGCGGCACGATCTCGGCCCCGATCGCGAAACAGGTAATGGAGGCGCTACTCCGGTAGGGGCGAATCCCTACTCTGGTAAAGCCCCATGGCCGTTTCCGACACCCTGATCAACACGCTCTTCGACGGGCGGTATCGCATCCGGCGCAAGCTGGGCACGGGCGGCATGGCGAACGTCTACCTCGCCGAGGACGAGGTGCTCGGCCGGCGCGTCGCGATCAAGATCCTCAACGACCGGCACGCAGGCGACGATCAATTCGTCGAGCGCTTCCGCCGCGAGGCGAAGAACGCGGCGAGCCTCTCGCACCCCAACATCGTCTCGATCTACGACCGCGGCGAGGCGGAGGGCACCTACTACATCGCCATGGAGTATCTCGATGGGCGCTCGCTGAAGGAGCTCATCGTCGCGCGTGGTCCCGCCCCGATTCATCTGGCGGTCGACTATGCGCGGCAGATCCTCGCCGCAATCAGGTTCGCGCACCGCCACGGCATCGTGCACCGCGACATCAAGCCGCATAACGTGCTCGTCGACGGCGAGGGGCGACTGAAGGTGACGGACTTCGGCATCGCGCGCGCGGGCGTCAGCCAGATGACCGAGGCGGGATCGATCATCGGCACCGCGCAGTACCTGTCGCCGGAGCAGGCGAAGGGCGCGCCCGTCGACCAGACGTCCGATCTCTACTCGGTCGGCGTCGTCCTCTACGAGCTCCTGACAGGTGTCGTCCCCTTCAGCGGGGACACGCCGGTGGAGATCGCGATGAAGCATCTGTCGACCGTGCCGGAGCCGCCGTCGGCGAAACGTGCCGACGTTCCCCGGGATCTGGACCTCGTCGTGATGCGCGCCCTGGCCAAGGACCCGTCGGAGCGTTACCAGAGTGCGGAGGAGATGGACGCCGACCTCAGGCGAATCAACCGCGGCGCCGCGATCTCACCCGTGACCGAGGAAGCGGCGACGGCGATCATCTCGCGCCCGCCGCCGGTCCCGGCGGTCACCGAAATCACCTCGCGCGCGCCGCGACCGCCCGTTCCGCAGGCTCCGGCCGCCGCCTACTACGACTACGACGAGCCCCGGAGGCGGGCACTCTGGCCGTGGCTCGTCGCGCTCGTCTTCGTGTCGGCCGCGCTCGTCGGCGGCTACTTCCTGTACTCCCAGATCCAGGATCAGCTCAGCGGTTCGAAGACGGTCGCCGTCGGGAACTATCTGGGTCTCCGCGAGATCGCGGCGGACCAGAAGATCCGCGCACTCGGTTTGCGGCCCAACCCGGTCCGGCAGCCGAACGCCGATCCCCGGTTTCCCGAGACGTACGTCTTCCAGCAGACGCCGCAGCCGGGAGACAAGACGCCGAAGAACAACTTCGTCACCATCTACGTCTCGCTAGGGCCGCCCAAGACAGACGTTCCAAGCGTTGTCGGTGAGCCGCTGGACAAGGCTCTGTCCGACCTCCAGGACGCGAAGCTGAAGGGCAAGGTCACTCAGATCGCATCGGACAAGCCTCAGGGGCAGGTGATCTCGCAGTCGCCGACTGCAGGTGCGTCGGTGAAGCAGGGATCACAGGTCAAGCTTCAAGTCTCGAAGGGGCCGAAACCCGTCGCCGTGCCGAACGTGATCGGTGGGACCTTCGACTCTGCGAACTCGACGCTGCTCGCGATCGGCTTCGGGGTCTTGCGCAAGGACGTGAAGTCGGACTCGCCGAAGGACACGGTCGTCAACACGACCCCAGGCCCGGGGACGCTGCAGCCGCCGGGTTCGACGATCACGGTCATGGTGTCGAAGGGACCGACCACCTCCGTCGTTCCCGACGTGACGACGTTGTCGCAGAGCGATGCGCAGGCGACGCTGAAGGCGTCGGGCTTCGGCGTGAAGATCGTCAGCCAGCCGGTCACCGACCAGAGCCAGGATGGGATCGTGCAGACACAGGATCCTCCCGGCGGGACGCAGCAGCCGCCGGGGACGACTGTGACGATCGCGGTCGGGAAGTTCGCGACTTCGCCCACTCCTCCGTGAGCGCCGCTCGCCTTCGGCTCGCTGGCCCTTTCCCCGCTCATGGGCCACAGGTCGGCCCATGAGCCGTCTCTCCCAGTGAGCCGCCTCAAAATTGCGATTCTCGCCGGCGGGCGGTCTTCCGAGCACGACATCTCGCTTGCCTCCGCGCGCTCGGTGCTCGAATCGCTCGACCCCGCGGAGTACGACGTCGTCACCGTCGCGATCGGCCGGGACGGGCGCTGGGAGCTTGGCTCGGGTGACGGCTCGGTGGCGGAGTCGCTGCCCGTGCCGGCGGCCAACGCGCCTGCGACCCTGGGTGCGGTCGATGTCGTCCTGCCCATCCTGCACGGACCGTTCGGCGAGGACGGGACGGTGCAGGGGCTGCTCGAGCTCGCCGGCGTCCCCTATGTCGGAGCCGGGGTGGCCGCCTCCGCGCTCTGCATGGACAAGGATCTCTTCAAGAAAGTGCTCCGAGACAGCGGGCTTGCGGTTGCCCGGCATATCGCCTTGCGGGCAGGCGACGCGGTGCAGAATCCATTCGGCTTTCCCTGTTTCGTCAAGCCGGCGCGCCTCGGTTCCTCGGTGGGGATCACAAAGGCGCACGACGAGACGGAGCTCGTAGCGGCGGTCGACCTGGCCTTCCGGCATGACGACAAGGTGCTCGTGGAGGAGTTCCTGGACGGAATCGAGGTCGAGGTCGGCGTGCTCGGCAACCTCGAGCCCATCGCCTCCGTGCCGGGTCAGATCGTTCCGCTGGGGCACGAGTGGTACGACTACGCGTCGAAGTACGACGAGGGCGGGATGGAGCTGGTGATCCCGCCCGACTTGCCCGACGACGTCCTGGAAGGCGTGCAGCGCGCCGCAGTCAAGGCCTTTCGCGTCACCGAATGCGAGGGCATGGCGCGGGTGGACTGCTTCGTCCTGGGCGGCAATCGTGTCGTCGTGAACGAGCTCAACACGATTCCCGGCTTCACCTCTACGAGCGTGTACGCAAAGCTCTTCGCTGCGTCAGGGATTCCCTACGGGGAACTGTTGCGGCGCCTGATCGACCTCGCGGTCGAACGGCACGAACGTCGCTCGAACCTCGTCTACTGAGCCTTGCCGAATGCACGCACCTCGTTCACGTGGGCGAAGTGGGCACCAGGAGCGAGCTTCGTGATCCAGACGACGTAGAACCGCTTCGGGGCCGGCTCGTCGATCGCGAACCGCGTCGTTCGGCCCACCACGAACGTGTGCGACACCTTCTCCGGCTGACCGCCCTCGATGTTGGTCGCGCGGATCTCTGCGGTGAAGCCCGGCGTGTCGGTGACCACGGTGATGCGGGACAGCTGGACCGCCCCGCGCGCGTCGAGCACGAGTCCCACGCCTGCCTTGAGTCCTTCGAGCCCGTGGTTGTAGCTCTCGGTCTCCCAGAAGGTCTGTGCCTTCCCGTCGGTCGACTTGTACGCGACGTTGTCGTGCTCGGTGCCGTCTCCAAACGGGTCGTACGCGCCGACGCCGGCAATCGTGATCGGGGCGCCGACGGCGACTCCCCGGTTACCGTCGCGCAGCGTGAGCAGTCCGACGACCACGGCGGCGATCGCGAGCGTGCCGAGCAGGCCGATGAGGAGAGGGACGCGTGACACTGGTTTGCGCGGCCCCCTCTGCTGTCGCAGCCGTTGCGCGGCGGGAACGACCATCGTGACGGCGCCGTCCTCGCCGCGGTCGAGGTCGGCGAGGTTCGCTTCGATCTCGTCGGCGAAGGCGTCCATCGTGGTGAATCGTTGCTCCGGGTCTTTCTCCAGCGCGCGATCGATCATCTCGGCGACCCGCAGCGGCACGTCGCCTCGGGCGTCGAGAACGCTCGGTGACGGCTGCTGGATGTGCTTCATCGCAACGGCGACGAAGTTCTCGCCGGGGAACGGCACCTCTCCAGTGAGCATCTCGTACAACACGATGCCGAGTGAGTAGACGTCCGTTTGCGCGTCAACGGGGCGGCCGTTCGCCTGTTCCGGCGCGATGTAGTTCGACGTCCCCAGGACGGTCCCGGTCTGGGTCATGCTGTGCTCGACGTCGAGCGAGCGCGCAATCCCGAAGTCCGTCACCTTGGCGCCGCCGTCTCCGTTCAGCAGGACGTTCTGGGGTTTGACGTCACGGTGAACGAGACCGTGCTCGTGCGCGAACGAAAGTCCACGGGCGATCTCGAGCCCGACCGCGAGCGTCGTGCGGACGTCGAGTCTGCCCTTGCGGACGACGAGCTCCTTGAGGGTCTCCCCGTTGATGTACTCGAAGACGATGTATTGCCGGCCGCCTTCTTCGCCGCGGTCGATCACGGTCACGATGTTCGGATGCTGGAGCTGCGCGACGGAGCGCGCCTCTCGCTTGAACCGCTCGACGAAGTCCCCGTCTTCGCTGTACTGCTGATGGAGAACCTTCAGCACGACGTTACGTTCGAGGAGCGAATCCCGCGCCTTGTAGACGGTCGACATTCCGCCGTGGCCGACGACCTCCTCCAGCTCGTATCGTCCTGCAATCGTCTCCCCGACTACCACGCTCGAAAGCTACCCGCCCGTCGTCCGCAGTAGGCCGTTGATCAGCGAGCGCGTGCCCTCCTCAGGCGCGTCCCGACCCACAAGCCTCCGCACCAGAGCCCGTACAGAAGGGCCGCGAGTGCGGCCAGAAACCAGATGGGAACGAGGTGGCGGCCCTGACTGTCCTGGGCTCGCCCCTGGACAAGGGCTACGGCCCAGGTGCAAGCGAGGATGCCGCCGAGTGCGATGACGACGCGCGGCCTGCCGACGCCCGTCGCGCCGACGACGAGCGGCAGCGCAAACGCGAGCACGGAGATGAGGTAGCCGGCCACTGCTCGGGTATCGGCTGGATCCGCTGTGGACGTGAACTTCCGCGTGCCCTGGGTTCTAGCCCAGGGCCGAGCCGAGTGCGTCTTCCCAGACGCCGAGCCCCTCGTCGAGCTCGCTCTCCGAGATCACGAGCGGGACGAGCACGCGAATGCAGTTCGAGTAGATCCCTGACTTGAGCAGCAGCAGCCCGCGCTCCGAGGCGGCGCCGACGACCGCTGAGGCGAGCTCCGGGGCGGGGTCCTTCGTGACGCGATCGTGGACGAGCTCGATGGCGAGCATCGCTCCGAGCCCCCGCACGTCGCCGATTGCATCCCAGCGCTGCTGCCAGGCCTGCATCCTGCCGCGGATGGTCTCGCCGATCTGGGTAGCGCGCTCGACGAGGCTCTCGTCGTCGAACACGTCCAGCACGGCGAGTGCGGCTGCCTGTGCGAGCGGATTCCCGACGTACGTGCCGCCGATCGCCGAATCGCCCGGCGCGTCCATGATCTCTGCCCTCCCGATCACGCCTGAGAGCGGCAGGCCCGCGGCGATCGACTTTGCAATCGTCATCAGGTCGGGCTCGACGTCGTAATGCTCGATGCCCCACATCCTTCCCGTTCGCCCGTAACCTGTCTGTACCTCGTCGACGACGAGCACGATCCCGTTGTCGTCGCAGATGCGGCGTACGCCCTCGAGGAACTCCGGCGGTGCGACGACGAAGCCGCCTTCGCCCTGGACGGGCTCGATGACGATCGCCGCAACGGTTTCCGCAGCGACGGTGGTCACGAACGCCCGCTCGAGCGCCGCAAGCGCAGCTGTTGCGCTCGGACCTCGGTAGTCCTGTGCGAACGGGAGTCGGTAGACCTCCGGCGCGAACGGGCCGAGCCCTTCCTTGTACGGATGCGTCTTGGACGTGAGCGTCAGGGACAGCAGCGTGCGACCGTGGAAGCCTCCTTCGAAGCCGATCAGCGCCGGCCGCTTCGTGTACGCGCGCGCGAACTTCACTGCGTTCTCGACTGCCTCCGTGCCTGCATTGAAGAACGCGGCCTTCGTCGGTCCGGAGATCGGCACGGTCACGACGAGGCGCTCTGCGAGCGTCACATATGTCTCGTAGGGAACGATCGTGAAGTCGGTGTGCAAGAACTTCGCGGCCTGTTCCTGCACTGCATCGACGACGCGCGGATGGGTGTGGCCGACGTTGAGGCAGCCGACGCCGCCGGTGAAGTCGAGAAAGGTGTTTCCGTCGACGTCCGTGAGCGTTGCGCCCTCGCCGCGCGCGATCACGACGGGCAGATAGATGGAGAGCGGATCCGCGACCACGCGCTCTTTCCGGTCGAGGATTTCCTTGGACCGGGGGCCCGGGATCGCCGTTCTGAGCTCGATCGTCTTCGTGGTCGCCATGCGCCTGACGATAGCGCAGTCGGCGGCCGCCCTGCATACCTGCATAGGGGAGTTGCAGACTTCTGTGGATCATGTGCTCCTGCCAGCGACACTTGCCGGCCTCTGGCCCGCGATCACGCGGCGCCAGAGTCCACCCTCGCTCTTGCTAAGGCAGCCCAGCCTTAGCTGCGAGCGAGTGCGGCCTCTGGCTTGGTGCTCACGACCCAGAGACTCGGCAGCATTACTGGCAGGAGCACTAACGAAAAGCCGGCGTGGACAGCGCCTTGACCGTGTAGACACCCTCCGCGTTCCACAGCATGAAGCCCTTCGCGTGCTCGAGCCGGGCGGCCTGGATCTGGTCCTGAACGTCCGTGAGCGTGTAGGTACGGCGCAGGGAGAAGTCCTGGAGCCACGGGATCAGCTTGGTCGTCTGGCCTCGCACCGCCGTCCGGAAATCGCGGAGCGAATAGGCCACCGTCGTGCCCGGTCGAGACTCCGGATCGATGATGTTGTACTCGCCCGAGACGTAATGGGAGGGATAGACCATTGGGTAGATCGCATCCACGTAGCGCGCGATCCGGCGGGGGAACTGGCCGATCCCGAGGTTCCTCGTCGCAGACAGTCCGAAGACGTCCACCGAGATGCGCACTCCGAGCGGCCTGAGGCGTTCCCGGGCGTACCTGGCGAACATCGGGATCGTCCAACCCATCGGCTGGGCATGCTTCCCCGGATAGCGAATCTGCGAGATGTCGCCGTCACTGGGGAACCGGACGTAGTCGAACTGGATCTCGTCGAAGCCGAGCTTGGCCGCCTGCTCGGCGATGTCGACGTTGTACTTCCAGACGTGGCGGTCGTAGGGGTTCGTCCAGCCGAGTCCCGCATTGTTGCGCCAGCGCGAGCCGTCGGCACGGCGGATCGCGAGCTGCGGCGCGCCTGCCGCCAGGGCCGGATCCTCGAACGTGACCACCCGGCCGACGAGATAGAGACCGGCGGCGTGGATCTTGGCGACCGTGCGCTGGGCGTTGTAGTAGCGCTTGGCCGAGCCGATCCGCCTGGCGAGTGGGACGTTGACCGGAAAGCCCACCACGCCCTTCTCGTCCTTGACGTCGAGCTCGAGCGTGTTGAGGCCCGCCGACTTCATCGCGAGGTACTCGTCGAGCTTTCCGGGCAGGCCGGCGAGCGCCATCGTGATGTGGACTCCTCGCACCTCGGCGGGCAACGGCCGCGGCTGCAGGAGCTGGGGCTTCGAGACCTGATTCTCGCGCGCTGCCGCGCGCACCGTCTTGTGTCCGCGCACCTGGAGGGCGAGCACGGCTCCGACGACTCCGGCTGCAATGAGTGCCAGCAGCGCGAGGACGGCGATCAGCCGCTGCTTGTGCCGTCGCTGTCGCGCCTCGGCGCGCCGCAGCTTGTAACGCGAATTCGGATCGACAGGCTGGAGGACGTACCTCGTCGGCAAGGTGTGGAAAACTAACAGAGCGTGGGCGGCCCGTAGAATCGCCCCCCGATGGTCCTTTCAGACCGCACGATCGCCAGATACCTGGAGGAAGGCCGGATCGAGATCGATCCGTACGACGAGTCGCTGCTCCAGCCCTCGAGCGTGGACGTCAGGGTCGACCGCTTCTTCAGGGTTTTCCACAACAACCGCTATCCCTACATCGACGTCCGCGAGGAGCAGGAGGACCTGACGGAGCTCGTGGAGGTGGACGACGACACGCCGTTCGTGCTCCACCCCGGCGAGTTCGTACTCGGCTCGACGCTCGAGCGTGTCCGGCTGCCGGACGATCTGGTCGCCCGGCTGGAGGGAAAGGCCCTCGCCCTCGACACGCTCGTGCCTACCACGCAGGGCTGGAGGACGATGGGAGATCTTCGGGCTGGCGACCTCGTTTTCGACGAGGATGGTTTCCCTGCCGTTGTGTTGGCGACCACGCCGCCCATGACCGGTCGTCCCTGCTTCGAGGTTCGCTTTTCGGACGGAACGGCAGTGGTGACGGACGTCGACCACCAGTGGCGGACGATTGCGAAGAGGGACAGACGGCGAGGCGTAAAGGTCGATCGAATAGTCACGACCGGCGAGATCGCCGAGACGCTTCGAGTTGGAGACGAGGTGAATCATCATGTGCCTCTGGCTGGGGCAGTGTGGTACCCAGAACGTGACCTGCCGATCGATCCGTATCTCCTCGGCGTCTGGCTCGGTGATGGAACGACGACGAAGGCCGAAATCACGTGTGCCGACGATGAGATTCTCACCGAGGTCGCAGCGGCCGGGTATAAGGTCGCTCGCCAGCGAACTCGTCCGCTCGTCTACCGCGTCGGAGGGACCGGCCATACTCGCTGTGCGACGACAGGGCGGCTGACACGAAACGACTCGCTCTCGAGCAAGCTGCGCAACCTGGAGTTGCTCCGGCACAAGCGGATTCCGGACCACTATCTTCGTGCGTCGATCGCGCAGCGCGAGGCTCTGCTTCAAGGCCTCATGGATACAGACGGCTACGTCGATCGCCTCGGGCGCTGTGATCTGACGACCGTCAAGAAGGGCTTGGCGGATCAGATGTGCGAGCTCGTCGCGAGTCTAGGCTTCAGGCCCAAGCTCGCATGCAAGCGCGCCACGCTCTATGGGAGGTACATAGGCCCCAAGTACGAGGTGCAATTCACGCCCGATCGGCCAGTCTTTCGCTTATCCCGCAAACGTGCACGCCAAAAGACGCAAGGCTCTTTCCATGGGTTCAGGGGAATTATCAACGTGCGCAAGGTCGCAAGCGTGCCCGTTCGCTGCATCGAGGTTTCCTCTGCAAGCGGTCTGTTTCTCATCACCAAGTCGTTCATCCCGAGTCACAACAGCAGCCTCGGCAGGCTCGGACTACTGATTCACTCCACGGCAGGCTTCATCGACCCGGGCTGGGACGGTCACGTGACGCTCGAGCTCTCGAACGTCGCGAACCTCCCGGTGACGATCTACCCCGAGATGAAGATCGGCCAGATCTCGTTCGTTCAGCTCACCGAGCCCGCCGCGACGCCGTACGGGACCGGGGATATCGGCTCGAAGTACCAGGGCCAGCGCGGGCCTACTCCGTCCAAGTACTGGCAAAACTTCCAAAAGGAACCGACGGGTTGATCCTCGTCACCGGCGGCACCGGGTTCGTGGGAGGTCACGTCGTCCACGAGCTGCGGGGCCGCGACCTTCCCGTCCGGTGCCTCGTTCGTGATCTGCGCCGGGGAGCCAGGCTGGCTGCATGGGGGTGCGAGCTGGTCGAAGGCGATGTCACCGACGCGGAGAGCCTGCGCCGCGCGGTCGCGGGCGCCGAAGTCGTCGTTCATCTCGTCGGGATCCGACAGGGCAAGCGCGAACAGTTCCGCCGGATCATGGTGGAAGGAACTCGTGACCTCCTCGCCGCGGCACGTGACACCGGCGTTCGGCGCTTCGTGCACATGAGCGCGCTCGGGACGAGCGAGGAGACGAAAGATGTCGTGCCGTACTACGGGGCGAAGTGGGAGGCCGAGCAGCAGGTACAGGGCTCGACCCTCCCGTACGTGATCTTCCGGCCGAGCTTCGTGTTCGGCCTGGACGGCGGGATCCTGCCGACGTTCATCAAGCTCGCAAAGCTGACCCCGGTCACTCCGATCATCGGCAGCGGCCGTCAACGCATCCAGCCGATCTGGGCCGATGACGTGGCGAAGTACTTCGCGGCTGCGGTCGAGCGAGACGACGTCGCCGGTCGCACCTTCGAGCTCGGGGGCCCGGACGTCGTGAGCTGGAACGAGTTCTGGGAGCGCCTCAGGCGCGTTCGTAGCATCCGCCGGCCGAGCCTCCACATCCCCGTGAGCCTGATGCGGATCAATGCGCTCCTCACCGAGCGGCTCCCGGGCAACATTCCGCTCACCCGGGATCTTCTGCGGATGCTCGAGCTCGGCGACAACGTCGTTTCCGACGACGGTGCGGTGAGGACGTTCCAGCTGCAGCTCGTCGCTCTGGACGACCAATTCAGGCGCGCCGCCTGATCCGATCAGGGTTGGAGGGGTCGTGATTGGGAGGGCGAACGTGAGGGATGTTCCCAGGGAAAGGAGAACCGTGAACGTGAACTTCGGACTCAGGACTCTGCTGCTGATTGCGGCGACGCTCCTGTTCCTGTTCGCCGTCTTCAGCGACACCAACCAGGGCGACCTGGTGTCGTGGGGGCTGGCGGTGTTCGCCTTCTCATTCGTGATCGGCGATCTCGGTTGGGACCGCCGCTACGGCAGCACTCATAGATAACGCCGGAAAAGAAAGGGGCCGCGCGAAGGCGGCCCCCTGTTCCGGTTACCAGCGGTGGATTAGTAGAGGCGCTTTCCTGCCTCGACCCGCGGTCATAGTGGGCGCGAGGCGGCGCGTAACGCGTCGTCCCCCACGCTGGCTAGGCGATTCCCCGTAGGTCCCGGGGACGCACCTCTACCCGCTGGTACCTCCACTGCCCGAACAAGAAATCTCCACTCTCGGACCACCTCCTTTCCGCGGTTAGCCGCCAGAATATCAGTCGTCCGAGAGGTCACCCTCGAGGATGACGGAGAGCTCGAGCCCGCGGTCGAGCGGCACGGTCACCGATTCGAGCTTGGTGTCCGCCTGCCGGGCGCTCACGTAGGCGCCGAGGGTCTCTGCGTGCGAGATTACGTTGTCGGCGATGACCACCGCGCCGGGCTCGAGCTTCTTGCGCGCGAGGTGGAAGAGCCGCTCGTAGTCGTTCTTCTCCGCGTCCAGGAAGACGATGTCGAAGACGTCGTCGATCGCCGGGATCGTCTCGGCCGCGTCTCCTTCGATCAGATCGACCCAGTCGTCGAGCCCCGCCTCCGAGAGGTTGGCCCGCCAGGCGCCAGCCTTCACCGCATCGTTCTCGAGTGAGGTCAGGTGACCGCCGAGGTAACGCACTCCGGCCGCCAGCCACAGGCTCGAGTAGCCGCGGGAGGCGCCGACCTCGAGCACCTCGCAGTCCCACTGTGGTGCCACGAAGCCGAAGAGGAACTGTCCGGTCGCGCGCGTGACGGCGCGCGAGCGCTCGGCCGCGGGGAGGCCGCGCTCACGCTCGTCGGCGTCTTCGCGTTCGAGTCGCTGGAGAACGGCGCGCACGCGGTCGTCGAGCATCGCTGGACCTTAGAACGCGGCCTCGATCTCCCGCTGAACCTCGGCTCGGACGAAGCAGCTCGCGATGTGGTCGTTCACGACTCCGCATGCCTGCATGGCGGCGTAGACGGTCGTCGGCCCGACGAAGCGAAAGCCGGCGCGTTTGAGCTCCTTGGACAGGGCGTTCGACTCGGGTGTGGTTGCGGGTAGATCCCGCAACCTCCTCGGGGCGCTCCGGCGTTTCTTCGATCGGTGGGCCCAGACGAGCTCCTCGAGCGGCGTTCCCGCTGAACGGAGCGCGAGCGTTCCTTGCGCATTCGCGATCGCAGCCTCGATCTTGCCGCGGTGCCTGACGATGCCCGCGTCTCGAAGCAGCCGTTCGACGTCTCGCTTGCCGAAGCGCGCGACGCGCTCGGGATCGAAGCCGGCGAATGCGGCCCTGAAGTTCTCGCGCTTCCGCAGGATCGTGAGCCAGGAGAGACCGGACTGGAATCCTTCGAGGCAGAGACGCTCCAGCAGCGCGCGCTCGTCGACGACGGGACGTCCCCATTCCTCATCGTGGTAGGCGTTGTAGGTAGGGTCGTTCGTCGTCCAGCAGCGCTTCGGCTCGTGCTCAGACAAGTCGGACCTTGATCATCCCGTCGTCGACGCGGACGGGGAACGTCCGCACCGACTCGACTGCCGGGAGTGTCAGCGCGCGGCCGGTACGGATGTCGATGTTTGCGCCGTGGCGAGGGCAGATCGCGACGCCGTCGTCGCACTCGAAATCGCCCTCGCAGAGCGGCCCGTCGTCGTGCGAGCAGCGGTCCTCGAGCGCGAAGAACTCACCGTTCAGGTTGTAGACGCCGACTGCGATCTCACCGGCGTAGACGATCTTGACGGAGCAAGGCGGCAGCTCCTCGACCGGGCAGACGTCGAGCTCTGCCACTCGCTACTTGAGGTCGAGGTCGCCGGATGCGCCGGCCCACTCTTCTGGCAGCGGCGTTCCCTTGGCCTTGTGCAGGGCCAGCTTCAGTGTCGAGAGGCCGAGCAGCGCGCACTTGAGCCGCACCGGAGTCAGCGGGATGCCGATCTCGTCGAGCAGCTCGTCGCGGGGCAGCGAGGCGACCTCGCTGGCGCTGCGGCCCTGCACCATCTCCACGAGCATCGACGTCGCCGCCTGCGAGATCGCGCAGCCGCGGCCCGAGAACTTCACCTCGTCGATCGTGTCGCCGTCCTCGCCGAACGCGACGAAGATCGACACCTCGTCGCCGCACAGGGGGTTTTGCCCCTCTGCTTGCGCGTCGGCGTCCGCGAGCTCCCCGTGCCCGCGCGGGTTCTTGTAGTGATCGAGGATCACTTCCCGGTACATCTGGTCGAATTCACTCATCGTTCACCGAGCGTAGCGAAGGTCTTTCACCCTACCCGTGAAAGTGGCAGCACTTTTCACGGACCGAGAAGCTTATGGGCCTTGCGGAGGCCCGTGACGAGCCGGTCGATCTCCTCCGGGATGGTGTAGAGGTAGAAGCTCGCACGGTTGGTCGCGGCGACGCCGAGCTTGGTCATCAGCGGTTGGCAGCAGTGGTGGCCGGCGCGGATCGCCACGCCGTCCATGTCGAGGACCTGCGCCACGTCGTGGGGATGGATTCCTTCGATGTTGAACGAGATGATTCCCGCGCGCCGGTCCGGGGATGGGCCGTAGCCGACGAAGCCGGGCACGTCTGCGAGGCGGTCGAGCGCGTAGACGAGCAATTCACGTTCGTGCTCTTCGATCGCCGCGATGCCGACCTCGGTGACGTAGTCGACGGCGGCACCGAAGCCGACGGCTTCTGCGATCGGCTGCGTTCCGGCCTCGAACTTGTACGGGAGCTGCCCCCAGGTCGTCGCTTCGAGCGTGACCGAGCGGATCATGTGGCCGCCAAGGTTGAACGGCGCCATCGCCTCGAGCAGGCTGGCGCGGCCCCACAGTGCGCCGACGCTGGTCGGGCCGCACATCTTGTGGGATGAGAACGCGAGGAAGTCGCAGTCGAGCTGCTGGACGTCGATCGCATGGTGCGGCGCGGCCTGCGCCGCGTCGACGACCATGATCGCGCCCTGCTCGTGGGCCCAGGCCGCGAGCCGCTCGACCGGGTTGATCGTTCCGAGCGCATTCGAGACGAGGTTGTTCGCGACGACCTTGACGTTGCCCAGCCGAGGGATCTCGTCGAGCGCGTCGAGGCGCAGCTCGCCTTGCTCGTCCAGCGGGATCGCAGTGAAGGTTGCGCCGTTGCGCTTGGCGATGTACTGCCAGGGGACGAAGTTCGAGTGGTGCTCGAGCTCCGTGACCACCACGACGTCCCCCGGGCCGAGGTTGTCGAGGCCCCACGCGTAGGCGACGAGATTGATGCTCTCCGTCGCGCCGCGCGTGAAGATCACCTCGCGCGACTCGGGCGCGTTCACGAGCTGGGCGACCTTTTCGCGCGCACCCTCGTATTCCGCCGTCGCGCGCTCGGAGAGTGTGTAGACGCCGCGATGGACGTTGGCGTAGGACGTTTCGTAGAACGTGCGGAGCTTGTCGAGCACCTGGCGGGGCTTGTGCGAGCTCACCGCCGAGTCGAGGTATGCGAGCGGCTTGCCCCGGATCTCCTGCTCGAAGATCGGGAAGTCGGCGCGGAGCTTGCCCGCGTCCAGCTTCGTCTGGGCGGTTACGGCCACGAGGCCATCGTACCGGCCACCTTCTAGCGCAAGCGGACCTCGGCCCGGCCGCCGGCGGCCTTCGTCAGCGTGACCCTGAACGAGCCCGGGATGCGGTACGACTCGCCCAGCGCGAGCCACGGTCGCTTCGCCTTGGTGGGCTTGGTGATGAGGGCCGCCGATTGCGTGAAGGGCGACGGGACGACGGTGTTGTCGACGAACCGGAAGAGCAGTCCGCGGAAGGGCCGTGACCGGTATTCGATCCACCAGGCGCCGGCCTCGGTGTCGACGATCAGCGCTTGCGTGAGCTTGGACAGGGATGTCGGCGTCGCGAGCACGTAACGCTTCGCGGCGGTCACGTGGGGCTGAGGGCGGATCCAGCCGAGCGTCACCTTCTCGTAAGCGCTGAAGTCGAGCTCGCCGTTCCCCATCGGGCTGAAGGGATCGCCCGTTTCGTCCAGGGCGCACAGGCCTGCGGCCGTGATGCAGTCGGAGGCCTGCGCGTGGCCGAGGCCGAAGGCGTGTCCGAGCTCGTGCACGAGGAGCTGGAGATTCGGCTGCCGCGTCAGCATCACCTCGTGCCCCCACGTCACGCCGTGGAAACCGCAGTGACTGTCGGCGATCGTGTAGATGACGTCGTCGTAGCGGGACGAGTCGAAGCCGGCCTGGTCGGCGGCGACCCTGGCCGGTGCGACGACGTTCTCGAGGCTGCGGTTCGTTCCACCGCCACAGCCGGGATTCCCGTCGAAGGCGGGGAGCCACGGCGTCACGTCGACGCGGAGTCGAACCTGGCCGAACGAAGCGGTCGAGAAGAAGTCGCGCGCCTGGGCCGCTGTTTGCTCCACGTCGCCGACGGTGTACGGCTTGGGCCCCGAGGTGGCGAGCACGACCAGCACACGTTCGTCGCCCTTCACGACGGCGCCGGCCGACTGGACGATCAACGTCGCGAGCAGGACTGCCACCGCGAGGAGCGGCGCCCGAGGCACCGCTTGAGTATGCGTCTTCGAGCAGCCCGGGGTTGACGAAGCCCGGAGCGACGGCGAGACCCGCGGCGTCGAGCTCATCGCGGCCGCGCCAGTCATGCAGGTCGCCTATGGCGGCAATGGTGTCGCCGGCGATGGCGACGTCCCCATCCAGGGGTGCGCCGCCTCTGCCATCGAAGAGAGTGCCGCCGCGTGCGCTGGGGTCGTGGAGTTCGAGTGGGATCAACAGCGACGATTCGTGGTAGCCACCACAGGGGAAGTCCCGCAAGCCGCCACGACGGTTGGGTGTCAGCTTCGAAGACATCGCGGATCCAGTGCGCGATGGTCTCGCTATGACTAGTTGCGGATACTGCAAACGCGAGCTCGTGTCCGTCGTCCACATGCTCCCGCGTGCGAAGCCGGTCTGCGGAAGTGCCGCCTGCCTGGCGCTCGCATACCGGGATTCCGAGCGCGACGAGACGGAGGACGGGACGAGCTCGAAGCAGGCTGCGTAATCCTGTTAGGGATGGACGTGCCGAAACTGAGGTTGGGCGACACCGAGGTGCCGCGGATCGGCCTTGGCACGAATCGACTTACCAACACGGGCCATCACGTCGCGCTCGTGAGGGAAGCGGTCGCCGCCGGGCTCGGGCACGTCGACAGCGCACACACGTACACGGGCGGCGGAAGTGAGGAGACGATCGGCGCCGCTTTGTCGCCTACCGCCGACGGTGTCGTTGTCGCGACCAAAGGCGGCTGGGGCGCTGGAAACGGCCGCCCAGAGGTGCTCCGGGCTCAGATCGAAGAGAGCCTGCGGCGGCTGCAGACGGAGACGATCGCTCTCTACTACCTGCACCGGGTCGATCCCGAGACCCCGCTCGAGGACAGCCTCGGCGCGATCAAGGAGTACCGCGACAGCGGCAAGGTCCGGCACGTCGGCCTCTCCGAGGTCGGAATCGACCAGATCGAGCAGGCCCGCGACGTCGTGCCGATCGCCGCGGTTCAGAACAGGTACAGCCTCATCGAGCGCACGCACGACGAGGTGGTCGACTACTGCGCCGCCGAAGGGATCGTGTTCGTCCCCTTCTTCCCGCTCCGCGGTGTGGGGAGCCCGCAGCTGTCCGAGATAGCCGACCGACACGGCGCCTCTCCGGAGCAGATTGCGCTCGCCTGGATCCTGAAGCGCTCGCCGACGACGCTGCCGATCCCGGGCACGCTCTCGCTCAAGCACCTGAGGGAGAATCTCGCCGCGCTCGAGATCGAGCTGAGCGCCGACGAGTTCGAGGCTTTGGGCTAAGCGAGAAACTCCTGCTAGCCACCATGCCATTCGAGGCTTCTTCTGGCATCCTCCGGGCATGGCGTTGCGTTGCCTCATCGTGGACGACAGTGCGCCCTTTCTCGAGGTCGCAAACAAGTTCCTGGAGCGCGAGGGAATCACGATCGTCGGCGTCGCGTCGACCAGCACCGACGCTCTCGAGCGAGCTCAGGAGTTCCGGCCGGACGTCGCGCTCGTCGATATAGACCTGGGAGAGGAGAGCGGGTTCGATCTCGCGCGACAGATCGCCGACGGGCCTGCGCCCCTTCCGGTCATTCTCATCTCAACCCGCGCCGAGGAAGACCTGGCGAAGCTGATCGAAGCATCGCCGGCGCTCGGCTACCTCTCCAAAGCACACCTCTCAGCGTATGCCATCCGCGACCTGCTCGACGGCCGCAAGTGCGTGCACGAGGCTCTCGTCTACTCGACGGTCGAGGAGTTCCTGGCGGCAACGGTGCCGCTCATACGCGAGGGACTCGAGGAAGAAGAGCCACTTCTGGTCGTGACGAAGGAGGCGAATCTCAGCGCCCTACGGGAGACCCTGGACATCGATGCCGGCGGGGTCGACCTCGTCGACCCCCTCGACATGTATCGCAGCCCGCCGCAGAGCATCGAGGCGTACGACCATTACGCCCGCACGCGTCTGGAGAAGGGTGCCAGGCGGGTGCGAATCATCGGCGAGCCTGTTTGGCCGACATCAGGGCGCGTAGTCGCCGAATGGAAGCGCTACGAGTCTGCACTCAACGTCGCCTGGGCGTCGACGCCCAGCTGGGTCGTCTGCCTATACGACGCCAACGAGTTGCCAGACGACATCGTCAGCGACGCGAAGCGGACTCATCCGGTCCTCCGGACCGGGCGCGGAGCTCGGCCGAGCCCGCACTACACCGACCCGGAGGTCTTCGTTCGAAACCTCGGGCTCGAACTGTCGGAGATCCTGGCCGGCGGGCCTTAGTTCGATCGCGCGGATTTGTCATCGATGTGGCAACGCAGGCAGAACGCTCGTGGGGTGACAGCGTGGTGGGGCCGGTATCGCGTACGGCCGGCAGTGCAGGTCGGACTCGCTTTCGCGGTGGGCGTCGCCGCGTTCGGGCTGGCAGCGGTCGTCAGCCCGCATCTTCGGGCCCTCGACGGCGACGCGTTATTCGTACTCGGGATCTTCATCCTCGTGGCGCTGCTGGTCACCGAGATCGCGGCGCGGGCCGGGCGTCGGGCGGACGAATCCGAGCAGGCCCGAGGCCTGCTTGCGGACGAACAGGCCGCGCTCCGGCGGGTCGCGACGCTGGTAGCGCGCGGGGTGCCGCCGGAGGAGGTGTTCGCGGCGGTCACCGAGGAGGTGGCACGTTTGCTTCCAGTCGGTAGCGCAGCCTTGGGGCGCTACGAGCCCGACGGCATGTTCACGACCGTCGCCGCGTGGAGTACGCGAGAGGCCGCCTTCCCCGTAGGAGGCCAGTGGATGCCTGGCGGGAAGAACGTCACGACCATCGCGCTCGAGACGGGCCGTCCGGCCCGGATCGACGACTTTGCCGACGCCTCGGGCCCAATCGGCGTCGCTGCCCGCGCGGCGGGCTACCGGTCCGCAATCGGGACGCCAATCGTGGTCGAGGGCCGCCTTTGGGGCGTGATGACGGCTTCCTCCTGGGCGGACGATGCACTGCCAGCGGACACCGAGGCCCGCCTTGCGAACTTCACCGAGCTGTTGGCGACGGCGATCGCCAATGCGGAGAGCCGCGCCGGGCTCGCCCGGCTGGCCGCGGAACAGGCGGCGTTGCAACGGGTGGCGACGCTCGTGGCGCGCGCGGTGCCCCCTGAGGAGGTCTTCTCTACCGTCACCGACGAGCTAGGACGGCTCCTCGGTGCCGACATTGCGGGCCTGATCCGGCTCGAGCCCGGCAACACGGCGCTCGTGTTAGCCGTTTGGGGCGCAGCGGAGGGCGATTACGTGCCCGTGGGAACACGGATACCGGTCGAGGACTCGAGCGTGCCCATGATGGTTGGCCGGACCGGTCGGCCCGCGCGGAGGGACATTCCGGAGCAGGCGTCCGACGCCGCGTCAGCGAGGGCGCGCAAACTCGGGATTAACTCGACGGTCGGCGCCCCGATCGTGGTCGAGGGTCGCCTGTGGGGCGGTATGTCGGTCTCTTCAAAGCAGGCTGAGCCGCTTCCCCCGAATACGGAGTCGCGCATCGCGGCCTTTGCAGAGCTCGTCGCCACCGCGATCGCGAACGCCGAGGCTCGGACCGAGCTCGCCGCCTCTCGCGCACGCGTGGTGGCGACGGCCGACGAGACGCGGCGGCGGCTTGAGCGCAACCTGCACGATGGCGCGCAGCAGCGGCTCGTCTCCCTCGCGCTCCAACTACGGGCCGCGGAGGCTGTTGCCTCCAAACGCAAGGACGTCGGGCCGGAATTGTCTCGCATCGGAGAAGAGCTGGACGAGGCTCTGGAAGACCTGCGCAAGCTCTCCCACGGCCTCCATCCGGCGATCCTGTCGGAGGGAGGCCTCAAGCCTGCGTTGAAGACACTTGCCCGCCGCTCGGCCGTCCCTGTCGAGCTCGACGTCCGCATCGAGACACGGTTGCCTGAAGGCATCGAGGTGGCCGCGTACTACGTTGTCTCCGAGGGTCTCGCCAATGCTGTCAAGCACGCCGACGCTTCCGTCGCCAAGGTCGAAGTCGAAGCGGTCGAAGACAGCGTGCGCATCTCGATCTGGGACGACGGCCGGGGAGGCGCCGATCCCGCCAGAGGCTCTGGTCTGATCGGGCTCAAGGACCGCGTTGAAGCGCAGGGCGGCACGATCTCAGTCGTGAGTCCGCCCGACGAGGGAACCAGGCTTCACGTGAGCCTCCCGGTCGGCGCTCCTGACGAACCGCCTAACGCGCAGATTCTGCCGTCGGCGCTCGAGCCGGTCTCGGCGCGGCGTGATCAAGTGAATTACTGAGGCGGGCCGCTACCGAGCGTGACGGCCGCCATGTGACTTGTGCCGGACTGGTCGACGTACGCGAGCTTGACCTTCGCGCCGGGTTTCTTCGTGAACAGGAGCGAGGTGAGCGCCGTCGGCGACGAGACGGTCTGGCTGTTGATTGCTGTGATCACGTCGCCGCCCGAAAGGCCTGCGGAGGCGGCCGGCCCGCCGGAGAGGTGGGCGAGGTCTCAACCGCGTGCGGCTCCTCGGGGGTGACTGCGAGCACGGGCACATGGACGTGCTGGGTGACGTGCTGGGTGACGCTGCCGGTGAGCGCGGAGCGCACGCCGGAGAGGCCGCGGGTTCCAATCACGACGAGACGCGTCGGGTGACGGTCGGCGTAGTCGACGATGGCCTCGCCGATCGAGCCGTCGGTGCGCAGCAAATGGGCCGCGGCGTCGAAGCCGGCGGCGCGGGCTAGTGCTGCGCCCTCCTCAGCGGTTGCGGCTGCACGGTCGGCTTCGTCCTCAGTCTGCGCGCCACCGGCGCTTGCTGCGAATGTGGGGGCTGCGACAGCTGGCGTGACGCCGGCGAGCGGCTCCCAGACGTGTAGGACCGCGGCTTGGCCACCACCGAGTTCCCGCGCGGCGACGCTGATCGCGTGTCGGGCATTCTCCGACCCGTCGAACGCGATCAAGACTTCGCCTCGCGCGCCGTTCACCGAGACGGCCGGTTTGTCGGCCGGCCCGGTCTCGGATGCGACCGACTCGGCTGCTGCCTGCTCCGGTGCCTGCTCGAGGTCGTTGCGCCGCACGGTCAGGATCGCCACAGCTGCGGCGGCGAGGGCGAGCACACTTGCGACGAGCAAGCCACGCTGGAAGCCGGCGACGAGCGCGTGGGTGTGATCCGCGGATGAGCCGCCAGCGCCCACCAGACTGGATGTCCTGCTTGCGGCTACCGAGGCAAGCGCGGCAAGACCGACGACCGAACCGAGCTGCTGGGCGGTGCTGATGATGCCGGAGGCGAGGCCCGCCTCCTCGTTGCGCACACCCGCCGTCGCCAGCAGGTACAGTGTGGCGTAGGCCAAGCCCGAACCTGCTGCGCTGAGGAGGAAGCCGGGGAGGATGTCGGCCGCGTAGCTGCCGCCAACCGGAATCCCGCTTAGAAGGAACAGACCGGCGGCGGCGACGGTGAGGCCGACGCCGAGCATTGGTCGCGCGCCGAAGCGAGGGATCAGCCGCTGGCCGAGTGCCGTCGCGGCGACCAGTGTGGTAGGCCAGGGCAGGTATGCGAGGCCGGTCTTGATCGGGCTGTAGCCCAGCACCTGTTGCATGTAGAGGGTCGGGAAGAACAGGGTGCTGAACATCCCCGCGACGAAGAGGAACATGACCGCGTTCGCGGCCGAGAGCGAGCGCGACCTGAAGATGCCGAGCCTGATGAGTGGCTCCCGCGATCGCAGCTCGACGGCAACGAACGCGAGCAGCAGGAACGCGGCGCCTACCGCGGTGAGGATGAATCGGGTTGAGCCCCAACCCCACTCCTGCGCCTTGACGATCGCGTAGACGAGCAGGCCGACGCCGCCGGTCACCGTGATCGCTCCGGGTATGTCGATCGCGCGCGCCTGGCCGTCGCTGGCGCGGCTGTTGGGCACATACCGCAGGGCGAGCAGAACTCCGGCGGCACCGATCGGAACGTTGACGAAGAAGATCCAGCGCCAGGACAGCAGGTCGGTGAGGATGCCGCCGAATAGGAAGCCGGCGGCGGCGCCGCCGGCGCTGACGGCGGCGAAGGCGCCGAGCGCCTTCATGCGCTCGGCCGTGTCGGTGAAGGTCGCGACGATGATCGCGAGCGCGGCAGGCGTGACAAGTGCGGCACCAAAGCCCTGGACTGCGCGGCCTGCGATTAGCGTCTGCGTTGACTGCGACAGGCCGTTGGCGAGCGACGCAGCGGTGAAGAGCGCAAGACCTGCAACGAACAAGCTGCGGCGTCCGTACAGGTCGCCGGCCCGGCCGCCGAGCAGCAAGAAGCCGCCGAAGAGCAGCGTGTACGCATTGATCACCCACTGCAGGGATAGCTGGCTCGAGAAGTGGAGGTTCGAATTGATCGCGGGCAAGGCGACCGCCACGATCGTCCCGTCGAGGACGACCACGAACTGTGCGAGCAGCACCAGCCAGAGGATCAGGCGTCGCGAGGTCGCGACCGGCTCCTTGAGCTCGCCGGCGGTCGAGATCATGAATTCGCTCCGATCGAGGCAGCCGGTGCGGCAGAAATCGAGAAGCGGATGGCCGTCGGCCTCGCGGGGGTCATGCTCCGACGACCTGGTCGAACCTGTCGCGCTTGAGGTAGAGATCCCACATGGCGTCGGCGAGGTCGACGGGGTTTTGCGGCTCTGGCAGGAGGGCCGGGTCATAGTTCTCGAGGACGAAGTTGCCGGCGTCGCTATCGCCCACCGGGCCCGTGATCTGCAGGAGGCCCGCGTACACGCCGGTGCCGCCCAGGTCGGCGTGCGGGGTGTGCAGGTAGTGGCGGGCGGCGATGTCGCCGGTGAACCCGGCGGCCTCGATGCCGTCCGCGGCTAGTTCCGCGGTGTAGGCGTCCAGTCGTGTCGGGTTGCGTTCGAGACCCCCGTTGGCGCGCCGGTCGAGCTCGCGCCTCGTGATGTCGGTAAGTGCTGTCGTGCTCATGGTGTTCCTTTCGTGCTCGGGTGCCGGCGGAGCCGACCGGGTCGGCTCCGCCGGGAGGGGGTAGACGGTCAGCCCGCGATGGTGAAGTTCTCGCGGACGACGTTGGAAATGGGCTTCTCGCTGCCGGTGATCAGCGCCGGGGCGGTGCCGTTGACCGCGTAGACGGTCAGGGTCGCCGTCGTTGCCTTGCCGAAGAAGCCGGGGGCGGTGACGATCCAGCTGTTGAAGGTCCGGATCCGGCCGTTCGTCCTCTTCGTGACGTCGTTGATCTGGAAGACGCCGCCAGGTTCGTGTTGGGACCCTGCAGCGGAGTACCCGCGATCGTCGGGGTCGTCGAGAGCAGCACGACGAGTCCGGGCGCGGCCGCGTCGGGGCCGGGGTGGAAGGTCGGTGCGTTCGGGTCGTTGAACGCGGCCGTGTAGCCGGCG
>Ga0137390_10000512_pt1 | contig 26646 bp, 27 predicted proteins | sample 15con2h24AmetaG_FD_104937 | JGI IMG/M metagenome (GOLD analysis project Ga0137390, IMG submission 104937) | Vadose zone soil microbial communities from Angelo Coast Range Reserve, California, USA - 15con2h2.4A metaG | ecosystem: Environmental > Terrestrial > Soil > Vadose zone > Saprolite... | reverse complement strand
TCGCCGGCAAGCTTGCGGCCGCCGGGCTTGCGCCGGTGTGGCCGGTCGAAGGCAACCTCGTCTTCGTCGTCCTGCCGAAAGCGGTGGACGCGCGCCTGCGCGCTGCCGGCGCAAGCTACTACGCGCGCAACCCCGATGGCTTGCCCGCCGGTATCGCGATCAAGGAGGGCGACGTGCTGGCGCGCTTGGTGACCTCGTACGCGACGACTTCACAGGAGGTCGACGCGTTCGCCGCGCTCGTGGCGGATTGACGCCGCAGCGCCGCCGTATTCGCGCGCTCAACTCGGTGCGGGTGGTGATTCAGCACGGGGGACAGCCGTCGTGAAAACGCGCACCGCATTGCTCGCACCGATTGCGTGCGTCCTCATGTCAGCCGTTGTTGCGTTCGCGCAGTCGCCGCTGCCTCCGCCGAGCGCCGGGGCCGGCGGACTGCCGCCTCACGAGATCCTCACCATCATCCGCTCGACCGGCTTCGAGCCGATCGGCCGGCCGGTGCGCAACGGGCAGACCTACGTGCTGCGCGCCATCGATCCGTACGACATGGAGGTCCGCCTCATCGTCGATGCGCGCACCGGCCGCATCGTATCGGCGAATGACGCGCTTTCGCGCTACGCCGGTGCGGGCTATCCGCCGGCGCCCGGCCCGGTCTACGGGCGAATCTTCGGGCTCCAGCGTCTCGACGACGGTTTTGGTCCGGCGCGCCCGCCCCGCGGCGTGCCGGGCGCGCAGCCCCACCCGCGCGCGAGCGCCGCGGTGGCGCCGCTGCCGCGCCCGCGGCCCTATGTGCGTGACGCCACCGGCTCGATCGGTTCGCCGCCCGCGCAGAAAAATCCCGAGCCGCCAAAGGACGCCGCCCCGGCGCAGAATGCCGGTGTGACGTTGCCGCCGGTCGCGCCGCTGGAGTGATCGAGAGTTCCCGCTCAAATAAAAGCGCCCCGGAAAACCGGGGCGCTCCGCCTCATTGAGAAGCTCTGATTACGCCGCCAATACTCAGGCAGCTTTGGCGTCGATCACCTTGGCCTTGCCGTTGCCGATCGGGATCTGGCGCGGCTTCATGGCCTCGGGGACCTCGCGCACGAGGTCGACGTGCAGGAGCCCGTTCTCGAGCGCCGCACCGCGGACCTCGACATGCTCGGCGAGCTGGAAGACGCGCTCGAAGGCGCGCGCGGCGATGCCCTGATAGAGCACCTCGTCCTTCTTGTCGTCGGCCTTGGTCTGCTTCTCACCCTTGATCGTCAGCGCGTTCTCCTTCGCCTCGATGGAAAGCTCGGGCTCGGAGAAGCCGGCGACCGCTACCGTGATGCGATAGGCGTTCTCGCCGGTCCGCTCGATGTTGTAGGGCGGGTAGCTCGAGCCGCTGCCGTCGAAGCCGGACGCCTGGTCCAGCATCGAAAAGAGCCGGTCGAAACCGACGGTCGAACGATAGAGGGGAGCAAAATCGAAAGTACGCATGGCATATCCTCCTTCGGTTGAGCGACATGCGGTCGGTCCGCCATCATGGCCGGACTGCCGTTGCGCAGGCCATGTGGCCCTGCGCGAGTTCGATATGGGAAAGGCGACGGGGCCTTGCAAGGGTCCGGAACTGCGAAAATAGTTGTTGTTTTACAATATCTTACTGCAATGAACCGGGTTCCGGTGCAGAGCCGGAATGCTCCCCGCCCGCACCCGCCGGGCCGTTGAGCGACTGCAACATGCTGCTATAACGCTGCGTTCCGCGCGTCGCTCCAACCCACAATGAGACTGATCTCGATTCCCGCCAATCCGGTCCCCGAAGATGCGGCGACCGCGATGCTGCAGACGCCGGACGGCGTCTTGCTGCGCTATGCGCGCTGGGCGCCGCCGCCCGGACGCAAGGGAACGGTGTGCATTTTTCAGGGGCGCACCGAATTCATCGAAAAATATTTCGAGGTCGTGCGCGATCTGCGCGCGCGCGGCTTTGCTGTCGCGACCTTCGACTGGCGCGGGCAGGGGCTTTCGCAGCGTCCGCTCTACGACCGCTACAAGGGACACGTCGAGAGCTTCGCGGAATACGAGACCGATCTCGAGACCTTCATGCGCGAGATCGTGCTGCCCGACTGTCCGCCGCCGCTGTTCGCGCTCGCCCATTCGATGGGCGCGACCATCCTGGTGCAGGCGGCCGCCAAGGGCCATCGCTGGTTCGACCGCATGGTGCTGACCACGCCGATGATCCGCCTCGCGCGTCGCCGCATGCTCGGGCTTGCACCCGGCGTCGCCCGCATCATGCGGATCGCCGGGATGGGCACGCGCTACGTGCCGGCGGGCGACGCGACGGTGCTCGCCTCGCTGCCGTTCATCGGCAATGTCTGCAGCTCCGATCCGGTGCGCTATGCGCGCACCGCCGCGGTGCTCGAGGCGGAGCCCGCGCTCGGCCTCGGCTCGCCGACGATCGCGTGGGCCGACGCCGCCTTCCGCGTGATGGGCCAGCTCTCCGCGACGTCCTACCCGGCGCGCATCCGCCAGCCAATCCTCATTGCGGCCGCCGGCCGCGACCAGCTCATATCCACGCAAGCGATCGAGACCTTCGCGATCCACCTGCGCGCCGGCGCGCACCTTGTCGTCGCCGGCGCCCAGCACGAGCTGTTGATGGAGCAGGATCAATACCGCAGTCAGTTCTGGGCCGCGTTCGATGCCTTCGTGCCGGGCTCGCCGCTGTTCGGAAGTTAGCTCGTGAATTCGTCATGGCCGGGCTTGTCCCGGCCATCCACGCCTTCGCAATGAAAAAGAAAGACGTGGATGCCCGGCACGGCCGGGCATGACGAAGGAGCGCTACAATTTCAGCGCCGCCATCGCGGCCTTGTGCACGCGCTTGTCGCCCGCCGCGATGATGCGGCCGCCGCCGGCGGCCGGCCCGCCTTCCCACGTCGTCACGATGCCGCCCGCGCCGGTGATGATCGGCATCAGCGGAATGATGTCGTGCGGCTTGATCTCGGTCTCGATGACGAGATCGATGTGGCCGGCGGCGAGCAGGCAGTAGGCGTAACAGTCGCCGCCATAGCGCGAGAGCCGCGCCATCTCCTCGACCTGGGCGAAGGCCTTGCGGTCCTGCGGATTCATCAGGCGCGGGCTCGTGGTGTAGAGCACGGCGTCGGAGAGCTTGGCGCAGGGCCGCACGATGAGGGCGCGCTCGCCCGCCGGTCCGCGGTAGCGGGCGGCGTGGCCGTCGCCGCTGAAGCGCTCGTCCATGAACGGCTGATGCATCATGCCGAGCACCGGGACGCCTGAATGGGTGAGCGCGATCAGCGTGCCCCACGCCGGCATGCCGGAGATGAAGGATTTCGTGCCGTCGATCGGATCGAGCACCCAGACATATTCGGCGTCGGGCCGCTCGGCGCCGAACTCTTCGCCAACGATGCCGTGGTTGGGGAAGGTGCGGCGGATCACGGCGCGCATGGCCTGCTCGGCCGCGCGGTCGGCGGCGGTCACCGGATCGAACACGCCGCCGCGGCTCTTGTCCTCGACGCTGAGCGCGGTGCGGAAGAACGGCAGGATCGCTTCACCCGCGACGCTCGCCAGATCGTCGATGAACGCCGTCAGGTCGACCGCGGTCATGCATGAATCCCCTCGCCCCGCCCCGCCGTGACGCTCCTATAGGAGGGAGGGCCCGCCGGCAATGCAGGTCGCGGCGGCGTGGTACCGCTAATCGGCAAACCCAAAGGACTGTGGATTGGCGGAGTCGTGGTTACGACCCCCTTGCTTTTTGTGCGCTGCGGTGGCAGGTTATTGCGGTGCAGCGACACGATCTCTCGTGTTGCTGTCGCCCTCCTTGGGCGTTTCCTCCCTAGACTTGGGCCGCTGGGACCTCCTAGCGGCCCTTTTTTCATCAAGGGTGCCGTAGCCTTAGGCGATTCTGACGTCGGTTTTTTGACAGCGCGATCCCCCGCCGGCCCTCCCGGCGGGTCGCCCGCATGCGTCGCGGGAATTGCTGCTTTGCAGCAATCGGCTACCTATTCGGCCGCCGCGCGATAGGGACGCAGCTCCTCGGGCGGGATGGCGGCCAGGCGCGCGGCCAGCATTTCGAGATCGGCGGCGAGGCGGTCGAAGCTCGGGATGCGTTCATAGCGCCGCTCGTCCATGTAGAGCGCGCGATTGATCTCGAGCTGGATCGCGTGCAGGCCGGCCGGCGGATTGCCGTAGTGCTCGGTGATGAAGCCGCCGGCGTAGGGCTTGTTGCGGCTCGTCGAGTAGCCGCAGTCGTGCAGCGACTTCTCGATCGTCTCGGTGACCTCGGGACCGCAGCTCGTCCCGTAACGGTCGCCGAGCACGATGTCGGCGCGCGGCCGTTCGTCGCGGCTGCCGGCGATCGACGGCATCGAGTGGCAATCGACCAGGATGGCGGCGTCGAACTCGCGGTGCACGCGCGTCACGAGACGCCGCAAAGCGCGATGATACGGCTTGTAGAGGCCTTCGATGCGGCGCAGCGCGTCGTCCACCGGAATGCGCTGCTCATAGATTTCCTGCGCGTCGCCCACCACGCGCGCGACGGTGCCGAGCCCGCCCGCCACCCGCATCGAGCGCGTATTGGCGAACGACGGCAGCCGGCCGTCGAACATGCGCGGGTCGAGCTCGTAGGGCTCGCGGTTGACGTCGACGTAGCAGCGCGGGAAATGCGCGCGCATCAGCGGAAAGCCGCGCTGCACCACGCCGAGAAAAAGCGCGTCGACGAAGGAATCCTCCGACTTGCGCAGCTGCGCGATATCGAGCCGTGCCGCGGTGAGGAAGGCGCGCGGATAGATGTCGCCGCTATGCGGCGAATTGAACACGACGGCGCCCTGCCATTCCGCGGGCTCCAGGATTTCGAACGGCTGATCGAGCTCGTCGCGGATTTCACTCATGGCAGGTGGGGCATTCGCTTTCGGCGGGGTGGTGGTGACGGTCCGGCCGCAGCCTTGTTTACGACCTCTTAAGCGTGACATTCCCACGGCTTGGCCCTTCCTGCCAAGAACTATCGGCGGCGCTCATGGGTTCACCCCATGTTTACCCGGCATCCGGCTTATGGAATCCATAGAGGGGCGGGTCTTGGGGCAGCGGCTCCGGCCCGCATCGAGAGGCAGGGGACGGCCGGTGGCATGACCAAGATTCTTCTTGCCGAAGACGACACCGACATGCGGCGCTTCCTGGTCAAGGCGCTGCAGCAGGCCGGTTACGAGGTCATTTCCTACGACAACGGTCTCTCCGCCTATCAGCGCCTGCGCGAGGAGCCGTTCGAGCTTCTCCTCACCGATATCGTGATGCCCGAGATGGACGGCATCGAGCTTGCCCGCCGCGCCGCCGAGCTCGATCCCGACATCAAGATCATGTTCATCACCGGATTCGCCGCGGTCGCGCTCAACCCCGATTCGTCGGCGCCCAAGCACGCGAAGGTGCTCTCGAAGCCGTTCCATCTGCGCGACCTCGTCAACGAGGTGCAGAAGGTGCTGGCGGCTTGAGTGTCATTGCGCGGCGGCCGCAGGCCGCCGAAGCAATCGCCGCCGCCAATCGGACGCTCGCGGTTGAGATTGCTTCGCTTCGCTCGCAATGACGAGGGAACCAGGGGGTCCTTGCTCCCATTCGGGCGAGCCGATATACGACATCCACCCCTCATGGAATTCGGGCGCGTAGCTCAGCGGGAGAGCACTACCTTGACATGGTAGGGGTCACAGGTTCGATCCCTGTCGCGCCCACCATCCCTCGCTTGTTTCGCAAGCACTCGGCAAGCCTGCCAGGAAAAATCGAATCCTCTCGGTCGCGGCTTGAGGCACGCACGCCGGCGCGTGTTACGCTGCGCGGATCGCTGCACGGAGGGCTTTGATGCGAACGTTGACGATCGGCGCCGCCCAGCTCGGGCCCATCCAGCGCAGCGACAGCCGCCCGCGCGTCGTCTCACGCTTGCTCGATCTCCTGCGTCAGGCCGGCTCGCACGGCTGCGACCTCGTGGTCTTTCCCGAGCTTGCGCTCACCACGTTCTTTCCGCGCTGGTGGATGGAGGATCAGGAGGAGATCGACTCGTTCTTCGAGCGCGCCATGCCGTCGAACGAGACCGCGCCGCTGTTCGAGGAGGCGCGCCGCCTGTCGATCGGATTCTATCTCGGCTTTGCCGAGCTCGCGACGGAGGCAGGCCGCACGCGCCGCTTCAACACGTCGATCCTCGTCGACAAGAGCGGCGCAATCGTCCTCAAGTACCGCAAGATCCATCTGCCTGGCCACGCCGCGCACGAGCCCTACCGCGCCTTCCAGCATCTCGAGAAGCGCTATTTCGAGGTCGGCAATCTCGGCTGGCCGGTCAAGCGCACCATGGGCGGCCTCATGGGCATGTGCATCTGCAACGACCGGCGCTGGCCGGAGACCTATCGCGTCATGGGTCTGCAGGGCGTCGAGATGGTGCTGCTCGGCTACAACACGCCGCGCCATCATCCGCCGGCGCCCGAGCACGACCGGCTCACCGAGTTCCACAATCAGCTCTCGATGCAGGCGGGCGCCTATCAGAACGGCACGTGGGTGATCGGCGTTGCGAAATGCGGCGTCGAGGAAGGCTGCGAGATGATCGGCGGCTCCGCAATCGTGGCGCCGACCGGCCAGGTGGTCGCGCAGGCGCTCACCCAGGACGACGAGCTCGTCGTCGCGCGCTGCGATCTCGATCTCGGCAAGTCCTACAAGACGACCACCTTCGACTTCGCCAAGCACCGGCGGCCGGAGCACTACCGCATGATCGTGGAGCGCACGGGCGCCATCATCGCCGAGTGACCGCTCCGGCGGCGCCCTCCGTTTTCCGCTGCAGTCGAAACCCGCGAAAATAGCTGCTGCGAAGCACCATCCGGGCTTTGGCCAGCGCGTCAACCTGGCATGCGGATTGCAAAACCGGGACGGCCGGGATTGTGCTAGATTGTCCGCCTGCCCTGGCCCCAGGACCGCAATCCCGGGCAACATCCAAGGAATAGGCAGGCTGGCGCAAGCTTGGGCAGTCAGTTCGTGGGCGCAAGGATCGGCCGAGGGGAGATGGCGTCATGTATCGCAACGTAAACCGCAGAACCGCACTCAAGCTCGCGGCCGGGGCCGGCGCCCTCGCGATGTCGGGAAAGCTCGCCGCGCCGGCGCTCGCGCAGGGCGCCGCCGCGCGCACGCTGCGCTTCGTTCCCCAGGCGAACCTCGCCAACTTCGATCCGATCTGGGGCACGCAATACGTGGTGCGCAACGCCTCCGCGATGGTGTGGGACACGCTCTACGGATTCGACGACAAGCTTGTGCCGCAGCGCCAGATGGCCGAGTCCGAAGAGGTCTCCTCCGACGGGCTGACCTGGACCTTCAAGCTGCGCACCGGCCTCAAATTCCACGATGGCGAGCCGGTGCTGGCAAAGGACGTAGCGGCGAGCCTCGATCGCTGGGCGGCGCGCGACCAGATGGGCCTGTTGATCAAGGGGATCCAGCAAGAGCTCGTCGCAGTCGACGACCGCACCGTGAAATGGGTGCTCAAGAAGCCGTTCCCGAAGATGCTGCTGGCGCTCGGCAAGATCAGCACGCCGATCGCATTCATCATGCCGGAGCGCCTCGCCAAGACCGACCCGTTCAAGCAGATTTCCGAATATGTCGGCAGCGGCCCCATGCGCTTCGTGAAGAACGAATGGGTGCCGGGTGCCAAGGCGGTGTTCGAGAAATTCCCCGACTACGTGCCGCGCCAGGAGCCTGGCTCCTGGCTCGCCGGCGGCAAGCGGATGTTGGCCGAGCGCGTCGAGTGGGTGATCATGCCTGATCCGGCGACCGCCTCGGCCGCACTGCAGAACGGCGAGATCGACTGGTGGGAGAATCCGATCTCCGACCTCGTTCCGGTGCTGAGCAAGAACCGCAACGTCCTCGTCGATATCGCCGACCCGCTCGGCAATATCGGCGCCTTCCGCATGAACCATCTCTATCCGCCGTTCAACGACGTGCGGGCGCGCCGCGCGGTGCTGATGGCAATGAGCCAGGAAGACTACATGCGCGCCATCGTCGGCGACGATAACGCGCTCTGGAAGCCGCTCCCGGGCTTCTTTACGCCGGGCACGCCGCTCTACACGGAGGAAGGCGGCGATATCCTCAAGGGCAAGCGTGACTTCGACGGCGCGAAGCGGCTCCTCGCCCAAAGCGGCTATTCCGGCCAGCCGGTGACCTGCCTCGTCGCGCAAGACCAGCCGATCACCAAGGCACAGGGCGACGTCACCGCCGACCTGCTCAAACGTCTCGGGATGAACGTGGATTTCGCCGCGATTGACTGGGGCACCGTCGGCCAGCGCCGCGCGATGAAGACGCCGCCCGGTCAGGGTGGCTGGCAGATGTTCCACACTTGGCACTCCGGGGCGGACTGCATCAATCCGGCCGTTGCCATCGGCGTGCGCGCCAGCGGCGACAAGGCGTGGTTCGGCTGGCCGGACGTGCCCGCGGTCGAGGCTCAGGTGGAGGCCTGGTACGCGGCCAAGACCCTCGACGAGGAGAAAACGGCCATTGGACGGCTCAACAAGGCCGCGCTCGACGGCGTGGTCTACGCGCCGACCGGGTTCTTCCTGAGCTATCAGGCTTGGCGCAAGAACGTCACCGGCGTCGTCAAGGGTCCCCTGCCGTTCTTCTGGGGTGTCGCCAAATCGGCGTGAGCAGCGCGTGCCATTGCCGTAGCGTGCGGACATGTTGAGCTACATTGTCCGGCGTCTTCTTGCGACCATCCCGGTCATGGCGGTGGTCGCACTGTTCGTCTTCAGCCTGCTCTACGTCGCGCCGGGCGATCCGGCGGCGGTGATCGCCGGCGACCAGGCGAGCCCGGAGGATGTCGCCCGCATCCGCCAAAGCCTCGGTCTCGACCGGCCGTTCCTCATCCGCTTCGGCGAGTGGGTGTGGCAGATCCTGCACGGCGATCTCGGCACCTCGATCTTCACCAACCTGCCGGTCACCACCATGATGGTGCAGCGCTTCGAGCCGACGCTGTCGCTCATGGCGATCACGTTGTGCCTCTCGGTCTCCATAGCGGTGCCGATCGGCGTCTTGGCGGCCTGGAAGGTCGGCACCTGGATCGATCGCGCCGTCATGGCGTTCGCGGTGCTGGGATTCTCGGTGCCGGTGTTCGTGATCGGCTATCTGCTCGCCTATGTGTTCGCGCTCGAGCTCGAATGGCTGCCGGTGCAGGGCTATACGCCGCTGTCCGAAGGCGTGTGGCCGTGGCTGGAGAACCTCATCCTGCCCGCGATCGCGCTCGGTTGCGTCTACAGCGCGCTGATCGCGCGCATCACGCGCGCCGCCATGCTGGAAGTGCTGCAGCAGGACTACATCCGCACCGCGCGCGCCAAGGGCATGGGTCAGACCGCCATCCTGTTCGTGCATGCGCTCAAGAACGCTTCGGTACCGATCGTGACGGTGATCGGCATCGGCATCGCGCTGCTCATCGGCGGCGCGGTGGTGACCGAGAGCGTCTTCGCGATTCCGGGCCTCGGCCGGCTTACGGTCGACGCCATCCTGCGGCGCGACTATCCGCTCATCCAGGGCATCGTGCTGCTGTTCAGCTTCGTCTACGTGCTGGTCAATCTGCTCATCGACCTGCTCTACACCCTGCTCGACCCGAGGATCCGCTATTGAGCGCGCACAGCATCACCTCCGCGCCGCCCGGCGTTGCGGTGGCGCCCGAGATGCCGGACTTGCTTCCGGCCGTGAAGCTGCGCGGCGGCGTGCTCGGGTTCCTGCGCCGCCATCCGACCATCGCGGTCGGCGGCGCGCTCGTCATCGCCATGATGCTGATGGCGCTGCTCGCGCCCTATCTCGGGACGGTCGACCCGACCGCGCTCGCGACCGCCCGCCGCACCCGCGCCCCGTCGGCCGAAAACTGGTTCGGCACCGACATGCTGGGACGCGACATCTACTCGCGCGTCGTCTACGGCACCCGCATCTCGCTCACCATCGGCTTCTCGGTGGCGCTGATCGCCTCCTCCATCGGTCTCGCGATCGGCCTGGTGTCGGGCTTCGTGCGCTGGGCGGACGGCATCATCATGCGGATCATGGACGGCATGATGTCGATCCCGCCGATCCTGCTCGCCATCGCGCTGATGGCGCTCACGCACGGCAGCGTCGGCAACGTGATCACCGCGATCACGCTGGCGGAAATCCCGCGCGTCTCGCGCCTCGTGCGCAGCGTCGTGCTCTCGCTGCGCGAGCAGCCCTATGTGGACGCGGCGGTGGCGGCCGGCACGCGCACCCCGATGATCATCCTGCGCCACATCCTGCCGAACACGCTTCCGCCGATGACCGTGCAGGCCACCTATATCTGCGCGGGCGCGATGATCGTGGAGGCGATCCTGTCCTTCATCGGCGCCGGCACGCCGCCGATCATTCCGTCGTGGGGCAACATCATGGCGGAGGGTAGGGCGCTCTGGCAGGTCAAGCCCTTCATCGTGTTCTTCCCGGCCGTGTTCCTTTCGGTGACGGTGCTCGCGGTCAATCTGCTCGGCGACGGCTTGCGCGACGCGCTCGACCCGCGCCTCGCCAAGGGCCTGTGACGCCATGGCGCTGCTCGAGGTCGAAAACCTGCAGACGCATTTCCGCACCCCGGACGGCATCAACCGCGCGGTCGACGGCGTCTCGTTCGAGGTGCGGGAAGGCGAGACCCTGGCGCTGGTGGGAGAGAGCGGCTGCGGCAAGTCGGTCACCGCGCTGTCGATCCTGCGGCTGATCCCCGAGCCGCCGGGGAAGATCGCCGGCGCGATCCGCCTGCAGGGCCGCGATCTGCTGCGGCTCAGCGACCGCGCGATGCGCGACATCCGCGGCAACGACATCAGCATGATCTTCCAGGAGCCGATGACGAGCCTCAACCCGGTGCTCACGATCGGCCGTCAGCTCGGCGAAACGCTGCGGCTGCACCACGGCATCAGCCGCAAGGCGGCCGAGCGGCGCGCCCTCGAGATGCTCGACCTCGTCGGCATTCCCGAGCCGCGCCGCCGTCTCGCCGACTATCCGCACCGCCTCTCGGGCGGCATGCGGCAGCGCGTCATGATCGCGATCGCGCTCGCCTGCGATCCAAAGCTTCTGATCGCGGACGAACCGACCACCGCGCTCGACGTCACCATCCAGGCGCAGATCCTCGACCTGATGAAGGATTTGAAGCGGCGGATGGACGCCGCAATAGTGCTCATCACGCATGACCTCGGCGTGGTCGCCGAGGTGGCCGAGCGCGTGATGGTCATGTACGCGGGGCGCAAGGTCGAGGAGGCGCCGGTGCGCGAGCTCTTTCGCACGCCGCGCCACCCCTATACGCAGGGACTGTTGGGCGCGGTGCCGAAGCTCGGCTCCTCGCTCGGCGGCGCGGTGGCGCGGCTCGCCGAAATTCCCGGCGTCGTTCCGAGCCTCAAGCAGCGCATCGCGGGCTGCGTGTTTGCCGGGCGCTGCGCCTTCGCGACCGATCTCTGCCGGCAGGTGGCGCCGGCGCTCGAGGCCAAGGCGCCGAACCATCTCGCGGCGTGCCATTACGCCGTCAAGGCCTCGGTGGCGGCATGAGCGCGCTCCTCCAGGTCAACGACCTCAAGAAGCATTTTCTGCTGCGCGGCGGCTTGGGCGCGCGTGCCGGCCTGGTCCACGCGGTCGACGGCGTCTCGTTCCACATCGACACCGGAGAGACGCTGGCGCTGGTCGGGGAATCGGGCTGCGGCAAATCGACGGTCGGCCGCGCCATCCTGCGCCTGTTCGACATCACGGCCGGCCAGGTGATCCTCGATGGACAGCGCATCGACGATCTCTCCGCCGCGAACCTGCGGCCGCTGCGGCGTCGCATCCAGGTCGTGTTTCAGGATCCGTTCTCGAGCCTCAACCCGCGCATGCGGGTGCGCGACATCCTGGCGGAGCCGATCCGCAATTTCGGCCTCGCCAAATCGCCCGCCGACATGCGCGCGCGTATCGACGGGCTGCTCGACAAAGTCGGGCTGCCGCGCGACAGCGTGAGCCGCTGGCCGCACGAATTCTCCGGCGGCCAGCGCCAGCGCATCGGCATCGCGCGCGCGCTCGCCGCCGACCCCGACCTCATCGTCTGCGACGAGGCCGTGTCGGCGCTCGACGTCTCCGTCAAGGCGCAGATCATCAACCTGCTGCATGATCTCCAACGCGAGCTTGGCCTTGCGCTCCTCTTCATCAGCCACGACCTCGCGGTGGTCGAGTACATGACCCATCGCGTGGCGGTGATGTATCTCGGCAAGATCGTCGAGCTCGCGCCGAAACGGCAGATTTTCGCGGTGCCGCGCCACCCCTACACCAAGGCGCTCTTGTCGGCGGTGCCGCGCCCGGAGCCCGACGCGCCGCGCAACCGCATCGTGCTCAAGGGCGACGTGCCGAGCCCGGTCAATCCGCCCAGGGGCTGCCGGTTTCACACGCGCTGCCCCTACGTGTTCGATCGCTGCCGCGTCGAAGAACCGGAATTGCGGCTGACCGAAAACAATCATTTCGCAGCGTGTCATCTCAACGATCTGCCGGCGGCGGCTCAATAGGCGGCTGATACGAGGTCGCGATGCCGAAAAAAGGCGATCCCGGATCCGGCGAGTTGCACGAGACCGCTCGAGGCGGCGAACGCGTGCTGATCCGCGCGCTGCAGCCCGAGGACATGGCGCTGTACCCCGACTTTTTGCGGGACGTCAGCGCGGAGGACTTGCGCCTGCGGTTTTTCGCGGACGTTGCCGAGCTCAGCACCGCGGAGGCCAATAAGCTCAGTCACCTCGACTACAAGCACGAGACGGCGTTCATCGCGCTCGACGAGGACACCGGCCGGATGCTCGGCCTTGTGCGCTTGAAGGACGAGCTCGACGAACAGACCGCGGAATTCGCCATCCTGGTCCGCTCGCGGCTCAAGGGGCACGGGCTCGGCTGGATGCTGATGCATCGCGTGATCGATTACGCGAAAGAAAAAGGGTTGCGGCGCGTCTATGGCGATGTGCTGGCCGAAAACGCGAGCATGCTGCAAATGTGTGCCGAACTCGGTTTCCACGAGCAGGACATGGGACCTGACATGAGGCGTGTCGTGCTCGACCTCACCGGCTGACGCGAAGTTGCGGTACCGCGGCTCAGGCCTTGCGCCCCTGATGCTTGTCGATGGCCGCCTGGATCGCGGCTCTCGATTGCGCGCCCGCCGTCTCGTACTTCGCCTTGGCGTCGTCATAGCTCCAGTCGCGCAGCTCGTTGGCGTTGCGCTGGAAGTGCGGATGGACGTAGCGCGCCATCAGCTCGTAGCTCTTCTTCGTTGCCGGCCAATCCGCCCAATTGTGCGCCAGCAGCAGGACGCCGCCGAAGCCGCCGTTCGAGCCCTTCCACAGGCGTTCGAAATGGCGGATGCAATCGTCCGGCGTGCCGATGCAGGCGAGGCCCGACGACACCAGATACTCGGCCGGCTCGGTCGTGATGTCGGGCGGGACGATGGGGAAGGTCGCCACTTCGCTGAAATAGCGTTTGAAGTCTTCGAGACCGAACTTGACGTCCTGGCGCGCCTGCTCGACCGTCTCCGCCACGTGCGCAAAGGTGACGATGCGCCACTTGCGGCGGTCGGGTGTCTTGCCGTTCGCCCGCGCGGTGTCCTCGTAGACCGCCCAGTTGCTGGCGTGCGCCTTGAGCGCGTCGTCCGACGTGCCTCCGATCGAGAGCATGCCGATGCCGTGCCTGCCGGCCGCCAAGGCGCCCGTCGGCGAACGCGACGATGCGACCGCCATTTCCATCATCGGCTGCGAATAGCTCTTGAGCTGCAGCCGCGCCTCCCGCAGGTCGAACCAGTCGGTCTTCCGCGTCACCATCCCGCCCTGCATCAGCTCCATGATGACGTCGAGCGATTCGTCGAGCTTGCGCCGCTGGTCCTCGGCCTTAACCCCCATCTTGGTGGCGTCGTAGACGAGCGAGCCCGGTCCGACCCCGAACATGGCGCGGCCGCGCGTCATGTAGTCGAGCTGCATCATGCGCCCGGCGAGGGTGAAAGGGTTGTGATAGGGCAGCGAGACGACGCCGGTGCCGAGGCGGATGTGACGCGTGCGCTCCGCAGCAGCGGCGATGAACAGCTCGGGGCAGGCGATGATCTCGAAACCGGCCGAATGGTGCTCGCCGATCCAGGCCTCGTGATAGTTGAGCCGATCGAGATGGACCAGAAGCTCCATGTCGCGATCGAGGGCCAGCAGCGGGTTTTCGGCCAGCGCATGAAAGGGCGCGAGAAAAACGCCGGTCTTCAAAAACCTGTCTTGCATGGGAGATCTTCTCGGGTGTCTCGGTGGCCGATCGTAGCGGAAACCGATCGACGAACAAGTCGCGCGGCAAGGCGGCCCAGCGAGCTCGCGCCCTAACGCGGCCGCGCCGCGAGCTCGCGGTCGAAGGCGAGCACCGCCTGCAGCAGCACCTGCGCGCCCGCGGCGCACTGCTCCTTCGAGGTGAACTCGGCCTCGTTGTGGCTCAACCCGTCGCGGCACGGCACGAAGATCATCGCGGTCGGCGTAACGCGCGAGACGTAGGCCGCGTCGTGGCCGGCGCCGGAGACGATGTCGCGGCTGGTGAGGCCGCAGGCCTGCGCCGCCGCACGCACTGCCGCGACGCAGGTCTTGTCGAACACGACGGGCGGCTGATGCCAGATCGGCTTCATCTCGACGCGCAGCCCCTCGTCAGCGATCCCGTAGAGGATCCGCCGCAGCTCCGTCTCCATCGCCTCGACGATGGTTTCGTCGGGATGGCGCAGGTCGACCGTGAACGTCACCTGTCCCGGCACCACGTTGGGCGAGTTCGGCCTGACCTCGAGCCAGCCAACCGTGCCGACCGCGAGCGGCGCGTTCTCGCACGCGAGCGCGTCGATGCGCGCGACGATGCGGCTCGCCGCGACGAGCGCGTCCTTGCGGCGCGGCATCGGCGTGGTGCCGGCATGCGTCTCGTTGCCCACGACCGTCACCTCGTACCAGCGGATCGCTTGGATGCCGCTGACGACGCCGATGTCCTTGCCTTCCGCCTCGAGGTACGGGCCCTGCTCGATGTGCAGCTCGAAGAAGGCCGACAGCGGATGGCGGTCGCCGCACTTCGCCGGCCCGCGATAGCCGATCTTTTCGAGCGCGTCGCCGAACACGACGCCCGCGCGGTCCTGCCGCGCCGCCGCCCAGTCGCGCTCGAACACGCCGCCAAAGACGCCGGAGGCGAGCATGGCGGGCGCGAAGCGCGCGCCTTCCTCGTTGGTCCAGTTGATCACCTCGATCGGCGCGAATGTCTCGTAGCCGGCGCGGTGCAGCGTGCGCAGCGCCTCGAGCGCCGCGAGCACGCCGAGCGCGCCGTCGAATTTTCCGCCGCTCGGCTGGGTGTCGAGATGGCTGCCCATGGCGATCGGCGGCACGTCACGGCGCTGGCCTTCGCGGCGCGCGTAGATCGCGCCCATGTCGTCGACCGTCACCGTGCAGCCGAGCGCCTTGGCCTCGCGGCAGAACCAGTCGCGCACCTGCCGGTCGAGATCGGTGAGCGTGAGGCGGCAGATGCCGCCGTTCGGCGTTCCGCCGATCTTTGCCGTCTCCATGAGATCGCCCCACAGCCGCTCGGGGTCGATCTGCAGATTGCTTGCCGCGGGTGCTGGCACGGGTCATTCACTCCGCCGGAAATGAATTATCATGGCCGGGAAGCGGAGGCTTTCGCAACATGGCCGCGCCGAAAGACAGCAAAGGCGACGCAAGCGCCGGCGTCACCCTCGCCGAATACGAAAGCCTCGCCGCGCGCCAGCCCAGCCTCACCGAGCGGCTCAAGCCCGAGGAGAGGGAGCGGGTCCGGCGATACGGACAGGAGCGCGTGTTCCAGCGCGGCGAGACCATCTTTGGGCAAGGTCAGCCGCATGACGGGATTGCCGTCATCGAGAGCGGCCTCATCCGCAGCTTCTATACATCGCCGACCGGCCGGGAGATCACCCTTGCGTACTGGTTCCCGGGCAATTTCGTGGGCGGACCGGAAGTTTTCGGCGGCGGCGTGCACGTGTGGTCCGCGGTCGCGGCGCGACGCAGCACCGTCACGCTGCTGGCGGGCGAGAGGCTGCGCGAGCTCGCGCGCGAGGTGCCGGATCTCGCCCTCGGCATCATCGAAGCGCTCGTCTTCAAGGCGAAGTGCTACTCGTCGCTCGCCCAGATGCTCGGCACACGGTCGTTGACCGAGCGGCTGACGCAAGTCCTGTTGCACCTCGTCCACACCTATGGGGTTGCCGAAAACGGCAAGATTGCAATCGCCGCGTCGTTCACGCATGCAGAGATCGCCGGCATGATCGGATCCACTCGTCAGTGGGTGACGATCAGCCTCAATCGGCTCCAACGGGCGGGCATTTTGAGCCAGGACCGAGGAGTTCTGGTCGTGCTCAAACCGGATCACCTCGGCTCGATCAACCCGTTGCTTCGCCATTGACGCTTGGCAGGCGGCTTTCTTCTGATCAGTCGGCGCGTTGCTGGCGCATGACGCACCGAAAACCGATGTGGCAGGCCGAAGTGTCGACCGCCTCGCCTTGGCGCGCTGCCGGCCGGTAGCGCAGGCAGTAGTTCGGCGCGCAGAGATGTGAACCACCCTTCACCACCCGGCGCGCGATATGGTCGCCGGGTTCGCTCGGCACACAACAGGATTTTTTGGAGTTTTGGGCGCGAGCCGGGGTCAAGACGCTTGCGGTCCACTCCCATACGTTACCGATCATGTCGTAGAGCCCGTAGCCGTTTGCGGGAAAGGCATCGACCGGGGAGGTCCCTTCGTATCCATCCAGCTTGAGGTTCTCCCACGGGAATCGGCCTTGCCAGGTGTTGGCCATGGCCCGCCCCTCCGGAGCAAACCCTTCGCCCCACGCGTAGGTCGCGCCATCGAGACCACCGCGGGCCGCGAATTCCCATTCGGCTTCGATTGGCAACTCCTTTCCGGCCCAGGCCGCGTATGCGCACGCATCCTCGTAGCTGACGTGAACCACCGGGTGGTCGTCGCGACCATCGATGGTGCTGTCAGGACCCTCGGGATGCTGCCAATCCGCCCCGGGTAGGTATTCCCACCACGCACGAGAGTCGCGCAGATCGACCGGGCCGCGTGGTTTCCTGAACGCCAGGGACCCGGGGACCAGGAGAGACGGGTCGGCGTGCGGGTAAATGGCGGGATCCGGCGGACGCTCGGACGTGGTGGTGTATTCGGTCGCGCGGACGAACGCGCCAAACTCGGCATTGGTCACCGGAAAGCGGTCGATCCAAAAGCCCTGCACCGTTGCTGGCCGCGCCGGGCGCTCTTCGCGGTAGAACGCATCTGAGCCCATCAGAAAGGTGCCGCCGGTCACCCAGATCATATCTCGGCGGCCAGCGCACCTTGCTTCCGAGATGAGCGTGCTAACGCTCATGCTTGACCCGATAGGCCGCGGCGCCAGATTTCGGCACGAAATTGATGGGCGCGCCCGACGGGATCAGCTGCTCCTTCTTGGTGCTTTCCTCGAACTGCTGCACAGCACGGTGGGCGTGCTGCATCACCCACCAGCGCACGTGTTTCTGGTTGACGGGTTCGCGTTCCTTCGGATCGTCCATCAGATGCGTGATGCGGGCGAAGCCGAGCCCCAGCTCCGGATCGTGGAAGTGCTGCTGGCGCTTGAAGTTGATCTTGAAGTCCTTCCATTTGACGGCATGCAGTTCTTCGTTAAGCCACACCATGCATTCCTCGCGATTGGACGTCTTCTGCTCCCCGAGGAGGAACGCGGTCTGGTCCTTACCGTCGATGACGCGATCCTTCGGCGATTGGCAGCCGGCGAACTTCAGCAAGGTGGTAAACATGTCGGTGACGTGCACCATCTCGTTGGTCTCGACGCCGGCCGGGACGTGGCCGGGCCAGCGGATCAGGAACGGCGTGCGGATGCCGCCCTCAGCTGAGCTGAAATAGGAGCCGTCGAAGAAGCCACCGGTGCCGCGGCCGGCGAGGTGATCCTCAGCACCGTTGTCGCCGCAGAAGATGACGATGGTGTTGTCCCGAATACCGAGCTGATCGACCTTGTCGAGCAGCACGCCAAAGTCGTGGTCGAGCATCAGCAGGCAGTCGCCCCATTCGCCGTTCTGGCTTTTGCCGACGAACTCAGGACGCGTAACCATCGGGAAATGCATCAGCGAGTGATTGAAATACAGGAAGAACGGCTTGTCCGCCTTCACCGCACGCTGCATGAAAGCCGTGCCGCGCTTCAGGTATTCGAGATCACAGGTCTTCTTCAATTCAACGGTGAGCTGCTTGGACTTGATCGGCTTTACGCCTTTGCCCTTCTTGCCCTCATGCATGTACGAGTAGCCGTCGCGCTTCGCCACGTACTGCGGGTCGTCGAGCCACATGCACTCGTCGTAGGTGCGTAGCGGCCCGTACCACTCGTCGAAGCCGTGGTCGGTCGGCCAGCGTCCGTCCTCCGCACCGATATGCCATTTGCCCAGGCAGGACGAGGTGTATCCGGCTTTGGCCAAAATTTCAGCGATGGTGATTTCCCAGCGCACCAGGCCGCCGGCGTTGCCGCCGAGCGCGATGGTGTGGTTGCCGGAGCGGATCGGGTAGCGACCGGTCATCAGCGCCGAACGGGTCGGCGTGCATTGCGGCTCCACCACGTAATGCGTGAGCTTCACGCCTTCCGTGCGGAAATGGTCGGCACGTTTGGTGTCGGCGCCGCGCAGGATGCCGCCGCCATAGCAACCAAGCTCGCCCATGCCCAGGTTGTCGACGTGGAAGAAGAGGATGTTGGGTCTTTTGACGTTGGGCTTTTTGGTGCTGGGTTTTTTGGTGGGCATCGATCACTCCCGATTGATGACAGTTTTGAGGGGATTGGGTTGCTGGCCGAACCGAGCAGCAGTAATACGCTGGTACTCATGTTTGCGTGGAATCCACATCCTGTTTTGGATCCTCCGGACGGCTTTTCGGCCCGGAACCCCGCATGTAGTGCTGCTCGGGACGGTAACTTTCGAACGTGGGTTTCAGGAATGATCCCTTGAGCCATCGCAACAAGGCGCGGCCTAGAAGCGACAAAACATCTTTGATTTGGTCCAGCGTGCGACTGAGGACGTAGGTCATGGCCATTTTCCGGCTGTCTCGACTTGATTAGGCTAGGCGCGGGATTGGGAAAAGCAATTCATTGCCGCGCCTCGCCTTTCGAGCGAAGCCGCGGTTGGGAGGCTAGAAACGTGGCGAGCGCGGAAATGTCCCGGTCGGACAGTTTTACGGCGATGCCCGGCATCGTTTGGCTCGAGTCGTTCTGCCGTTCGCCCGACCGCCAATCGCGCAGCTGTTTGGCCAGATAGGCGGCATGTTGCGCGTTGAGCAGCGGCGCGTCCGGCCGTTTGCTCTCCGCGCCGTCGTGGCAGGAGCCGCATTTCACGATGCCGGAATCCGCGTCGCCGTCCTGATAAAGTGCGGCGCCTCGCCGCCATTCCTCCGACTCTGCCGCGGGCGGAGCAGCGGGCGGAGGGGGCGGAAGGCCGGCGAAATAGGCGGCCGTTCTCGTCAGGCTTTCGTCATCAACCTCCGCCGCGATCGCAGCCATCTGGCCGCCATCGTTCTCGCGGCGGCCGTCGCGAAAGTCGCGGACTTGCTTGGCGATGTAGTCCGGCCGCTGCCCGGCAAGCTTGGGAAAGCGGGCCATGACGCTGATGCCGTCGAGACTGTGGCATTCGGCGCAGGTTTCCCATGGCTCCATGCCGTCGGTGATGACCACGTCGGCGCGTGCCCACGCGACGGTCGATCCGAGCGCAACCACCACCACGGTGGTTCGCCATCCCCGCCGATCGGAGCCGAACGCCGTCATCGAGGGGCCCCATGATGCTCGTGCCCGGAGTGGCTCCCCGTGTTGCGGCGGCGGACGACGGCCAGAACGTCCACCCGCTCGCCGCTCTGCAGGTGCAGGACGATGCGCACGCGGTCGTCCGTGGCGAGTGCCCGCTTCGGGCCGATCAGCATGAGATGCAGGCCGCCGGGCTCCAACGCCACACGCTTGTTCGCCGGGATGGCGACCTGACCAACGTCGCGCATTTCGGCGACGCCGCTCTTGACGGACGAACTGTGCAGTTCGACGCGCTCGTAATCGGGACTCTCGGCGCTGACGACGAATCGGTCTTCATCGCTTCGGTTGACGATCGTCATGTAGGCGGCGTGGACTGAGACCGTGGATGGCGCCCACGGCACCCAGGCGTTCTCGGCGCTGAATCGTTCGGCCGTCGGCACCTGCGCCGCCGCATGGAACGTGGCACCGATGGCGAGGCTCCCGATGACCAGAAGTCGGCGCAGCGGCAGACGATGCTTCATCATCGTCCCCGGTCTCCGCTTGGGCCATCGCCCCGCCGACGGAAAAGATCGGCCAAAAATTCAGCGGTCGGTTCGACATCAAAAGGCGGACTGATCTTGGCGGCGAGGCGTCCTTGCGGGTCGATCACCGCAACAGCGGCGCTGTGGGTCACGCTGTAGTTGCCCCGCGCGTCCGGCTTGGAACGCACGGCGATGGCATCAAAGCCCTTCAAGGCGCGGTCGATCTGATCGATCTCGCCGGTGACGCCAATGAAGTCGGGGTGGAACTGCTGGACGTACTCTTTGAGGTTCGCCCGGTCGCGATCGGGGTCGACCGCCAGAAAGACGACGACCGGGAGACGGTCGGGGCGCATGCGCAATCCGAGCTCGGCCGTGACCTGCTCCAGGTTGGCGAGCGTGAACGGGCATACATCCGGACAATGGGTGAAGCCGGCAAGGACGAGCGACCACCGGCCCTTGAGCGATTCCGCCGTGAACGGCTTGCCATTGTGATCTTCGAGCGTGAAAGCCTGAACCGGCGCCGCACGGTCGAGGATCACGCCGTTCACGCGTGGGGCCGCCGCGGCCCCCGACCACACCGCGGCTGAGAGCGCGGCGACGACCAGGACGTGCCAGCCACTCCGCCTCATTTGTCTTGATCTTCGAACGCCTTGAGGCTCTCGGCCCGGATGACGTGCAGGAAATGCCGCTTCAATGCGATGAATTCGGCATCGGTCGTGATCTCAGGGTCGCGCGGACGCGGCAGCGGCACCGGCACATCCTCGATGATGCGCCCCGGGCTCGCGCTCATGACCAGCACGCGGTCGGCAAGGAAAATCGCCTCGTCGACATCATGGGTGACAAAGATCACGGTGGTTTTGAACTCGGCCCACAGCCGGAGCAAATTCTCCTGCATCATGGCGCGCGTTTGCGAGTCGAGCGAGCCAAAGGGTTCGTCCATCAAAAGGACCGTCGGCTTGTTCGCGAGCGCGCGCGCGATGCCGACGCGCTGCTGCATGCCGCCCGAGAGGTCGGCCGGATAGCGATCGGCGAAGCGGGCAAGCCCGACCATGTCGAGCAATTCGTCGGCCACCGCACGCGCCCGGGCGCGTCCTGCCCCCTGCGCATAAGGGCCGAATGCAACGTTGTCGCGGACCGTCTTCCAAGGGAACAGCGAGTATTGTTGAAAAACCATGCCGCGATCGGGACCGGGGCGGACGACCTGATCTCCGTCCACACGGACCCAGCCGGTGGTCGGGCGGACGTAGCCGGCGACCGTGTTGAGCAACGTGGATTTGCCGCAGCCCGAGGGACCGAGCAGGCACACGAAGGACCCGGCGGCGATATCGACGGAGGTGTTTTCGAGCGCGCGATTGGTCCTGCCGCCGCTGCGAAACTTGACCGACACGTCCCAAATCTCGACGCGCCCGCGATCGGGCGCGGCCTGGACCGGAGTAAGGCTCGCGGCATCGGCGAGCGGTGATCTGGCGAGGGCGAGCATCATGACGGTGACTGTGCAATGGGCATCAGCATCGCCGGGGCAGTCCCGTTCGAGGATCTGCGGCCTGACAACTGCCAAAGGAGAAGGGTCGCATTGGCGACGAGCGCCGACAGTCCGATGAGCGACAGCCAACCGCCGAGGGGCTGCAGCGCGAGCGCGGTCGTGACCCCGACGCCCATCACGGCGAGACCGACGACCCAGGTGGGCGCCGCGCAACAGACGACCCAGGTGATGGTGATCGTCGCCGCGCCCGCAACGAACGCCCCGGCGCCGGTCGCCACCGAGGAGCCGAGCCCGGCGGAGACACCGCAGATGTTCCAGGCAGCCCGCAGCAGCACGAGGTTGGTAGCGACGAGTGCCGCAATCGCAAGCACGACCGCGGCCTTGCCCGGTATCAGCACGAAGCTCCATTCGGCGATGCCGCGGCCGAACGAATAGTTTATCGAGCCGATCTCGACGAGCCATTCGTCGAGAATGATCGGGATCATGTCGCTGATCGCAGGCGTCGAGCGAACGATGCGCGCAACATTGGCGGGCCAGTCGTGAACCGTCATGTAGTTCGGCCAGGCCTCGAAGCGCACGAACAGCATCGTGAGCTGCAGCCCGTGGAAGCCTACGAAAAATGTGGCCGCGACCGTCAGCCACAGCCCCGAGCGCGCGAGTACTTCTCGCCGCAGGGATACGAGCGCGCCGGTCATCGGGCCTTCCGCTGCCAGGCCAGCGCCGGACGTGTGATCAGGTGCACCAGGGCCGTGGTTGCGGCGCCCAACAGCCCGATGCTCAGCATGCCGACGATGATGTCCGGGGGCTTGATGATGGAGTACGCGTTCCAGGTGAAATAGCCGATGCCGTATTGCCCGCTGATGATTTCGCCGGCGAGCAGGGAGAACCAGGACACGCCCATGCCGATCGCAAGACCTGCACAGATGCTCGGCAGCGCCCCCGGCAGGACGACATTGGTGAAGATGCACATGGGCGAAGCGCCGAGCGATTGGGCGGCGCGAACGAGCACTTCGGGCGTCTGCTCGACGCCGTGAATGGTGCTGAGGATGATCGGAAACAACGCACCGAGGAAGGTGATGTAGATGATCGAGCCTTCCTCCGTCGGCCAGAGCAGGATGGCCAGCGGAATCCACGCGACCCCCGGGATCGGACGCAGAATCTCGACATACGGAAAGATGAGGTCGCGAATCAGCCGCAAGCGTCCCATCAACAGACCGAGCGTGATCCCGATGCCGGCCGCCAGCGAATAACTGATGGCGATGCGCTGCAGGCTGACACCAATGTGCAAGTAGAACGTGACCTGCTGCAGTTGGTTGATCAGCGCTTCGGCCACCTTGAGCGGACCGGGGATTTGCTCGAAGCGGACATACAATGTGAGGCCCGTCGAGCTCGCGTAGTGCCAGCACGCGACCCCGGCCAGCAGCGCCGATAGCCGCACGATCCAGCGCGCGGCCGACAGCCAGAGGCGCTCCTTCCATTCGGATCGCGCCTCGCCCGCATCGGGCCGCGAGGGCGGCAACCTTTCAGCCGGGACGGCCGGCGGCGGCGCGATGGGCGTTACGTCGGCGCTCTCGTCCACGATTGCAACTTTCACCGCCGCTTGCGGGACCATGCGTGCCTGCGCGTTCACGACTGAGAGCGCCTTGCCGTTCGGTCTGTCATGACGCCGCGCTTGCGACGGCCTCGTCGAACGAGATGATCTTGCCTTTTACTTTTGCGGCAAACGCCTCGGCCTCACCCTTGCGCAGGAAGGTCGCGAACTCGCCGTCGGGCTTGTGGACGAAGAACGCCGTTTTGCCGAAGAGCTTGAGTCCCGTTGCCTGGTCGTAGACATAGGCCGCATTGAGCTTCTGACCGCTGGCCTGATATTCCGCGACCGCTTTGAGGAACGCCTTCATCGTCGGATAGGAGATGATGCCGTCGCGCGCGTGCCAGATCTCGTTCGGGCGGCCGGCATTCGTGACGAGCGTATCGACGATCTTGGCCTTTTCGGCTTCGTAATCCACTCCCATCTCGGCGTAGGCGCGCTTGAGGTAGTCTTCCTTGATCCAGGCATCGAAGTCCAAGGCGGGGGCAAGGTTGTCGTTTACAAGGACCTGATGATCGATCTTGAGCGTATCGACCCACTGCTTCTTCATCGTCGGGTCCTGCGTGAGATGGCCACCCTTGGAGAAATAAAGGTAGAGCACCTCTTTCTCGACGCCGGTCCACTTTTCCATCAGCTCGGTCGCCCGTATGGGATTCTCATCGATCCACTTGCCGGCGTCGTAGACCGCCTTGACGAAGGCGACGACGACCTCTGGATATTTCTCGGCGAAGTCCTGTCGCACGACGCTGCCGTGCAGATAGGGAATCCCGATCTCGCTGCCGTCATAGATCTTTCGACCGGTGCCGCGGAATTCCATGATCTCCGACCAGGGGCAGAAGTCCGAGTGAGCGTCCACCTTGTTGGTCGCGATATTGCTGGCGCCTACCGGAGGCGTCTGATTTTTGAGATCGATGCTCGAGAGCGGCATCTTCTTGTCCTGCAGCGCCTTGACCAGCATGCCCCAAGAGGCACTGCCGACCGGCGTCGAGATCGATTTCCCCGTCAGGTCCTCGAGCTTGTAGTAATTGGAAGCGACGGGAACGACGATCGCGTTGCCGGTTCCTTTCAGATTGTAGCCGGTGCCTGTGAACAGGACCGTGCGCAAGCTTTTGGTCTCCTGGAACTTCGCGCCGTTCACGATCAGCGGATAGTCGCCCATGGTGCCGAAATGGAGCTTGCCGGCGAGCATCTGGTTAGTGATCGGGCCGCCCGACGGATAGTCGGCCCAGGTGATGTTGTAGGTGGCGCCCGCATACTTGCCGTCGTGCGGCAGGTGCTTTTCAAGCAGCTTGAGTTCCTTGATCACGATGCCGCCGGTGTAGGTATCGGTACACATGGTCTGGTGCCCGATTGCGATATCGATGGTGTCGGCGGCGGCAAAAGACGCACCCGACAGAAGCAGCGTCGTCCCCAGAACGATTCGTGTGGCGATCATGGGTAGCTCCTTGCAAATGGCGATGGTGGGAGATTGCTTTCTCGGCCGGACTCACCTCGAACGTCTCGCTCCTCTGCGCCATTTTTGGACCGCGTCGGTTGCGCGGCAAACCGAGACTGGCGCTCCCGGTTGATTAGTTGCCCAAAAAAACGGGCTGCGCAGTGTTTCGGCGGTCACCGCCGAAAAAGCGTGCACGGTGAGCAAAAAACGCTCATTCGCGGCCCCCTCGGATGTCCTCCAGAACGTCGGGCTGGCGAACGACGATCTGCGATTTGCGGCAGAGGATGACGCCCTGCTCTTGCAGCCGCTTCAGGCTGATCGTCACCCATTGTCGTGTCGCACCAACCATGTGGGCGAGATCCGCGTGCGTCAGCGCCGCCCCGATCAGGATGCCTTTGTCGTCCTTGATGCCATAGGCATCGACCAGATGAAGCAGAAGGTGCGCCAGCCGCTCCGTGATCGAGCGCGTGCCCAGCATTTGCGCCAGCGCGGAATAGCACTTGCCCTTGAACGTCAGCCCTTCGATGAGACCGATTGCGAGCGAGGGCACCTGCTGCACCAGCGACCGCAAGGTCTTGCCCGGAAACTGCACGACGGTGCAGTTGGTGGCCGCAACGCCGGACCATAAATGCACGCCGGTGCCGAAGATCTCGGGCCCGCCGACGAAATTGCCAGCATGCCAGTAGGCCAGCGTGATCTCGCGTCCCGACGGCGCCTCATAGAACACGCGGATACGGCCGGATTCGATGAGGTAGATGCCTTCGTGAACCGCGCCCTGATTGAAAAGCGTTTGGCCGCGATTGAGGACGCGACGCAAGCCATGGCTCAGCACCAATTCGCGTTCCCGCGGCGTGAGCGAGGCAAACAGCGTGGGCGGACCACCCACCAGCCCATGACTTTCGACCAGCAGCAGAGCGTGACGCTCGCGCGTGTGCGGCGAATCCGGTGGCAGGCGGGCCGCAGCCGAGACCAGCGGCTCGATAAGCGCCTCTGGACCACGCATCACGTACTCCTTTTTCGCGTCGCTGCAGAACAGGGAGCATAACCTATGCCAATCTGAGGGCCGGCTTCTAAGCCATTCCTCCACTTACAGATTCATGCTCTTCGCGGCGGTCGGATCGTGGGGAAACGTGCTTCAGGTGCCGCAAAAGTGGGCAACAACAGGATGATGTTCGCTGGCTTTGCCACCTCTCAAGGGTGAGTTCGCACCGATGGCCGAGCGCGCATCGAGGGACAGGACCTTGCGATGCGACCAAGGCCATTCCGTCTACTGCATCACCGCGTGGCGCGACCGCGTACGTCGAGAGGCGCGACATCAGTCGATGACAATGTCGTCGGAGCTTTTGGCATTGCGCCGCGGCGGTTTGGTGCGCAGTTCGGCGGGCAGGCCCGGCATGAGTGACCAATCGGTGCACAGGCCAGCGCGTCGATGAAACTATGTGACAGTCTCCGCCATCCCAAAAACATTCCCGCATTTCAGCCAATTAGCGTCGATTCCGTCGGACCTACACCGGTTGGCCAGGGCTGGCACGCGCTTTGCGTTTGTTTTCATCAGCCAGCGTAAGAGGGGCGCATGTCAACTGTCGTCGACGTGGTCGAAACCAATGACTTCAGCGCGTTGGAGCACCGCGTCCTTGGCCGCATCACTGAGCAGGCGTGGCTCGATCTCACCTGCGAACTTGTTCCCGCCGGCCAGCCCGACGCTGAGAACCCGCTCGACCCGGACGAGCCGCCGGCGCGCGAAGAAGGCGCCGCGCTGCTGATCGCCGACAAGCTGCGCCAGATGGGTTTCGAGGTCGACCTGGTCGCCAAGCGCGAGGGCCGGCCCAATGTCGTCGGAGTTCTGCGCGGCACTGCCTCCGGCCCGTCCCTCATGCTCAACGACCATCT
>Ga0137390_10000511_pt1 | contig 26663 bp, 19 predicted proteins | sample 15con2h24AmetaG_FD_104937 | JGI IMG/M metagenome (GOLD analysis project Ga0137390, IMG submission 104937) | Vadose zone soil microbial communities from Angelo Coast Range Reserve, California, USA - 15con2h2.4A metaG | ecosystem: Environmental > Terrestrial > Soil > Vadose zone > Saprolite... | reverse complement strand
GTCGGGCAGCAGGCGCACGCCGCCTGGAGTGTTGCTGCGAAGGATCGCTTTGAAGTGGACCTCTTCGCCGAGCTTGTAAACGCCGCGATCCGTGAACACGGTGCCACGCAGCAGCGGCTCTGCTTCCTCGAGATCGAGATTCAGACTGAATTCCCAGGGCAGGATGCCGTCGTTCCAGTCGCTGCCGGCGTAGGCGACGTCGCCGTCCTTCTCCGCCGTGACGATGAAGGCGAGCGCGGACCACTTGCCGGGGTCGCGCAGCCGCGTCTGCGGCGCGACCGTTATACCGTCGGCGCCGGTCGTGCCGGTCCATACCGCCTTGCCGTCCGGGACGATGATCGATACGCGGGCCCCGGACACCGGCGCCGCGTTGTCGAGGCGGGTAACGAGCACGAGGGTGTTGTGCGGGCTGTCCTTTACGGAGATTCCGAGATTGGTGACCTGCACGAGGCTCGATCGGATGAGTGGCTTGCCGTCACGCGTCTTCGACGCGCGCGATTGCGCGATCGGCGTCCCCTCCTCGACGGCAGTCCAGACGAGACCGGTCCCTGAGGGCTTCAGCACACCGGAGAGATCCAGCCCGTGGGACTGGATGCGATCCGGCGTCACGCTCAAGTGCCGTGCGACAGCCGGCGTCGCGGGCGCGGTGCGGAAGTGCGAGCCCTGGAGCTGCAGCAGCGTCGGCATGAGCTGCTCCGGGTCGATCGGCGCGGCCCACTGCCTCACGGCCGGGAAATTGCGTGAGTGAAACGGGAGCAGCGTGCCGCCTCCCTTTTCCCAGACGCCGTGGCCATCGCCGAAGCTCGTGAACGCATGCTGGTGCCAGTTCACGACCATGCCCGCCCATGTGTAACCGAGCGTCTGGCCGTCGGTCGCCCGCAAATCCGCGGGAAGCGTCGCGAGGAACGTCGTCGCCGGCGGCTGCGCCTGGAATCCAGCATCCTCGAGCGAGAGATTGTCGGATTGGTCCTGTTCCCAGCTCTCGCGCTGCCGCGGCTTCGATTTCGTCATCGCTCGCTCGCGCTGCGGCTCCGTCACGTCCGTGACCTTCAGGGCGGCGGCGAACGTCTCCGCTTTGACCGGCACGCTGAACTCGATTGGATTGCGATCATCGGGGCCGCACTCGGCCTCGCACAGGAAGCGGCTGACGAGGAACGTCGGCTCGACCTTGATGGTGTAGTTCTGGGTCCGGCCGGAGACGGCCAGGCCCGCGAGCGATGGAATCCGGCCGTCGGTTTCGATCCTGACCCAGCTGTCCGGCGGCACCGGTGTGGTCGCCTGCAGCACCACCCCGGAGGGCGACCGCTTGAAGCGGGCCGTGTCCCACTCCTTCGCAATTGCGAGCGAGACCGTGGCGGTCGCCTCTGCCGCCGCGTGGGCGCGTTGTACCTTGTCCGTGAAAGCCTGGAGCGCCGGCGGATCGATCGCGCGCAGCCGCGCCTGGACCGGGGCGGGGATCACCGGCGCCGGGAGCTCGTGCTTCTGGAACGTCGCGTGGACGTGCGCCGCGACCTCCTCCGGCTTCACCGGCTGGTTGAACCGGAGGACGATGATGGGCGCGGCGTCGAAGCGGCCGCCGGGGCGGTACCAGTCGGTTTGTTCGAGGGACGCCGTCGGCGTCATGAAGCTGAAGGTGTAGGGCGCGGCCAGCGTGCGCCCGCTGATGGCTCTCGTCCCTGCGTCGATCGTCACGTCGTACTTGGTGGCGAGCGGCAGGCGCTTCGCCGGCGTGAGGATCAGGATGGTCGTGCCGGTCCACCGATACGTGCCGGTGACCGCCGGCGTGACGTGAAAGAACGCCGGCTTCAATCGCGGCGGCACCTGCGCCAGCATCACCATCGGCTCGGAGAAGACGACGCGGATCTCGTTGCCCTGGTCGCCGGCCCGGAGTTCACCGGTCGGCCCGGCGCTGACGACCCTCAACGGCGCGCGCGGCGGAGACGGCTGCGCGGCGGCTGGGGAAGATATGAAGAGGCAGAAGGCAAGCGGTAGAAGGCCAAGCAGCAGTCGTCGTGTCATGGGCGTCCCGCGGATGATACTCGTTAGCTTGGACACCGCCCGGGGCCGCCCGGCTCCAGGTCAGGTCTGGCCCCCCGGCCCTATGTGTGGAAGATGGCGCGGAAGATCCGGACAAGACGGAGACGCTGCGCCAGCGCGGCCGGCGGTTCGTCCGGATTCGAGCGGCGGTCGATGCCATCGGGCATCTGGCGCGGATCGTCTGTCACCTTCGTGTCGTGCCCAATAAGCTCCGCCTGCGCGCGGATCACCGGCACCAGGCGGCGGTCACCGAGCGGAAACAGCCGGCAGAAGTCGTCAACGATCTCATCGGGATCGAGCCCGACCGCCTTCGCGTAATCGCGGACGAACGCGCGGGCGAAAATACCCGACGGCCACCGTGAGAAGTCGTTGGACTCGAACCCCTGCCAGAGCTCGAGGCTCACGTTCGTGAGCAGGGCGATGGTTTCCAGGGAGATGCCGCGGCGCTCACGCTCGCGTCGCAGCCGCGGTCCGAAGGTATCCCGTTCCGACATGGCGGATTACTCTCAAAGGCAATTCCCGCGCCGCGGAAAATCCCCGTCCTTGCTCAGCTGCGGGGCTCATGGGCATCCGACGATGCAACAGTCTTGTAATCGGCATTACGATGATCGGAATCCTCGTGGCGACGTGTTTGAGCTTTCATGCGGCGTACCGCTGCCGCCATTCCGGAGCGTGCTGTCGCGCAGGCTGGACGATTCCGTTCGATCATGACGAGCGCGAACGCGTTCACGCGCTGCGGCTTGGCGGCGGGTCGCTCACGGCGGCCCCTGACGGGGCGACCGTGGCGTCGCGCCACGCCGATGGCACGTGCACGTTCTTCGAAGGCACCAGCCACCTGTGCGCAATCCATCACGCCGCCGGTCACGCGGCACTGCCCCTGACCTGCCGTATGTTTCCCCGCGTCGTGCTCCACGACGGGCGCGGCACGTTGATCTCCCTGTCGCACTTCTGTCCCACGGCGGCGGGCCTGCTGTTCGAACCGGGACTGTCGTGGCCTCCGGTCGGCATCGTCGAGGCGCCGCCGGCATTGACGGACGTGGGACCGCTGGACGGTCTCGACGCGCGCGACGTCTGGCCGCCGCTTCTCCGTCCCGGGGTGATGATGGACCTGGAAAGCTATGGGGCGTGGGAGCGGCTTGGGATCGAGTTGTTGACCCGCGAAGGCATCGCGCCGGACGTGAGCCTCAACGCGCTCGCTGCGACGACGAGCCGGATCGTGTCGTGGTCGCCCGGGGGGACAGTGCCGCTCCTCCACGCCGTGCACGACGCCTTCGGCATGCTGGCGCCACTCCCGACCGCGGTCCTCGACGCGCATGAACCGGCGCTCAAGCGCTGGCTGGCCGCGCGGCTGTTCGGCAACTGGGTCGCGTACCAAGGCGACGGCCTTCAGGCGATCGTAAGCTCCCTGCGCGGCTGCCTTGCGACTTTCACCACCGAGCTCGCGCGGGGCGGCAGTCCGCTCGAAGCCATCCGCCGGAGCGATCTTCTGATCCTCCACAAAGCATGAGTGACCTCATCGTCGTCAGCGAGGCCCCCTGATGTCCGTACTCGACCGCGTTCTTCGCTACGTGCAAATCGACACGCAAGCCGACGAGGCCTCGACCTCCTGCCCCAGCACGCCGGGACAGCTGATCCTGCTGCGTCTGCTGGCGCGAGAGCTCGAGGACGTCGGCCTGTCGGACGTGACGCTGGATGAAAACGGTTATCTGATGGCGACGATCCCGGCGACTGTCCCCCGCGACGCGCCCACGATCGGGTTCATCGCGCACGTGGACACGTCACCCGAGATGCCCGGCGAGCAGGTGAAGCCGGTCGTGCACCGCGCGTGGGACGGCCGCGACATCGTGCTGCCGGACGATCCGACCGCAGTGCTTCGCGCCGCCGATTACCCCGACCTGGCTGCGCAAGTGGGCCACGACATCGTGACCGCCTCTGGAACGACCTTGCTCGGCGCGGACGATAAGGCGGGCGTCGCCGCCATCGTCGCCGCGGCCGAGTACCTGATGGCCCATCCCGAGATTCCGCACGGTTCCCTTCGTGTCGCCTTCACGCCGGATGAAGAGATCGGGCGTGGTGCGACCCTCTTCGACGTCGGCCGCTTTGGCGCGAACTATGCCTTCACGCTGGACGGCGGGAACTGCGGCGAGCTGGAGCTCGAGAGTTTCTCGGCGGATGCGGTGCGCGTTACCTTCATCGGATTCAATACACATCCCGGCTACGCGAAGGGACAGATGGTGAACGCGATCAAGGCGGCGGCGCGCTTCGTCGATCGCCTGCCGCAGGATCGGCTGTCTCCGGAGACGACCGCCGGATACGACGGCTACGTGCATCCATATCAGGTGGAGGCGTCGGTCGACCGTACGTCCGTCCGGGTGCTACTCCGCGACTTCGCCACGAGCGGCCTCCGCGAGAAGCAGCGGCTCGTGGAGCGTGTGGCCCGCGACGCGGCGGCGGCGAGCGGCACGCGCGTCCAGTTTGAAGTGGACGAGCAATACCGGAACATGCGCGAGGTCCTCGAGCGGCACCCCGAGGTCGTCGAGCGCGCGCGCCAGGCGATCCGCCGCGCCGGCCTGACGCCGATCGAGAAACCGATTCGCGGAGGGACCGACGGCTCCCGGCTTTCGTTCATGGGGCTGCCCACCCCGAACCTCTTCGCCGGTGAGCACAACATTCATTCCCGGCTCGAGTGGACCTCTCGTCAGGACCTCGAGGCCGCCGTCGCCGTCATCGTCCAACTGGCCAGGATCTGGGCCGAATAGCCTCGATTTGACAACACCAGGTCTCTTAGTACTAACTGTTTAGTAGATGCGCCCGCCGGCCACGACCCTCACGCCCCAGGAGCTCACCATTATGAAGGTGGTGTGGACACTGGAGACGGCGACCGTCAGGGACGTGTACGAACACCTGCGCGCGCGCCGCACCATCGCCTACACCACGGTACTGACGATGATGAAGATTCTCGAGCAGAAGGGATACGTGAAGAAGACCCGGGAGGATCGGGCCTTCGCGTACCGCCCGGCACGGCCGCGGCAGCAGGTGATCGGATCGATGGTGCGTGAATTCCTCGACCGCGTGTTCGACGGCGCGTCGCGCCCTATGCTGCTGCATCTTGTCAAACACACGAAGCTGAGCGACAAGGACCGCAAGGCCCTTCTGCGGGCCATCGAGGAGGTGGACGAATGACCGCCGCGAATTTCCTGGCCTACGCCGCACAGGTGACGCTGGTCGTGCTCGCCTGTGCGGGGCTTCCCCGCGTGCTGGGCCTTCGCGCACCCGGCCTGCAGTATGCGTTCTGGCGGACGGTGCTCGTCGTCTGCCTGTTGTTGCCGATCGTGCAGCCGTGGCGGCCGCACGTGATGGTCTTCGTGCCCGCCCCGAGCCAGGGCGGGCTCCTTGCGCCGCCGCCACCCGCGCCGGGTCCACCCCCAGCCGCCGGTCAGACGGCGCCGTTCGACTGGGCGGCGGCGGAGGGCCTGGCGCTCGCCGTTGGCGTGATCGCACGGCTCGCCTGGATCGGGGTTGGGACGCTTCGCCTGAGACGCATGCGCCGGCGCGCGACGGAAGCGGCCTTCGGCTTCGACGATGTGCGGCAGACGATCGGCGTGACGGCGCAGATCCTCTGGTCGTCCGACGTGCGGCATCCGGTCACCTTTGGCGTGCTCGAACCGGTGGTCCTGCTGCCAATCGCGTTGAAGAGCGCCGATCTGCCGGCGCAGCGCGCCGTGGTCGCCCACGAGCTCAACCACGCGAAGCGGCGTGACTGGGTATGGGTTGTGGCCGAGGAAGTGGTGCGCTCGGTGTTCTGGTTCCATCCGGCCATCTGGTGGCTCGTGTCGCGGGTCCAGCTCGCGCGCGAGACCGTCGTGGACGAATTGTCGATCCTGGTCACCAACGCCCGCCGCACCTATCTCGATACGCTCGTGGCGTTCGCCGACGACACGGGCCTGGCTTCGTCACCCGCGTTCTCGGCGCGCCGTCACCTCTTCCATCGCGTCATGCTGTTGTCGAAGGAGGGTCAGATGTCTTCGATTCGTGCCGCTATGTCCTCGTGCGTGTTGATTCTGGCGCTCGGCGGCGGCACCTGGGAAGCCGTGAAGGCGTTCCCGCTCTACGGCGGCGTCACACAGGATCAGACACCGCCGCGCGATCCGGTCAGTTCGGACCCTAACGTCCGCCTCGCGCGAGAGCATTTGGACCAGTGGAACAGGGACTCCTCGCTGACACTTGAGCAGAAACTGGAGAGGATCCAGAAAAGCCTCGCCGCCGTCGATCGCTCACTCGCCGTGAGTCCGGACCAGGTCTCCTTCATGACCCACAAGATCATCCTGTTGCGGATGCAGGCCTTTCTGACGGAGGAGGCCGAGAACAGAGCGCGACTGAATCGCCAGGCGGGTGAGCTGCAAGACAAGGTGAACGCGTTTCGGGCGCCTGTCCTCCCCGCCACCCCGGCCAGCGACACGTCAGCCGTGATGCCCGACGGGTTCCAGCTGCTCGTCTTGCAGCTGAATCCGGTGCGGGTGGGCGGCGAGATGAAGCCGCCGATCAAGACGCATGACGTGAGGCCCTTCTATCCGCCAATCGCGCAGGACGCGCAGGTGCAGGGCGTCGTGATCCTAGAAGTCCTGGTGGACACCAGCGGCAAGGTCGCCGACAGGCGGGTCGTGCGCTCGATTCCCCTGCTCGACCAGGCCGCGATGGATGCCGTGAGCCAGTGGGAGTTCACCCCAACGCTCCTGAATGGCAATCCCGTGTCGTTGCTGATGACGGTGACGATAAACTTCACCTTGCAGTAGCCGCGAGGGACAAACACGGATCAAACCGCCACAGACGAACACAGATCAATACAGATCAGATCTGTGTCGGTCTGTGTTGATCTGTGTTGTCTGTGGCCGCTACTGCTGCGGACTCCCAACGCGGAAGGACACGAGCGTCTTCGCCTGATCGGCGCCGTGCGACGCCGCAATCGCGATGACGTACTCGCCGCGGGCGATCGAGCCGATTGGGAGGTCGAGCTCGTAACCGCGTCCCGGCACTGTTTTGAGCGGCAGCGCCGCCAGTTGAGCGCCGCGCCGGCCGAGCAGGTTCGCGGTGACGGTGGCGTCCGCCGCGGCGGCCCCGAGAACCGAGAAGCGCATGATGACGCGATCGGTGCGCTCGAACTGGCGGCCCGCGAACGGCTGTGAATCGGGCTGGGCCTGGATCGCGCGCAGCTCCAGCGGCGTACGGGCGCGGTACACGACGGGTGACGTGATGGCGATCGGCGCGTGTGCGAAATCCGGCACGTCGATCGTCGTCTCCGCCTTGTCGCCCGGCGCTCCGTCGGCCTCGATGATGTGGCGGCTGAGGTGCAGCGTACCCGGCGCCGCATCGAACGCAATCCGGTTGCCGGCAACCGGACCGTCAAAATAGACGCGGCCGTCTTCCCCGCTGGCGCGGACCGAGATGCCGCGACCCAGTGCGCCTTCCCGCGGCGTCCAGGCCACGGTGACCCGCGGCCTGCCATCAGGACCTGGAGCCGTGCCCGCCCAGAGATCCCCGGCGATGGCCATGTGGGGGGCGTCAGCGATAGTCGCCAGCGCCTTCGAAATCTCCGTCGGCGTCTCCTCCGCTGCGGCCTTCTTCCGCGCGCTATCCATCTCCGTGGTTGACGGCGCGTAATACCCGGTGCGCGCCCGCACCTCGACGCCAGGCCGTTTCACCTTCACCGCGATCTTGTGGAACTGCCCGTCCGCCGGATTCTTCGCCGACGCGTAGCCGAGCAGGTAGAAGGCGCGCGCCGTCCTGACAATCTCGCGCAACGATGACGCGGGCTCGTTGTTCGAGTACTGCCGGCCGCCGGTCTGCTCGGCGAGCGAATGCAGGATGTCCGACGGCCGGACGTTCATGTCGAGCCCGCGCGGATCGAGCACGTAAATCGTGGTGTTGTTCGCGTTCGCGATGCGGATGGCCGAGTCCAGCCACGTGAAGGTGTCCATCGGGCTCGTCCCGACGCGGCCAATGGTCTGGGACACGAAGAGAATCGCCTTGCGGCCTTCTTTGATCGAGCCGAGGAACGCGATGGTCGACTCCAGGGCGGAGGCCGTCACCTGGGACCGCAGCATCTCGATGTCCCGCGCCCGGTACATCTGCGCCTCCTCCACGGCGCTGCGCGCGGGGATGTAGACACCCTGCCGCCCTTTCAGCTTGTGCACCTCGTCCGCGAGCGCCCGGCGATCGCGGGTGAACCGGATTGCGTCGGCGGGCGTCAGCTGGTCCATCAGGGCCACGAGATCCGTGGGCCCGAACGCGAACTGCACGAAATTCGTGAGCGCCTCGCGCGCGCGGATGGCCGGCACCATCTGGCCGATGTGGTACTCGTCCCAGAAGATGACGAAGACACGGATGTCGTCGCGCGCGGCCTCGACAGCGGCATGCTGCGGCGATCGGATCGGCAGCGATGTGTCGTCCAAGGGCGCCTCGCCGTTCGCCTCGATCAGCTTGATGGTGTCGATGGCCTGCGGGATGCCGTCCTCGCGGACGTCGAAGTCGTCCTTGGTCAGGTTGGTGACGGGCTCTCCCTTGCGGTCGAGCACCGTCACGTCGACTCGCACCTGGTTGGTGCCGGTTCTGAAGACCGGCGGTTGCGGCGCCGGCGGCGGCTGATTCGCCGGCGGCGCGGCGGGCGGCTGTTGCGCAGGCGGTTGCCCCAGGCCGAGCGTCACCAGCGCCGCCACGATCGTCACGAGCGCCGGCAGATTTCTCCGCATGACCTTCTCAGCAGACTACTCCGAAAGCGTCGCCACGACGGGACCGTGATCGCTGGTCCCGAACTCACGCTGAATGACGCAACGCTGGACCCGCGCGAACAGCGCCGCGCTGGCCAGGACGTAATCCAGCCGCCAGCCGATGTTGCGTTCCTTCATGTTCCGCCACGGGGCCCACCACGTGAACATCTGGTCGTTGTCCGGCTCCAGCGCCCGCCCCGTGTCCACCAGCCCATTCGCGATGATCCGCTCCAGCAGGGCGCGCTCTTCAGGAAGTTGACCGATGGCGCGCGGCTTTCGTTCCTTGGGGTGCACGTCGATATCAGCACGCGCGATGTTCAGGTCTCCGCAGAGGACCGCAGCGTGTCCCCCGGCCTGCAGGTCCGCCGCAAATTGCCGCAGCGCTTCGAGAAAGCGCATCTTCGCAGGAAAGTCCTTGCCCCCGTTCGGGGCATAGATGGAGGCGAAGGTCACTCCTTGGACGTTCACCGTCACGATTCGGCTTTCGTAGTCGAAGGCGGGGTGCTCGAACGCGGGGCGCTCGGGAGAGAAGGTCTTCTTGATGTGGAGGCCGACCCCCGAATATCCCTTCGTCCCGTGCCAGTAGCACCAGTACCCTTCCATCTCGCAGAGTGCAGCCGGTACCTGGTCGGACACCGCTTTGATTTCCTGAAGGCAGATGACGTCCGGCTGCTCCCGTTCGACCCACTCCTGCATCTGGGATTGGCGCGCTCGGATCCCGTTCACGTTCCACGTCGCGATTTTCATCTATTGATTGGATTGTACGTCTCGCGTCTGGGGGGCCCGGGCACCCGTATTGCGAAGCTCATGCGCCGGAGGATGGGATGGGGGACGGTGGAGCTCAGCCGTGGATTAGGGGTGCTGAGAAGAACTACTACGCATGGCTGCCATGCCCGGAATTTGGTTCCCTTCCGCGTGGGCGGGATTCGGACAGGCGGAATCCCGCTCGTCGACGAGGGTTATTACGTTTCCCTCATACGTTTCATATACCCCAGCCAGGCATCCGCACGGGAGCAGGCGGCTGGTCAACCCTCGGAGAATGCGCATGGCCGATTGGTTAGACACCGGCGCCCCCAACGAGGTTTAACTGGCCAGGCCCCGGGGCTTGGTGCGGGCGGTCGGCCTCGCAGTCCATGGATCCTCGGGCCAGGGATGGCGGGGGTAGCGGGCGCGGAGCTCTTTCCGGACCTCCGGATACGTCGTGTCCCAGAAACTGCGCAAGTCGCGCGTCGTCTGGACAGGACGGCCGTTCGGCGCGAGCAGCTCGAAAACGACGGGCTGCCTGTGCGGACCGAGCCGCGGCGATTCCGCGAGGCCGAACAGCTCCTGGAGCTTCACCGACGCGATCACCGCGCCGTCCTCCTGGTACTGCAGTCTCGTCGTCCTGCCGCTCGGTACGGTGAGCGTTTCCGGCGCCAGGCGATCCAGGTCGCGCCCGCCGCCCCCAGGGCTACGGCGGGGCAAGCTCCCGGCCGGGCTGGCGCTGCGGCGAGGGATGCTGTCCAGGGCCGCGCGCAGATCAATCTCGTCGATCGTTCGCCGTCCGGCCGCCGCTGCGGCCAGCAGCGCGTCCAGCTCGACGTCCAGTTCCGCAAAACGCAGGCGGCGCAACAGCTGCGTGTCATCTTCCGACCACCCGCGCGCGCGGTACGCGTCGGCCAGCAGCGGCGCTGCGATCTCCGGATCGACGGCCACCGGACGTTCCGCAATCACGATCGCCCCATAGAGCTCACGCTCGACCGCGCGAATGCGCCCCGTGCCTTGATCGACGTGGTGATCGACCTGCACTCCGCGTAATCCGCGTGCTCCGCGGCCCCCTCCTCCGCGTGTTCCGCGGCCCTCAGCGAGCCACGCGGGTTCGATCGCGCTGGCCATCCGAATCGTGGCCTCCGCGGCTTCCCCCCGCCGCCCCGCCTGCACGTCGACGGCGACGATGAACTCCGCGTCGTGGACGCCGCTCTCGCGTCCGAGGACCGCCCCGTGGCCGGACGCGAGCAGAAACCGCGGGGACCCGGGCGCCCGGCGCCGCGCCACACGGTCGGGATAGCCGGTGAAGATCGCTCGCAGGAACGACGAGGCGCCAGCCGGCGTGTTGCCGTCGGTCGCGTCGCGTGCGAGGTCCGTCAGGCGCCGCGCAACGTCCCGCACGTGCGGCGGGATGGCCCGTGGGTCGTCCACCGCCGTCAGCAGATCGCTGGCCGTGGTCGGCGGGTGACGGACCGAGGCGTGTCGGTCTGACAGGAGCGCACACGCCAGCGCGACGCCCGGGATGTCGCGCGCCTCGAGCAGTATGCGTGCAAGCCGGGGATGGAGCGGGAGGCGCTTCATGCCGGATCCCAGGGGGGTGACGCGGCCGTCGCGCACCGCGTCGAGCTGCTCGAGCAGGGCGATCGCGGCGTCCACGCGGTCCGGCGACGGCGCGTCGAACCACTCGAACGTCCGCGGGTCGCCCCCCCACGCGAGGATGTCGAGTACGGCATCCGAGAGATCGACGCGGTGGATCTCCGGCTCGCCATGAGGACGCAACCGATCCGCCTGATCCCACAGCCGTCGCACGCGTCCAGGACCAAGCCGCCCGGCGCGGCCGGCGCGCTGTTCCGCCGCGTCCGCGGGAATCCGCTCGAGCTCGAGCGAGTCGATGCCGCGATCCGGATCGAAGCGCGCGACTTTCTGAGAGCCCGTGTCGATAACGGCCCTCACACCGGGCACCGTCAGCGACGTTTCCGCGATGTTCGTCGCGAGAATGACCCGGCGCCGCGGCCCGCCGGCAATCGCCCGGTCCTGCTCGTCCGCGGGAAGCGAGCCATGGAGCGCCAACACGTCAGCCTCGGCACCCACCGAGGCGCGGACGTCGCCGATGGCGCGGTGGATCTCGGGCGCGCCCGGGAGAAAGCACAGGACGCTGTCGGTGGTCTGCCGGACGAGCTCCGCCGCCGCAACCGCGATCGGCTGGGCCGGCCGGTAGTCGATCTCCAGCGGATGAATCCGGCCCGGCACCACGATCCGCGGGCAATCGTCGAGAAAGGCCGCTAGCGGATCCGCCTGCAGCGTGGCCGACATGATCACGAGTCGCAGGTCGTCGCGCGCGCGCCACGCCTGACGCGCGAGCGCGAGTCCGAGATCGGCGTGAATACTGCGCTCGTGGAATTCGTCGAGGACGATCGTGCGGAAGCCGCTCAGCAGCGGGTCCTGCTGAAGGCGGGCCGTCAGGATTCCTTCGGTGGCGAACAGGATGCGGGTCTCGGCCGAAAACTGCCGCTCGAAGCGGACGTGCCAGCCGATCTCGCGCCCGAGCGCCCATCCCTGTTCCTCAGCGATCCGCCGCGCCATCGATCGCGCGGCGACGCGGCGCGGCTGGAGGACAATCACCGGTCCATCGGCCGCGAGCGCGGGCGGCACTCGCGTCGTCTTGCCGGCGCCGGGGGCCGCCGACAAGATCAGCGCGCGGCGGTCGCGGACGGCCGTCAGTATGTCCGGGATGAAGTCGTCGATCGGAAGAACGGCCACAGATTGACAGAGTATCCCGCGGCGGCGCGCGCCAGGAGCGCGCACGGGCTCATGACTGTTCCTCGCTGGGCGGGCTGGCCGGCGCCCCGCCGAGCAGGCGCGCCATGACGGCGGCCATGCGATGCCAATCGTCGGCCTCGCGCTGCAACTGCTTTTTTCCCGCGCGGGTCAGCGTGTAAAAACGCGCGCGGCGGTTGTTCTCGGACGTTCCCCACTTCGATGAGATCCAGCCGCGTTGCTCGAGCCGCAGGAGCGCTGGATACAGGGTGCCCTGGTTCAACCGGAGCAGGTCCTCCGAGACCTGCTGCAGGCGCTGGGCGATGCCGTAGCCGTGCTGGCTCCCCATCGACTCGAGCGTCTTCAGCACCATCAGGTCGAGCGTGCCCTGCAGGACGTCAGCCTTGTTGTTCATGTTGATTATCAATAGGAGCATATCCGTGTTCCTGTTGATAATCAACAGAAGCCCGGTGGCGGGCAGGCACTTTTGGAGTACAAAGGGCCCATGCATGCAGCCCTGCTCCTCGCCCTTGCCTTGGGATCCCCACAAGACGGCGCGTTCCGTGTCGGTACGGCCATCGCGCCCCGCGGCCAGGTGGGCCGGGGCGCCATCGAGGTGCCCGCCGGCTCCGACGCCCCCCTGACCATCGCCGTCGCGGTCGTCAACGGGGCAAAGCCCGGACCGGTCCTCGCCATCGTCGCCGGCTCCCACGGGACCGAGTATGCGTCGATTGTCGCAGTGGAGCGCCTCATTCAGCAGCTCGATCCGAAGACGATCAGCGGCACCGTGATCCTGGTGCCCCTGATCAACGTGCCGTCGTTCGAACAGAAGATTGCGCACGTCAATCCGACGGACGGAAAGAGCATGAACCGTTTCTACCCCGGCAAGATGGACGGCACCCAGACGGACCGGGCGTCGTTCCTCATTACGCGTGAAGTTGTCGACAAGAGCGATCACCTCATCGACCTGCACGGCGGCGACCTCGACGAGAGTCTGCGCCCGTACTCGTACTGGACGAAGACCGGCAACGAGAAGCAGGACGCGATCTCCCGCGAGATGGTCCTCGCGTTCGGTCTCGACACCATCATCATCTCCGCCGACCGGCCGAAGGATCCGGCGGTGTCGCGGTATCTCGAGAACACCGCCTCGCTGCGCGGCAAGGCGTCGCTCACGGCCGAGGCGGGCCACGCCGGCACGGTTGAGACCGACGATGTAAGGGCGCTGGTCGACGGATGCCTCTCTGTCATGCGGTATTTGAGGATGATGGAGGGGGCCCCGACCACGGTCGAGGCGCCTGTCTGGATCGAGCGGATCGCGAGCATCACGAGTGAGGTGAACGGCATCTTTTACCCTGCGGTCAAGCGCGGGGCCTACGTGCAAAAAGGCATGACGGTCGGTCACATCACCGACCATCTGGGCAAGACGCTCGTGGAGGCCAAAGCGCCGGAGAGCGGCGTCGTCCTGTTCCTCCGGGCGGTGCCCTCGATGACCAAAGGGGAAACAATCGCGAATGTCGGGGTCCCCGTGCGCTGAACCCCGCCGACGGGTGGACCGTATAGCACCGAGATGCTGCAAGACATCCGGTTCGGCCTCCGCCTGCTGTGGAAGGACCGTGGCTTCGCCGCAACTTCCATCCTGACCCTGGCCATCTGCATCGGCGCCAACGCCGCCATCTTTGCGGTGGTCGACTCGGTCCTCCTGCAGCCGCTGCCGGTTCCGCATGCCGAGCAGCTCGTCCATATGTACAACGCATACCCGGGCGCCGGCGTCACCGGCCGCGGGTCGACAGGCGTGCCGGACTACTACGATCGACTCACGCAGACGACGGTCTTCCAGGAGCAGGCGCTCTTCAACTCGCGCGGCGTCACGCTAGGCGGCGAAGGGGAGCCGCAGCGCATCGTTGCGATGATGGGGACACCGTCGTTGCTGCGGCTCCTCCAGGCCCAACCGGTGCGCGGGCGGGTCTTCAGTGAGGACGAGGGAGAGATCGGCAAGACCCACAAGGTGGTCCTCACGTACGCCTCATGGCTGCAGTGGTTCGGCGGACAGGACAACGCGATAGGGCGCGACCTCCGCATCAACGGAGAGCCCTACACCGTCGTGGGGGTGCTGCCGAAAGGATTCGGGTTCCTCGAACCCGACATCAAGCTCTGGATGCCGGTGGCCTTTACGGCGCAAGAGAAGTCCGATGAGCAACGCCACAGCAACAACTGGTCGTACGTCGGGCGGCTGAAGCCGGGTGCGACCGTCGAGCAGGCGCGCCAGCAGATCGACGCGTTGAACGGGCGAAATCTCGATCGGTTCCCCAATCTCAAGCAGATTCTGATCAACGCCGGCTTTCACACGGTCGTCGTGCCGCTCCAGGAGCATCTGGTGCGGGATCTGCGCGCCACGCTGTATCTTCTCTGGGGCGGCGTCGTGTTCGTGCTGCTCGTCGGCGCCGTGAACGTCACCAACCTGATGCTCGTGCGCTCGAGCGCGCGCATGAAGGAGCTCGCGACCCGCCATGCGCTCGGCGCCGGACTCGGCCGAATCGCCGGCCAGCTCCTCACCGAAACCATGCTGCTGTCTGCGGCCGGCGGCGCCCTCGGCCTCGGGCTGGGCTACGCGGGGGTGCGGGCTCTCACCGCCTTTGGCCTGGAGGCGACGCCGCAGGGGACGCAGGTGACGATTGACGCGACGGTCATCGCATTCACGCTCGGCTTGGCGTTCGTCCTGGCGGTGCTCATCAGCCTGATCCCGGTATTGAGCCTGCGCCATATGAATCTGAGCCAGAGCTTCCGCGAGGAGGGCCGGTCGGGTACCGCAAGCCGCGGTGCGCGCGTCACGCGGCGCGTACTCGTGACGGCGCAGATTGCGTTCGCCTTCATGTTGCTCATCGGCGCCGGTCTGCTGCTCGCGAGCTTCCAACGCGTCCTCGGCGTGCATCCGGGCTTCGACGCCAGCCACGTGATGACCGGCATCGTCAGCCTGCCGGCCAGTCGATACAAAGAAGACGCACAGCGCGTCACGTTCTGGAACCAGCTTGCCGACCGGGTGCGCGCGCTGCCCGCCGTCCAGGCCGCCGGCATCACGAGCAACCTCCCGCTGGGGGGCAACTACAGCGACAGTGTCATTCTCGCCGAGGGTTACGCGATGTCGCCCGGCGAGTCGCTGATTTCGCCGTTCGCGTCCTCAGCGTCACCCGGCTATTTCGAGGCCATGTCCATCCCGCTCAGGCGCGGCCGGCTGTTCACCGCCGCCGACGATGAGCCGGCGCCGAAGGTCCTGATAATCGACGAACGGCTGGCGCAGCGGTTCTGGAAGGGAGCGGATCCGGTCGGCCGCCGGATGTGGAAACCGGATAGCCCCGAGGAGTTCATCAAAGGGCCGGGACCGAAGAGTCGCTTCTTGACAATCGTCGGCGTCGTCGGCAACGTGCGGACGACAGGCCTGACCGAGAAGGAGCCGGTGGGCGCGTATTATTTCCCGTACGCGCAGCAGGCCGGCCCGCGCGGCATGACGCTCGTGACGCGCACCAGCGGGGACCCGGCATCCATCGTCAGCGCGGTCCGGCAGGCTGTCACGTCGATCGATCCCGAACTGCCGTTTTTCGCGGTGAAGCCGATGCAGCAGCGCGTCGACGAGTCGCTGGTCAGCCGCCGGACGCCGATGATGCTGGCAAGCCTGTTCGGCGGCATCGCTCTGTTCCTTGCCGCCGTGGGGATCTACGGCGTGCTCGCGTTCCAGGTGGCGCAGCGCCGCAAGGAGATAGGGATCCGCATGGCGCTCGGCAGCGACGGGCGCCGGATCTTCGGATTGATCGTGACCGAGGGACTGTGGCTGCTGGCCGTCGGCGTGGCGGTCGGGCTTGTGGGGGCCTTCGGGATTCGACGCGCCATGGAGACACAGCTGTTCGGGATTCAGCCGATGGATCCGATGGTGCTCGCCCTCGTGACTGGCGTTTTGGGCGCGGTCGCTCTCCTGGCGTGCGCCGTGCCTGCCCGCCGCGCGGCGCAGATCGATCCACTCATTGCTCTCACCGATCAGTGATTAAATTGTCTCCATGTCGCTGGAGACGGTATTTCTCGACGCAGGTGGCGTATTCATCTATCCAAACTGGTGGCGCATCTCGGATGCCTTGGCGAAATACGGCGTTCGCGTCTCGCCCGAGGCGCTGAAGGCCGCCGACCCTCACGCGCGCCGTAAGCTTGACGACCTAAAGATCATCGGCGGGACGACAGACGCAAGCCGCGGGTGGCTGTTCTTCGACCTGATCCTCGCGCACGCCGGCGTGACGCCCTCCGAGAGCACGGCCGCGGCGCTGGCCGAGCTGCACGCCTACCACACCACCAGCAATCTCTGGGAGTACGTGCCGGACGCCGTATTGCCGGCGCTGGAGGCGCTGCGAAAGCGGGCGCTACAGATCGTCGTTGTGTCGAACGCCAACGGGACGCTGCGGGCCCACCTGGATCGGCTGGGCCTGACGCCGCGGTTCGACGTCGTGCTGGACTCCGCGGACGAGGGCGTCGAGAAGCCCGATCCGCGATTCTTCGAGATCGCGCTCGAGAAGAGCGGCGCCCGTCGCGACACGACTATCCACGTCGGGGACCTGTATCACGTCGACGTGATGGGTGCTCGCAGCGCGGGGCTTCGAGGCGTGCTGCTGGACGAGGCGAATCTCCGGCCGGACGCGGACTGTCCGCGGATCCAATCGCTGGAGGAGTTAGTGAAGAGGATCGGCACACGGGAGTTCGACTAGATATCGGGCAAGGGCCCCGGGCCTTGGGATGGGGCCGCGGCAGCGTCAGCCCGGCTTGCTGTCGATCTTCGCCCAGCTGTCTTTCAGCGTGACGGTCCGGTTGAAGACCGGTGTCCCCTGCTGTGAGTCGGGGTCGACGGTGAAGTAGCCAATCCGCTCGAACTGGAACCGCGTTCCCGGAGGAGCCGCCGCGGCCGAAGGCTCGACCTTGGCGTCCGGGACGATTTCCAGCGACGCCGGGTTCAGATCCTCCCGGTAGTCGCGCGTTTTGCCGGGTTCCTCGGCATTGAAAAGCCGATCGTACAGGCGCGCTTCGGCCTCCACCGCGTGGGCGGCGGAGACCCAGTGCAGCGTCGCCTTCACCTTGCGGCCGTCGGGTGCGTCGCCGCCCCGCGTGGCGGGATCGTAGGTGCAGCGCAGCTCCGTGACGTTGCCGGTGACCGGATCCTTGACGACCCCGGTGCACCGGATGAAATACGCGCACCGCAGGCGAATTTCACGCCCCGGGGCGAGGCGGAAGAATTTCTTCGGCGGGTCTTCGCGGAAGTCCTCCTGCTCGATGTACAGCTCGCGTGAGAACGGCACCTTCCGGGTCCCGGCGCTGGCATCCTCCGGATTGTTCACCACGTCGACGTACTCGGTTTGGTTTTCCGGATAGTTCTCGATCACGACCCGGAGGGGGCGCAGCACCCCCATGACCCGCGGGGCGCGCTTGTTCAGATCCTCGCGGAGCGCATGTTCGAGCAGCGCCACGTCGATCAGGTTCTCGCGCTTGGCCACGCCGATCCGCTCGCAGAAGGTGCGAATCGCCTCCGGCGTGTAGCCGCGGCGGCGCATCCCGACAAGGGTCGGCATCCGCGGGTCATCCCAGCCGCTGACCCGCCCCTCCTGCACCAGCTCGAGCAGCCGGCGCTTGCTCATGACGGTATACGTGAGATTCAGGCGGGCGAACTCGATCTGGCGCGGCTTCGCGGGCACCGGCAGGCTGTCGATCAGCCAGTCGTAGAGCGGCCGGTGGTCCTCGAACTCCAGCGTGCACAGGGAATGGGTGATGCGCTCGAGCGCGTCCGATGGCGGGTGCGCGAAGTCGTACATCGGATAGATGCACCACACATCGCCCGTGCGATGGTGGTGCGCCCGCTTTATCCGGTACAGCACCGGATCCCGCATGTTGATATTTGGCGACGTCATGTCGATCTTCGCGCGCAGGACGTGGGCGCCATCCGGGAATTCGCCGGCGCGCATCCGCCGGAACAGATCCAGGTTTTCGGCCGTCGATCGCGAGCGGTCGGGGCTGTCCGTCCCCGGTTCAGTCAGCGTGCCGCGGTTCTGCCGGATCTCGTCGCTGGACTGGCTGTCGACATAGGCCTTGCCTGTCGTGATCAGCTCGACCGCGTAGTGGTACAGCTGCTCGAAATAGTCGGACGCGAAATGCAGGCTGTCCCATTCGAACCCCAGCCAGCGGACGTCCTCCATGATGGAGTCCACGTACTCGACCTCCTCCCTGGCCGGGTTCGTGTCGTCGAACCGCAGGTTGCAGGTGCCGCCGTAGTCCCGGGCCACCCCGAAATTCAGGCAGATCGACTTGGCGTGGCCTATGTGGAGGTAGCCGTTGGGCTCGGGCGGGAAGCGTGTATGCACACTGCCGCCGTTCCGGCCTTCGGCCTGGTCCTCGGAGATGATGGTCCGGATGAAATCGAGCAATTCTTGATTATAGAACGCGGAATGGCAGGAGTTTGGCGAGGCGCCAATGGGATCCATCAGATCCTCGCGCGGCACCTCGGGCAAGTGACGGCGGATGACGTGAAGCGCCGCGAGTGCCAACACAGATAAGCCGACATTTGGCTTCGCTCGCGTGAACTTCCGCGTTTTCGGAAAGCGACTTCCCTGAAACGCTCAGCAAATTTGATAGCCGAGTTTGCACGATACTTGCACTCCGCGCCCGGCGTGCGCCCGAGAAGGTCAGCCATGATCCGACCCACTGCGAATCGACATTTCTCAGCTTTCTGCCGGCTACTGTTCGCGGCCTTGTGGATCACGACGTCGGCCCCGAACGCGCAGGCACAAACGTCGTACGCGGTTGTTCACAGCTTCGCTGGCCCGCCCAACGACGGCTCCCAGCCCTCCGAGGGTCTTGGCGTGATTCAGGGCTCCGACGGCAGGCTCTATGGGACGACGCTGGAGGGCGGATTCTCAGAGTGTTTCTTTCCTACCGGCTGTGGCACGGTCTTCACAATGGCCCCCGACGGAACCGGCTACCTGGTGCTGCATCGCTTCACCGTCGGCGAAGGGGCTCATCCGATCGCCGGCTTGGTTCAAGGTCTCGATGGCACGCTCTATGGAACGACCCACGACGGACCGTTCGGTTCGATTTTTCAGATGGGTCCCGATGGGAGTGGTTTCAGGGTTCTGCACAGATTCTCAGGCGGGCCGACGGACGGAACACAGCCGCGCGCCAGCCTGACCTTCGGTGCCGACGGCATGCTCTACGGAACCACCGAAACCGGCGGTCTCGCTAATCTCGGAACAGTGTTCAAGATTGCCGCCGATGGGAGCGGCTTCGCGCTGCTGCGCAGCTTCACAGGCGGGCCCCTAGATGGTGGAGATCCTACAGCGAGCCTGATCCAGGGCAGCGCCGACGGAATGTTATACGGGACGACCCGGGGCGGTGGAGCCGCTAGTCTCGGCACCGTTTTCCAGATGAGCGTCGACGGGAGCGAATTCACGCTCCTGCATAGCTTCGGCGGCGCACCGATGGATGGGGCGTTTCCGAACGCGAGCCTACTGCAGGACGGCGACGGCACGCTCTACGGAACGACCCGTGAAGGCGGTAGTCCGGGATGTTTCCCCTTTGCCAATAGCTGCGGCACGATTTTCCGGTTGTCCCCCGACGGGAGTGGGTTCACTCTCCTGCATAGCTTCTCCGGCCAGCCAGACGGCGGCGGGCCCTACGCGGGCCTGATTCAGGGCACCGACGGAACGCTGTACGGGACGACCGCACGAAGCGGAGGCGGTAACGTCGGCGCAGTTTTCAAGATTGGCCCCGACGGGAGTGGCTTGACCATCTTGCACAGTTTCACCGTTTTCCCAGTGAATGACGGATACAACCCCCTCGCGGGCGTGATTCAAAGCCCTGACGGTACCCTTTACGGGACTGCGGCTTACGGCGGGCCAGCTGGGTTCGGTGTGGTCTTCTCACTAACGCCCGATACTGCGGCTTCTAGATTTCAGCCGCGGCTCACGACTGTCGCCCCCCCCTCGATGACGTGTTTATTCGTGACCAAGTAGATGTGCTCGTTTCCCGTAAAAACAGTCTCGTTCGGGGATTTATGCGTCTTGATAGATTCGCACTTCATACACACGAGCGCAGCGCGCGCCGTTCGTTCCGAGCACGTTCAAACGCACGCGCTCTGATTGCACCGTTTCGAACCGATGCACGCGCCTGCGCGTGTAATTCTCCGTCACTTCGGCCAAGGTCTTCCACCCGATACCCGTGTGACATTCCAGGCGGTAATCCCTGACACAATCCGGATAACGAAACAGCGGCAGCGTCACACGGCGGTTCTGGTCAGTGTCGAACGTCAACTGAATCGTGTTGAATCGCTGCGCCGAGGGCCAGTACAACTCGATCCACTGAGGCAGCCCGGACTCCGGATCGGAAATCCAGATATTCGTCCATTGGTCGGGGCGGTTCGTCCCGCGAATGACATTGGCAGCAGCGTACGGCCGTGACTCGGGCGTGAGACGCACCGCGAGGCTGTGACCGCCGGTCAGGGCCCGCCATGTCCTTTCGCCCGGCAGATCGGCCGGGGTGGTCCCAACGGGACAGCGGTTCGGTTGACCGTCGGCTTCCACGTAACCCAGCCAACTCACCCCTGGCTGCGCGGCGATGTGAACGTAGTAAAGCCTTTCTGGCTCGACCTTCGCATTCAACGCAAACGTCACCCATCCGCGATGACGCGGCGGTACGGTGGCGCGAGCTTCGGCAATATCCTCCGTCGCGCGGAAGTCCCAGACATGCGCCGCGGGACGGAGGCCGAGCCGCAGGTCGATTGGCCGATCAAGCTTCGATTCGAGCTGCAACTCGACGACTCCGATCCGGTCGGCCGAAACCGGAAACAACTGTGCGCAGGGGAACCTCAGTTCCCGGGCGGTGTTGCCCTCTGGAAATTCCAGACGCCACTCACCGCTGGCCATGGCGGTTGCAGACCTCGCCAAATCGTGTGAGTCTTCGTTGACTACGCCGGGAATGTGGCCGTCCTGGCGCAGAATCAGCTGCTGGCACTCGTTGGCGTGATTCTTGGCCACGCCCCGCGGCGTGGTGTTGTGTTTCTTGCACAGCGACGCTGCGGCGCCAACAGCCTGTCCGACGATGGAACCGGTCGATAGAACGCGCGACGAGGCGAAGGCCGCGTACGAGCAACTGATTGGACGGCCAGCCATCAGCAAGTTCGCGATCTTGCGTGAGTAGAGCGCGCGCAGCGGGATGCCGTACACCTGCGAGTGATACGTCTCGAAGTTCTTGTCGGTGCGCGGGGGCGGGTAAGGCTCGACGTTGCGCGCCAGAATGCCGCCCTGAGTGTGAATGTCGATACCCCACGTGCCGTAGGCGACGGCGTCAGGCACCGCCTGCGGGTGCTGAACCTGCTGTTGGGTGACGACGTAATCGCCAAGGATGCGCCGCGACTCGCGCTTGTAAGGCCAGAAGCCGACGAACTCCAGGCCGTAATTCTCAGCTTTATGGTCACCGCGATTCTTGATGTGATCCCAGACCCCGAGGAGCTGCCGCAGCGTCTCATGGCGGATCTCCTCGTTGTCTTTGATCGGGTGGTGGGGCGCACCGACCTCGATCCACCAGTAGCCCCCTTCGATGAAGCTGTGACCACGCGAGGTAAGATCGGGCTCACGTTCGAATGTCGCCGCCCACTCCGGCCGCTTGAAGGGCACTGGCTTGCCCGTATTGACTGCGCGGAAGAACAAGGTGTTGCCCATCACGCGTTCGTCCGCTGTTGGCGGGGCCAGCGACTCGCCGTATTCGTCCCGTGCCTCGCGCCCCCAGCGGAAGTCCGCGCCAGCCCAGAAGCCAAGTACCCCATCGCCGGTTGCGTCAACAAAGAGCGGCGCGCTCAGATCGAACTCCTTCTCGGTCCCGAGCTGGATGCAATGGACCGCGCGAATGTGCGCGGTATCCTTCATGAGCGCTCGGTCCATGTGCGTGTTGAGATAGAGCTTCAGCGTCTTCTCGCGCACGGCCCATTCGTAGAGTGTCAAGTCCCAATGGGCATTCATCGTTCCTTCGACATATGCTTGATGATTGCGGGCGCGCTCTTCGACGTGGAATTCTTCGTTCAGTCCACCTTCCTTGATCCACGGGTGAAAGCTGCTGTTGTTTTCAGGATAGAGCTTGACCTCGCTCGAGGAGTTGCCGCCCAGCATCGAGCGTTCATGCACCAGCGCCACGTTCATTCCGTTGCGTGCTGCGCTGATTGCCGCAGACGTGCCCGAGATGCCGCCGCCGACGACGACTAGATCGTAATCGCCCTTGATGAGACCGCCGTGCCGCGGCACTAGGTCAGATCGACTCGCCGCAGCCTGCTCAACTGACGCGCGGCCCCGAGTCGACGACGTGGACATGCCGGCCAGCATCATGCCCACCCGCTTGAAGAGGCTTCGACGGTAGAAAGGCATCTGTCCTATTCCATGCTTTGTGAGGTCATTCCAGTCACCCCCATCCAGACCATCCCCCAGCAACCGCCATCGGGCGTTGTCCTGCCGTCACGGCTGCCGAACCGGCGCCGGTGTGTCCGCGTTCATCCCGAGAATGCCCTGGACGGCGCGCGTGCTGGCGCCGGCGCCCGAGTCCATGAAGATGACCTTCCCCTGCGAGTGATCGGCCACGTACTTCAGCGCGTCGGTGTATTCGAGGAACAGCAGGAAGTTGGCGTCGACGCCGGCGACGCGCAGGCTTTCGGCGGCGTCCTTCATGCCATCGGCGACATTGCGGCGGAACAGCGCCAGGCCCTCGCCGCGGAGCGCTGACGCCTTCTTCTCCGCTTCCGCGCCGATCGTCCGGAAGGCCGCCTCCGCCTCGGCGTCCTTGGTGCGCTTGACCAGCAGGGCGGCGCCTTCATTCGAGGCGGCCGCCAGCAGGTTCTTCGACGAGACGACGTGGGCCATCGAATCCATGATCTCCTTGTCGAACGTCATGTCGGTGATCTGGATGTCCCTGACCACATAGCCCCACGACGAGACGACCTCGTCGAGGTTCTTCTTCGTGTGGTCGACAATCTCGGCGCGCATGGCGAGGATGTCGGCCTGCTTTGTCGTGGCGACGAACTGGCGGATCGAGCCATCGATCGTGCGCTGCAGGGCCAGCTGGAACTCCTGCGGCGAGGCAAAACTGAAGATGGCCTTCTTGATGCTCTCCTCCTCCGATCCGGCGACGGCATAGAGGACCATGGTCGCGAACTTCACGTTCGCCTGATCCTGCGTGATCGCCTGGAACTCGAGCTGGAGCGCGCGATTCTGCAGCGACAGACGCTGGAAGACCTTTTCCCACGGGAATTTCACGTTCAAGCCTTCACGCATGACGCGGCGGTATTTGCCGAACACCGTGATGACCGCCACCGTTGCCTGCGGAACGCTGCGGAACCACGAGAACGTGAAAAACAGGCCGACGGCGGCAACGACGAGTGCGACTGGCCACATGGTCCCCTCCAGTTAAGCGTGTGCGGGCGTTCGACGGACCCGTATTCTACTGCGCGCCGACAGGTGCGCTCATCGCCCTCCGCCGCCCGGCTTCCGCTTCGGCGGCATTTCTTCCACTTGCGTGCGTATGGACTGCCAGTCGCCGACCTTCTTGACCGCCGTGATCTGGACCGGCATGGGTGTGTCGGCCGCGTAGGGCAGCCCGACGGGCAGCGGCTTCTCCAGCGAATATGGGAGCTGTACGGGCACGGTCGGATCCGTCCGCCGCACGCCAGCCTGCTGAGTGAAGTTGATCATGACGTTTCCCGCCAGGTCCATGGTCCCGGTGCCGACAATGATCACGGGCTGAGCCGCTCCGCCGCTGTTCCGCGAATTCGGCGGCGGCGGCGGCGGCGGCGACTGCGCCTGGACGCGGCCGCCGACGCTCATCAAGCACATCCACAACAGGCAGCCGGCGATGATGGTGAGGACGACTCTCGTGTAGCGATCGATATTCATGCGCGCACCTCGTTCTTCGGATGGTCGCAGTGGTCAGACGGCAGCGGCACCCGCAGCGCGGCGACCGCCAGCGCGCCGATCGCGAGTGCGAGGATGCGGAACATTCCCTGATAGCTACCGGTCCAGGAAAGACAGAGCGCCAGGAGGAGCGGGCCGATGGCGGAGGCGAGAACGGTGAGCGCCTGCGCGGATCCCTGAATCCTCCCCAGATGACGCCGGCCGTAGACGCGCGGCCAGACGCTGAAGAAGAGCACCATCACGATCCCGCCGCCGATCCCCATCGTCGCCGCCCACGACATGACCTGCACCATCGTCCTCACGTACGGCAGCACGGCCAGCCCGATCGTCAGGATGAAGAGCGAGAGCGACAGCAGCCGCGTGAGGGACACCCGCCCGGCCAGCCAGCCGCCGAGAAAGTTGCCGACGAGCGCCGTGATGGCGGTCACGCCGAGCGTCTCGTAGTAAACGTGCGCGCCGAATCCGCGCTCCGCCAGGATCGATTCGTTGAAGAGCCCGATGCCCGATGCGACCAGGCCGTAAAGCGCCGTGCCGAGCGCGAAGACCCAGAAGGCCGGGGTCGCGAGCGCCGCTCCCCAAGTGTGACCCGCGTGTTCACCGGCGGCCCGACCCTCCTCTGACCCGGGTAAATCCCCGTCCGGCGCGAGGCCAATCGCCGCGGGCGAGCGCCGCACGATCAGCCAGCTGAGGGGCGCGAGACCGGCAATCAAGGCAGCGCCGAGAGCAAACCACGCGTCGCGCCATCCCCACGCCTGCACGAGCCAGCCCACGAGAGGAAAGGCGGCCATGAACCCGACGCTGAGCACGATGCTGTAGACGGCCATCGCGGTGTCGATCCGTCGCGCGAACCAATGGCCGACGAGGGCGATGCTGATCACCGACAGCGCGCTCTGTCCGAGGCCGCGCGTCAACGTCACCCACACGGCGAGCTGCGGAAACGACGCGGCGCGCGCCATCCCGCACACGACCAGACCGAGCGCCCCGGCGACCACCGTCAAGACGATACGCCCCCCATAGCGGTCGAGCAGCCGTCCGATGCCGAGGGCGAAGCCGGCGCCGAGGATCGTTGCCCAGAAATTCAGCTGCGCGTAGGTGACGCGATCGAGGCCGAGATCCGCGATGAGCGGCTCGGTGATCAGTCCGAGGCCCTGGGTTCGTCCCGGCAGCGTGCCGACCATGGCCGCCGCGGCCACCAGGAGAACAGCCCAGCCGTAGTAGAGGCGCGCCGGACGGGCCGGGGCCGCCGGCATCGTGGTGCTGGGGTACACATCGATAGCGTAATGGATCGGACCGCCTGTTAGAATCGTTGCGCATCGGCCGATAAGCCCCTTAATGGATCCGCATCCTACCGGCTCCGAATTCAGATTCGAGAAGCAGCGCGCCGACGCCGTCCTGACGCTTGTCGGCGGCGAGTCGATCAAGGGCTGCTTTTTCATCGCCGGCGGCACGTCCCTCCACGAGGGGGCGGAGCGGATCGGCGATCTCCTGAACTCGGAGACCGGGTTTTTTCCATTCGAGGTCCAGGAGGGAGGCGCCACCAGTACGGTCCTCTACAACCGATCGCGCGTCATCACCGTCCAGGTTTTCGACGAGGAGGCGCAGCGGGATCCCGGCTACGCGGTCGCGACCCGGCGGTTCGCATCGATCCTGCTGTCGAACGGTCAGCGCCTGGACGGCTCGGTGCGCGTGTATCGGCCCGAAGGGCGCGACCGGCTGAGCGACTGGACGCGCCAGCCCGAAACATTCCGCTACGTCGAGACCGACGCGGCGACATTCATCGTGAACGCGGCCCACATTGTCGCCGTCACGGAGGTATCCGGCTCGTGAGCGAAGCGCCCCCAATCGACCAGTTGTTCCACGCGATGGTGAAGCAGGGAGCGTCCGACTTGCATATCTCGGTCGGATCGGTGCCGATGATCCGCAAGGACGGCCACATGATGCCGCTCGATCCGGCCGCCTCCGCCACGACCTCGCAGGAGATCGTGCAACTCCTCGCGCCGATCATGCCGGAGACGAACCGGAAGGAGTTCGCGGAGCGGCACGACACCGACTTCGCCTACGAAATTGCCGATCTGGCGCGTTTCCGCTCGAACATCTTCGCGGACCGGCGTGGCCCTGGCGCGGTCTTCCGCGTCATCCCCTCGAAGATTCTGACCGCGGAACAGCTCGGGCTGTCTCCGCACATCCTGCAGTTGTGCGGCCTGTCGAAGGGGCTGGTGCTCGTCACCGGCCCGACCGGGTCGGGCAAGTCGACGACGCTGTGCGCGATGATCGATCACGTCAACAAGACGCGGCAGGATCACATCATCACGATCGAAGATCCCATCGAGTTCGTCCACCCCAACCAGAAGTGCCTGATCAACCAGCGCGAGGTGCACACCCACACCGACTC
>Ga0137390_10000509_pt1 | contig 26681 bp, 28 predicted proteins | sample 15con2h24AmetaG_FD_104937 | JGI IMG/M metagenome (GOLD analysis project Ga0137390, IMG submission 104937) | Vadose zone soil microbial communities from Angelo Coast Range Reserve, California, USA - 15con2h2.4A metaG | ecosystem: Environmental > Terrestrial > Soil > Vadose zone > Saprolite... | reverse complement strand
GGCTACAAGCATAAACCGCATGTCCAACCTCATCCTGATCATCCGACGAACAACTATCGTACGAAAACAACGCGAAAACATACTGTATATACGAGCTAAATGCCATGAGAGCTAATAGTGCCTGTACAATGTATGGTATCGCAATCCCTGGAGAGGGAGAGAAACAGAGTACGATTGCAACAGCAACGAGGCTGCAGCCTATCATGCGCTTACATACATACAGCCGCTACATCAGTTTGAGATTTTTTAGGTTAAGCCGAAGTACAGCTTCGCGGACTAGAACAGTGCAAACATCAGCGCAGGCCTGCCGTAATGAAAGCAGGCGTAGACACGCACCATTAGCGATTATCTCGGCGGTCTTCTCCTTGTCTATCACTGCAGTATAATGAACTGCAGCGCGGAACGATGGTCAGTCGGGCCCGTGTGTTTGTGTATCGTACGTACTGAATAACTGGCGATCGGGATTGGTTGTATGCTGTTTGTGCATGGAGCCGAACTTGTTGCGCAGATCTAGGAAATGCATATCAGCCGTTTTTGACAATCTTCACGGGGTGGCTGCGCGCACATTTCGCCACCGACTCATAATCATTGGGCCGGTCACCGTACGTGATTAAATGGTTCTTGAGTTGAACTCCTGCCTCGAGCTTCTCTCGCAAGAGGTCGCACTTGTTTAGGAAAATGACGATTGGAACGCCTTCCAGGAGCTTATTTGAGACAATGCCCCGCCACAGCAGTAGCGAATCCTCCAAGCGATTGATCCGTGAATCCTACCAGCATCAAACATAATGATTAGCCAGGGCTAGCAGGACGCAGACAAGTAAGCGCACCTCAGTGAGCACCTGGTCAAATGCCGAAATGGGGGCAAGGAAGATGATGGAGGTCACTACGAATGGAGCTGATCAAAACGATTGATCCGTAGAGCAGTTTGACTAACCATCTTGGAAATATGGCGCCCACGCGTGGCGTTGGTTACGAGCGCCACCAACATCGTAAATGATCCAATTACTGACCCCCCGCATTGGCCCCATACTGATCGTGAACTGATGTTCAATAACGCCTACAGTTTTCAGGCGTGCTTTCAATACGTCCTCTACGACCGAGTCAGAATGAATATATGGACATCATCAGGGAACGTACCGTCGGTTGGGGTATAGTTCTTCGCTGTGATGCGCTCTATTTCGTTGAGGTAGCTATACGTAATTTAGCGCGATCATATTATTCCATTCAGTGGGGCGGACGCACAAACCGCTACTCTCTTGCACCCTAACCCGTCTTTCGATCAGCCGCCCGCGAATCCAATCATCATTCCATAACCGGATCATGGCATCACGACACCTGTCAAGGACATGCACAGGATCAGAGGGATCCTCCCACGACCGAGTTGACGTTGAGATCCGGTTCGAGCGGCTGCGTCGTAGTGTGAGGGCTCGCTTCCAGTTGCTGGTCGTGCGCACGGCATACTCGCCACGTGGCGTAGACCAACCTGGTGCGCTCCCATCTCCGAGTCGAGTAGCCTCGTCTTCATCGTCGTCTTGACGCAATATGCGCATGAGTCGGCCCTCCAATTCAAGAGCGGGGGCAAGCACCGCGCTATATTCTGCGTACTTTTCACCGGCGATGCGGTGAATTTCTGGATCCGTTGTTATTGTCACTGAGTTGGTAACGTTCCCATCACTGTCAACGGATACCGAATCGAGGAGGTCGTGAACTTCCTCTTCCCGCTCTGTGACGATGGTATCGAGAATTCTGGGAGGGAATGAATCAGCGCATTGGGGTTGGCATTGCGAGAGGGGTGCACTACCTTCGGACAGAACGAATGAGATTGAGATAGATAACGATACGCCATGCGACTCGCTCTGCCTGGAAGGCTGCGGGGGTGTGGAGGAGCTGGAACTCTGGGATATGAGTGAGCGTCAAGTGGATACGTGTAGTCCATTTGGAGTGACGGGGCATGGAAAATTGATTGAGCACGTACGTTTGAGGGTGGTGCTCTTGCCACTCTCACTCTGCCCCAGGAGGAGGATCTTGACGTCTGGTCTGCTCCTTTTGAGGCCTGCACGCTCTGTACGAAGCTGTTCATCGATTGCATCGCTGACACGCTTGGCATTTTGTTCAGCTCGAATGCGGGCATCGCGTTGAGCGGGGGTCTCATCGAGAGGGGGACGAAGGACGGCTTCGAAAAGGTCTGTTCTGTTGTTCTGGGGAACTGATTTGGCGGCGACCATGGTGGTAAGGTGGTAAGGTGGTAAAGCGAAAGCGTGATGGTTGCCCGGGGACACGGGAGCAAACAGGGTGATGCGATGCCTACCTCCACGAGTCAACAGCCGGCCTAATATGTCTTGCCCGTTACCTTTAATTATAATTACTCCCCCCCAGAGGTCCATAGTCCGCCCCATCTCCGTCCACGGACCGCACGTGACACATTCTTCTCACGCGTACGCGGTGCCTCTCTTCTCTCTCCCTCTCTCTCTCTCTCATTCACTCATGTTCCTCACTCGTTCAGAGTACGGTGAGTTTCACCGACAATCTTCTCGAATCATTGTTCATCTTCTCTCGAGATCGTGGTGTTAACACCTTTTCACCCGAGGGTCGTTTATTCCAAGGTAAACTCGAATGGCGCATACATTTGACACAGTCCAAACTTACCGAGCCCCAGTTGAATATGCTATCGAGGCCATAAAGGTGCGCCCCTTGGATATCCCATATACCATATATACTGATCCCTACCTCCAGCTTGGCTCGACAACGGTAGGCATCCGTACCCCAAATGGCGTAGTCTTAGGTGTCGAGAAGCGCGTTCAATCACCCCTGCTTGAAGCCTCTTCAATAGAGAAGATCATGGAGATCGACAGACATCTCGGCTGTGCGATGTCTGGTCTCACCGCCGACGCCCGGACTATGGTCGACCACGCCCGAGTCACGGCCCAAAATCACGCATTCACTTATGACGAGCGCATCAAGGTTGAGAGTGTCACACAAGCAGTGTGCGACCTTGCCCTCCGCTTTGGTGAGAGTGTACATGACGAGGATGCCATGATGAGCCGTCCGTTTGGCGTCGCCCTATTGATCGCTGGCATTGACGAGCTCGGCCCGCAACTGTACGTGCCCCGTAATGCATCAGTGCATCAGTCCTTGATACTGTGCAGCTATCATACCGATCCTTCAGGGACATTTGTACGTTACGATGCCAAAGCAATCGGCTCTGGTTCCGAAGCAGCGCAAAGTGAACTCCAGGATAAGTGGCACTCGGTGCGCCGTCTCGTCTCGTTTGAGTTAGATGAATGACCCTTACATCCCCACAGCAAATGTCTTTAAGAGAAGCGCAGGTCCTCGTGTTGAGGGTACTTAAGCAGGTCATGGAGGAAAAGCTCGATCAACACAACGTTCAGCTTGCTCAGGTGTGTCCAACCAACAAATTCGCTCACATGGTATCACGTGACGCCCCTTGACTGCAATTACAGGTCACGTCGGATAAAGGCTTCCACATCCTCGATGAAAGTGCTCTGAAGGAAGTCATAGATGTGATGTGAGATGTAGCGACAGAAATCCGCTGGCTGACTAGCTGCGGAGTTGTATCAATGATTTCTAAACTTACTTTCCCCACCCCTTTCCATTTCCGTGCGCTTCTGGAACAACACCGCAGGAGACATTGGCGTAACCACTGCGCGCCATTCACACGCTGCCCTGACCGAGAACAGGTCGTCCGTTGCAGCCGGGTCTTCTACCAGAAGAAGATCGGGGGAGTTACATGGTTAGCCGGCTCCAGAACTCTATTACACGAACGATAGACAACGAAGCGATACATTGTGCAAGCCGTACGGCTCATCCCGTGGGCTATCGCGAGGCGAGGCATAATGCTACAAGAAGACCCGAAGCGGTGTCTGATGATAATGAAAAGGGTGAAAATGACCTATGATGTTGAACTTCTTTTTCCTCTTCCACTCTCCCCCTCTATCTCCGTATAGGAAGAACGACAAGACCCTTTTTTCGCTCTCCGAATTAGTTGCATAAGTCAAATGGAATGCGGTGCTCCTCACGGCGCACCGCTTGTATCCCATGCCACCGACTTCGTAACGCAGAACATACGTCCTAGCAGTGAACGTAGGGCATGATCAATTAAAATCGACGAAACACCGAGCATCAATTAGACGCGCTTACCTGCATAAAGGTTTTCACCACTCGGGTACGTTGGCGAGTGCTACTCCGACCACTCGCTGTCGAGCACGTTGAGCCCGCGGTCGACGGCAATTCGGACTCTGTCGATGACGGCACAACGATCTCTATCTCGGCATCGGCGTCAAAGATATCCTTGGGCTGATTTCAAATGAGCCGAGAGAAGGTGGTTGAGAGTGGTGTCAGCAGGACTTTTGGGACTTGCGGAGATGATCCGAACTGTAGTTTTGAACTTACTAGGGCAAAACTCGAGCGAGATGGGGCACGAGGCGGATTGGAAAACCGGTAATCTACCGTCTTCTCGCGTGAGTCACAAAACGGTGCGAATTCTTTCGATCGGCAGGTGGCGAAAGGAAAGGCAAAGCTCGCATTTGAATTTGTATTTAGGGGAGGTGAGGGATGGCATGGCGTGGGATTTACCTTTAGAAACTCGCTGTCCAGTTGGGGTGGATATCGCGGTGGGTGCGGCGTAACGGACGGCGAGGATTTGGTGCGACGGACACCAAACTTGCCCCGCCGCTTGCTGCTGCGCGACGTGCTAGTGGTCTGCTGTGCCTGGGAGAGAACGAAGGTGATAGATGGGAGCGTCGGGTCGGGCGAGCGCATATCTCTGATACACGGGACGAAAGAAAGAAAAGGTAACGAAAGAAAGTAGGGTGGGTATAGGTAGGGAAAGGCGAACGACGGAGGGTGGAGGCGAGGGCCCAGGATAGGCTCGGATCGCAGTTTCGTAGCTGATCTTTATATGTATGACGGAAGTACCAGGGACTGTGGTCCCCTGTTATTGGGACGGCCGGGTTCGGTTGCGGTTAACTGAACTGAGTCCGCACACCCTCCGCACGTAACAGGAAAAGCGAGATACTGTATGCAGGTTGCGCCGTGCGCCGTGCTTTGGGGACATGTGACGGGGGGACAAAGAGGGAGAGACCAAGATAGGAAAAGAAGGGTGTTCAATCGAGCTGCGACTGCAGAACAGAATCAATGCACGCGGCTGCAGCCGCGTCACAACGAGGGAGAGAAATATAGAGAAGCGACTTGATTTGCCCGCAGGAGCAAGCACGGAAAGACTTGAAACGCCCCGAATCAGGAGCGAAAGCGCACGCACAGCACGCTTGTTTGCCTGTCCTGTCCTGTAGTAGTGCGCATTGGTAGCCAGTGACAAGTGAGTGGTAGTGGCAGGCGAGAACCAGGGACAGAATCCAGCGGGTAACAGAAAAATGATGTTTTTGGACGGAGATCTCTACCAGACCAGCGGGTTCCCGGACACATCGATATCAGAGTTCGGGCCTCAGGAAGTCGGGAAACTCGGGGCTCGCAGGAGATCTCTCCCACCGCATTCTATACAGTACGTACAGTACTGGCGTGCTATGCTGTACGGTCAGTGCTATACTGCAACTCCCATGCGAGTCATACATGGTAGCGCCGTATAGTGGGGTTTACCTCATTTCTTTTTCGTTTTTCCGCCGACTCGGAAACGCATCTTTTGTTTTGATCCATTGTTCAGGCTGGAGTGATGCGGGAGACTCTAGATGATGTGCGTATTACCGCCGGCATACGGCCGCCAAACCCGTGCGAACGCGAGTGTACCCGAGGATGAGTAAGCAGTAAGCACCGAAGTACTGACTGAATAGTGACAACGCAGCAAGGCATGGAGTGAGCTAATCGGGCGCTTCCCGCGAGCCAGCGGGGCATCACCATCGCAGGTGAGGCGGTCCAAGGTCTGCCTAGCTAAAGGAGCGTGTACGTCAACCCAAATTAAACACGCTGATGTGTGCACACGCAGTCACGCACATGCACATGCTCACGGTGCCAGTGGTCGACCTATGTGTCAATTGTTACTGCAGTACTACCCTCGCCAGGGGCACCAGGACCTAGTTCTGTGATTGTGGCTGTCGGACGAAATACGTGAATATACAGTGCTGTACGTTGCCAATACAGTGTGGACGCATGCATGGGCGCGCACTTGTACGTAGTGAGGCATGTCAGCAATACTTGAATGATGGATCGCATCACCACGCGGGGATTCGTGACGGGCTCAACGAGGCCCGCAATCACATACTGTAGGAATGTACAGTAATCACTCCCCGAGTCCGAGTCAAATGAAATGAAATCACAACCAGCCACGAACATGGGAAATAGCAAGAATCGCATCACACCCTGTGAACAGCCGGCCGTTCATACTGTACTGTACGCTGTACACTCATGAATCATGGATCCCATGGCGACGGAAGGCGCCGCGCGCCCAAGTCCTATGACCATCATATTGACGCCCAAGCACAATTTCCGTGGTCCATCTCCCGATAGTTTCATCACAGCACTTTTACAAAGACAAATCCATCTGCCAATTTCCCCACCTTTATGATCATTGGGGCGGTAGTTTTTTTTTGACCGGGGCAGCGTCGGGAGAAAAGTCCCACAACCCTCCGTGGTTGACGGGGGCGTGCTGTACGGCTCAGCCCCGTCCACATTTGGGAAACCAAAAAAATTCACAGTACGTTTTTCACTGACATGTGCTTGTAATCCTTGTATGCTGTTCATGTAGACGCTTAATCAGCATGGCTTCCGAGGAGTCATCTAGTCATCCACCGAGAGAGCGTCTCTTTTTGCACGTGCGAATAGCAATGATAAAGAAGCGGTGGGGGGGAGGGCTCAAGATCGATCCCGGCGATGGCGGTGCTGAGGTTATTACTTATTACAGTTTACAGTACTGCATGTACCACGCACGGCTGCCAAACTGCGGCTCATGGGCCCATTCCCTGAAACCACGAAGTAATAGCAAAAAAGCAAAAAAGAAAAAAAGAATAATTGTGAAAAAAAAACACCTAAAAAACAAAAAAAAAAAAGCGTTACGGCGATTTACGTTCTTTGGTCGTTAGAGAGCGAAAAAGAAGCGCGAGGAAGGGGAGGTTGCGTGTGACGGAGCTTTCCCCGATCTCCGAGCGCACTGGTATCCTAAGATGCCACGTTGTTAATCTAAAGGTGAGTGAAGGAAGGGAAGGAAGAACGAGGACCGCTGCCTCATGGAGAGGCATTGCGCCAATAACCTAGTATGGCGACCCATTACTGTTTAGTACTGTAACTGACAAGCGGAGGCATTTCGAAAGTTCGGCGTTGGTGTTGTCATATGAACGTGAACAGAGTCACCGGGCCATCATGTGTGTTCGGGAGTCTGATCAGATAAGAGCAGTGGGGTCTCTGGGCGCTAAGCTTGGGCATACCACTGGACGATTACAGTAAGCGCCAGACATCATGGTGAACGACCGCAGTTCCGCAGCTCTGATCGCCCATGTGGAGCTGTAGCGGCTGTGGCCAGTCGTCCAGGCCGGTCAGACCGATAAAGCTTTGCTACTGCGCCAGTTGCCCACAAAAGACTATTGGCGGCGAGTGATTTCATAACTGCCCATTGACAGGTTACGCCCGTGGCCCGCCGTTTCGGAGCGCTCGTTTTGAGGGTTTTCATTCGGTTGAAACACAGGTCTTCACATCCGTAAGCAGTATAGAAGGCGAATCGGTCCGTGTAATCGGTTCGAAGTATGTAAGGGATAGATCTAGCGAGGGGCTCGACGGGATCGAGGATGATCTAAGCATACCTAGATGGTCGTAGGCTTTCGACCGAGTGATATGATATCTGCGAAGCTACGTAGGAGGCTACGTAGGGGCGAGTGTGACGTGGACACATTGGATATATATGTCTGCTGGATCGATCAGAGATAACGGTGACGACAGGCGTAATTTAGGGTTGAGGGAATTGGACTTCAAGTTGGCCGAGCAACCAAATGTCAGCATGGGCCGCGTGTAGGTATCGAATTATCGGAGCCAATTGAGAGAACTGTGGTGTTGTCAGAGGTGCGGATACATGACCAGTCTCGAACGGGATTACAGCAATAACTCTTGTTCATGATCAAGACATTTCATCTCGAGGACCTCGACCACCGTCTCTTCCGCGCCAATGAGGTTCCCTGCCCCGAACACGACCTCTTTGGGGTTCGTGCGTGATTCTACATACGCCGATATCCCATGCATGATCTGTCGGGGCTCGGACATGACAAATTTTCACCTTGGGTATGGCGGTGCCGGCAGAGCCCCCTGATCGCTCGAGAGGCGGCTCGAAGAGCACGTCTGCGGCATCTTGTCGAGTCTGCGCACTTTCTACCGGCGTGAGGACCGGAACAACTGACCATCGTTGCGGGGGATCGAATAGATAGTCAGATTCCCTGCTCGTCTGTAAGTCTTCGCATGGACCCCAGACGTCGCTGTACTCCAACGACCCGGGGGCTGATCCATGCAGAGGTGTAATTGGAGTCAGTGGTGGCACAAAAGACACCGCTGATGCCGGCTGAGCGTCGGAGGTCGCATGATCACAGAGGGATATTAGGTTGATGATCAGTTTCATTAACCCAAGGCGGAAGAGAAATACCTACACGCGCCATCAAAGGCGAGAGAGAATGTTCTTCTCCATCCGTGTTTGTCAGGTAGGCAGCGTCAGCATCCAGCCCTGGAAGAAGTTCCGCAGGGTCGTTCTCCGTATCCACTTTTTGATCATCCGCCTTGGCTGACACTTCGGGCTTTTTTCGTCCTTTAGACCGCCCCGGACCTCCAAGTTTCATCTTGCGTTCTTCCCCTTGCGGCTGGGGCTGGACAAGTGGTGCTTCTTCGTTGCGCTGTCGGGGTCGAGGTTTCCCCCGCTTCGAATGTTCGCCGGGCTTCCCCTTGCTCCGAGTCTCGGCGCGAGCAGCATCATCAGCATCACCAACAGTACAAGCAGCGGTCGAAGCAGCAGCCTCTTCCTTTGCTTTCTTCCGCGCCTCGCATTTGCGTTCAAACTCCCGTCGCTGCCCCTCTAATCGCCGCTCGTTTTCGCGTCTGCGGTTTTCCTCCCGCCGACCACGCCGCACCAATTCCTTCTTCGTTCGCCGAATCTGGAGGGAGTTTTGTTCCTGTTCCGTATCTGGAGCTTTGACAGTGCGCTCCTGCGGTACTATGTGCGGGTCCAGGCCACAGGGTGGAGGTTTTTCGTCGGCATCGTGAGCGTGCTGGAGGGGGCACCACAATAGAGATCGGCATATGGTACCACTGTCTGCCCAATCGGAGCTATGGACACACCTCAACTTGCTCTTGCGCCTCGTGTACCTTCTGTTGTTCCCTGTCACAGATCAAAGCATGAGCCAAGCTAAAAGTAGCCAAGCCAATCCAGGTCGAACCCTTCGAGTCCATCGTGCGGACCATGTGCCCCGTTCGACATCTTTTCCGGGGAAGCGAGCGTGTCTTGAAAAGTCATGGTAGTCACAGATTCAGCATAGAAACGCTTCACCACCGTGACGCCAAGTCATGATTATCATCAGCAAACGAAAGTAAAAGTATGTGTCTCGCTGAAAGAAAGAGGAGTTTGGGTTTGACACCCACCTGCAGCCAGAATCCTTCTGCTAACCGTGCTCTACTCGCTGCAGGTTTCTGTTGCCGTGTACAGGAGTGAAATGGTAGACTGGGACCAGCTAGGTGAAGCGGCAGATCGATAAGTGTTCCGCAGCCGGTCCGGTCCTGGGCCGCAGTCTCAAGTACAAGTACATCAGCGGTACATCTTAGCTTTACAGTATCATTATCATGCTCCGTACGGATGAAAGGAAAAAAAAAAAGTAATCTACGATAAACTAAGCTACCATCATCGCAACTAGAAGTACCCCTCCCGCCTTGGCACGCTGACGGGGGGCGGTCTCTCCCGGTCTCGCCCAGCCGCACTCCCAGACCTCTCGCGCGAGCGCGGCGGCGGTGCAGGGTTGACCCCACGCACGGAGAGCGGCGACGCGCCTGCACGCAGGGAAGCAGGCACCGGTGAAGGTAGGGGGCGCACGGGAACGGGCGAGACAAGCGCCTGCTGCGTGGTGGCAGAAGATGGTACCAGCGACGCTGTGGATGTTGATGCGGAGGTCCCGCGAGATGGAGTGAGAAGGGACGGTGTCGTGGGACGGCTCGACGTGGATGCGGGGATCGGTGGTAATGGCGAGCGCGTGCGGCGCCCGATGGAGCCGCCGAGCATGGGCGACTGTGGCTGTGCAGACGGCGAGTTGCTGCGCTGTACGAGCATCGCTACCGATGGCATCGGAGACGGTATGGGTGCATTGCGTGATGCGCGGGCTGGGGAGTCTGTGGGCGGCGTCGGCGGCGCGACCGTGGGCGTACTCCGCCCCGAGCGTGTCGATAAGTCAGCTACTGGACCAGGAGGTGGCGTAGATGCCGACTCCGGTGCTTGCTCGTCTGCTGCTGCTGCTGCGTTACGTGTGGCGCGTGGAGGTAATCTCGGCGCCTTGGAGGCGATGAGCGATGTGGTTGGTGCAGGGGCAAGAACGGGGACCGGTGGGGGAATGTTCTCGAGCGGGTTTGGAACAAGAAGCGCGTCGAGAATAAACCGAAAGTCAAGGCCAAACTCTTGAAGAAGCTGCGAGTGTGGTCAAAAGTCAGCCTCGTAATAATATGAGGACAGCCAAGGACGTACTTTGCGACTTTGATTATGTGTAATGCTAAGTGCCTCATCCACGATGGCTTGGTCAACGTCCGTGCTGAAAACTTGGATCCTGAACATCTCGGCAAACATTTCTATCAGGGATTTTGCCCATTCGATGAAGCCTTCAAAACATTATGTCGGAGGTACCTCTTCAGATAGCATAAACATGACTCACTGCTCGCAACTTCGTTCTCCTTGAAACTCGCAAGGAACCAGTCCGCACTATGCTTAATTACAGTGAAAATGGTGATTGAAAGTTCACTGATGTAGGTCCCAATGTGGCCATCGAAGCGAATCATACGTACAAGCCGACGTGCAGTTTCTGTGCGCGCGGCGAGGAACGTCGTACGCGCTGCAGCACCAGCGTCCAGGCGGATGAGTAAGGAAATAAGTTTCTTAACCGCTTCCTTATGATTGTGAGGGTAAGAAAGTGCTTGTAGAAGGGCAGAGATAAGCGAGCTCATTAAAGGCGTGAGCTTTGCAGCCAGCTGCGGCATTGTAGCGAGCCTCACTTGTCCTGCTGGTATATCAAAAAAGAGGTTGATGGGAAGTAATGAGAAGCGGAAATACCTTGTTCAACTAGATCTACTGCTGTATCCCACTCGCGCAGTGCGACAGCCATCGTCAACTTATCCGTAAAGTCGCCAATCCATCGCGCGTCCCGTTCTGAATTCTCCTTCGCGCTATCGCTCATACCCGCTTGCTGCGCGAGATCGGACATCCAATCCAGAACAGGAAGAACATCTCCTGGGCCAACTGAACTACGCTGGAAGGGATGAAAGTTAGGATCAGAGGATCAAAGGCAAGAACGACGGCTGGCGACGTACTCCTCCAGCAGCCCATAGACTCTTCCGTCGTTCGTGCTCGCCCTCGCGTTCCTTGCGTTTCTTGGCTGCCAGTTCCTCCGCTACATGGCGTAACTGTGACAACAGGTTCTTCTTGTCCGCAGACGACTCTGTACGATACACGTGGGTCTCCTTGCCATGCCTGACTTTGAAGACATTGACGAGCGCTGGGTGATGCCAATCAGCATTGCTTGAATGAGGAGTGTGTGAGAGTACGCACTGGCAGTGTCCTTTGTATCCAAGATGAGCATCTCATTGAGTGGCCAACAGCGGTCCGCGACAAGCTTATCACTTTCCGACACATTACGACGGCGACGCCTGCGAGCAACGAGCACCGCATCATCAAGGAGCACAAACCGCACGGCACTTATGGGCTTGTACGTCGCCGCGTTAAGTGCTAATATACCATCGACCTCGGCGATGACATGTCGACCAGGTGTTGTCGGGACAAACTTGGCAGAACCTTCTATCTGGGCATGCAAACTCTGCATTTGATTCGCATAGAGCACGCGCAAGTCAGCGACAGACGAGCGGACGTTACGTCTGCGGTCTAAGAGACGTCAGCTGGGGGATGGGAGAGAAACGAGACAACGGACCAGCGACGGAAGCCGACTCTTCGATGTGCAGGACGGAAGGCATGCTCTTCCACTCCGAGAAGCTCTCCTTTAGTTCCATCATATCGTTCTCAAGCGTCCCAATTTCCTTGGAGATGAAAACGAACTGGGCGTAGCTATAATGCGCCTAAGGTGCATGCGACAGGAAGTCAGAGTGGGCACACACTTTTTGAACACGTTTCGTTGTAGATCAGCCGCGACCTCGTCTTTCGAGTTTTGCAACGATGACTGCAGCGAGCGAAGCTCAGCCTCGGTAGAATAAGCGAGTTTCAGTTTGAGATCTAAGACGTCGCTCAGCTCCGATAGCAGAATGCTAGAATTGAGGACCACGCGCACAGGCATCTGGATCAAAGTCCTCAACGTCTAGCAGCCTGTTCTCCGCGGCACGAATGTCCTCTCTTGACGGAGGCTGTTGCTGTAAGGCCTCGTCTTTCTCACGGATGCTATCAAGACCAGGGCCGCGTAGGCCGAGTGGTATGGTCGGTACTGAGGGCGGGGTTGTGCCAGCGGGAGTAGGAGCAGAGATTGTTGCATAGCGCGTGGACATGCGCCGCTTGATCTTGTCGTCGACACGGGACTTGCGGACATTTTTGTCAGGCTTGTTTAGCTTGGCTGCTGGTTTTGGCCCCTTGCGAGTTGTGGATTTGCTACGGAGCGACTCCATGTCGAGGTTGTAGGAGAGCAGAGCAGAGCGTAGTCACGGGGTCGAACAACTCTTGGATGAGAACGGCCGTCTTGCCTCGTCTTGGTCTTTGGCTCATGTCTCGCCGCTCTCTCTCAGCCTCTTCTTCTCCTCCCCGCGACATCAAACGCCCTCGAATAGCGGGCCTCACTCCAGATGACTATAGAAATGGTGTCATGCTTGCGCCAATGGTTCGTTCTGGTGCCCGTACGTCACCTAAACTCTCTAATATCCCCCTTCTTCGATTCTTATATCTTCAGTTCCTACAAGACTTTTTGCTCTCAAACATGGCGCAAAGCTAGTTTGGGGTCCAGAGATGGTCGATAAAGCTATGTTACATGCAGAACGTGTTGTGGATCGTGTGTAACTCCTTGCGCTCCTTCAACGCAAATTTAACTACTGAGATCACGGTTTCTAAGCTGTATCAGGGACAATTTCGTTCAACGGAAAGCAAGAGCGATCTATGTTCACTTGCCACCCCATAGAAAAGCCTTATCTCATCTTTCAGCTTGGCTCTGCCGACCCCGACCTCGCCGTACAAGCAGCACGCGTCGTCATAGACGACGTCTCTGGCATAGAGCTAAACTGCGGCTGTCCCAAGCCCTTCTCGACCCATGCGGGCATGGGTTCCGCCTTGTTGACAAACCCTGACCTCCTGTGCTCCATCCTCTCCGCCCTTCGCCGCGAGCTTCCGCCTCACATCTCCATATCCGCGAAGATCCGACTGCTTCCGGCACAGGAAGACACCCTAGCTCTGGTCGAGCGCATCGTCAACACGGGCATCAGCTGCCTCACGATCCACTGCCGCACGCGCAATATGCGCCCGCGCGAGCGCGCCCTCATTTACCGCCTCAAGGAGATCGTTGATTTTGTCAAGGGCCTTGGAGTCAACGTGGCGGTCATTGAGAATGGTGACTGTGTGGGTTTCGAGGACGCACGACGGATACGTGCCATAACAGGAGCGGATTCCGTCATGATCGCCACCGCAGCCGAGGCGAATCCGACCGTATTCTCTCCTACCCCGCTCTCGAGCCTCGAGGACACCTTCATTCTGCCATACCTTCGACTCGTACGTGCCTACACTCCAGTGCCGTCCCCGCATCCCCTCATTCACCGGTAAAAAGTGCAAATTCCTCGACAATCACTGGGCCTCCACCAAGTTTTGCGTCTCGCAGTTCAAGGGCCGCAAGTCCGCAAACAAGGCGCTGCGCGAGGCAGTTATCAAGGCAAAGGGCTACGCCGACCTTGATGCACTCGTGGAGCCTTGGACGGGAAGCGACGAATTCGCTGCCATCAAGGCCGCCATCGATGCGCGCCCGACCGCGCCGCCCATCTTACTACTCGCAGACGAGACCACACCGCCTCCGCCTCCGTCAGAGGAAGACACGGAGACGACAACCACTCCCCCAGGGTGGCGGGGGAATCCCGACCCCACGGTTGTCCACGACGCCCCGCTCCTACCCGCGAATGAGCATCGGATCATGATTCTCGCTGGTGTGTCGAAGCAGGACCCGGGGACGCCGACGCCTCTTGCTTTATCGAGACCTGTACCGGTACCTAACGTTCTTCCTGTAATGTAGATTGAATGACCACCTTTCGCCGTTTCTAATTTGTCTTGGACCTGCGCGATGCTTCCAATCTTACAGTTGGCATGGTGGCATTAGACTCTGGACAGGCGATGCTCGTGTCTCTGGCCTCTTGTGCCAGTGTGTAGTGCTGGGAAGCTGGGGACCTGTGCCAGGCGATGGCACCACGGGTATTGTACCACTCTGGAAGAGGCGATGGGTGTTGTTGGGTATAGATCGCTGACCACTCATCCTTCGAGAATACGGTGTGGTTATGATCACTGGCATGATTAACTAGAATACCCTCCGGACTTGTTCCCAAAAGCGAACTCCGCATTGGCGAGGAGACAGTCTGGCAATCGTAGTACAAAGTCGTCACCCTCTCATCGATAACCCATGATGTTATATAGGTAGCTCGATGTTTTTCTGGTTCAGCCAGGGTGGTTGTGTGGGCTCTAATCCGCCCAGATTTATGCTCACATCAATATCAAGCGTCGGGCATTCCTGAACAAGAAAAGTAAAGTAAAAAAAAAGTCAAACCGAGTCTTCTTGTGGCGGTAAAAGAGACGGCCCAATTGAATGGAACCTATTCATCACACCCTTACAGGGGAATCAAAACACATGTTTTCAGAGTGGGAGTTGGCGTTGAGGAAACCTCTACGGAACATGGTCACGACGTCGATCCCTATAAACTACACTCTACAACCAAGCAAGCTAAGCCCCCCAACTTGTACTCCATATGTGGCTCATCAGAGCTCAGCCGACGCTCGTACCTGGGATTTTCTAACGAAAAAAAAAAAGTAAAATGAGAAAAAAAAAGGGACAAGTTTGGAAGACAAACGAAGGACGCTCTCGCCAAAGCGGTACCGTGACGTTTTCCCAGTCTGTGTTGTATACGTCCTAGACTACCAACTTGAAAGTGCGAGTGCGGCCAGACGTGGCCCACTTTTTCACTGGTCAGAGCGTAACTCATAGGAAAAAAAACCCGCTGGCCTCCGACTGCAGCACCGAACTGAACGATAAAGTCAGTCTCCCTGCGACGACAACGTGCCCAGCCTGCCAAACGACATAAACCCACGCAGTCAGCTTTGTATCACGCCCAGGTGGCAAGCACGTAAACTCAAGCTGTCCCACCGACTCGGACTGCACTCAGCGGCCTTTTCGCAGTCGCTGCTTAGAACATTCTTACCTGTACAGCGCATAAGTAGCATCCTTGAAGCCCCAGCCATTCGGCCGCCAGAGCGTCCCCAAATTGGGGCCGATAAACGACACTGAGGGCTGTGGAGGGCTCGTGGTTCCTACTGAAGCACGGTACAGAGGCGAATTGTAAAAAACAACAACTGCTCCACCCGAAGCAGCATTGAGAGGACTCATCCTGAGATTGTGTGGTTGCTACTCGAGCGCGGTACACGTGAAAATGCGTAGTGCGGAGATAGTCATTCCCCGTCCGAGTCTGGCGTGGCATAGGCGATAGACATCCAGAAGGTTCATAGCTGCTGCCCAAGTGTGACACAAGCCATATAGCGCAGAGAGAAAACATTAGGAGAGTTAAGGAATCGGCCCATGCGCAACGACCTAAGGGTCAGTGAAGATAAGCATAGACGAAGGCTTGTGATATCGGTCGCTCAGGTCCTCGAGGAAGAGAAGCACAACACAAGATAGACTGTTAGAGAGGTATGAGAAATATCAAGACGAGAGAAACCTGCGAGCGAATGGTTTACATGGTAGGGACTTAAATACCATCACCCTTTACCTTACGTTATCGTCGAGCGCCCGGCGCCTCGGGTGTGCATCGAAGGCGTGAACAACGAACGAGGTCGGCACCGCATTAATTGTCACTGGCCGTGGCTTCCAGTCAGACGTCAACTACTTTTAGAGGGGATCGCTCTAGCCTATAGCTATGCTATGTACTCTGGCCCACTGGCATATTGCCAGTAATAGTACCATTCTTTCTTGTCATTCTGACCGGTTAGTTCGGAAACGGTAACTGAAAGTCCACACATGATCTTACCTTACTCCATACAGCTGAGCTGCGCAAGCACAGCATCTATCATACCGCCTCTGACTCGAGTCGATGTACACGTACACGGTCGTGTACTAGTAAATGTGGCTGTACGATTGAGCGCGTGATCGTCAACTATTAATAACAGGGTCACGATTTGCACTGCTCTGACAGGGACGCGACTGCCAAGAGCTGCTTCTTCCTCTTCCAGCGTCAACGACACGTTCGATATCAGAAGTCTTCGCACAGGTTGAGCGTTGAATGTCGACCGGCTCAAGTTGGCGTTAAAAATGACAGTCGGCGATTATCCGATAATAATCATGGGCCTTACCCAGAATGTTCTCCTGCAGAGCCTCGTCAGTTCAACGGCGATAAGCCGTCATGCATCATGCTTTACAGGATGCATGGTACCGCCCACTCCGGGACGCCGCACAGGAAAGACGACGCGACGAATCGCGAAGATGCCGCACCGCGACTGCGATCGCTTGCTCATAAACCTCCGACTCTTCTCCGGGGTTCGGAGCGACGATACAGTGCTGGTCTAACGTCTAACCCCCATCTCCCAGCTCAGACTCGGAAAACAGCGAGGCAGTGTGGTCCCATGGATGGACGTTAACGGCCTTCGCCAAGGACGATAACAGCATTCTTAATTCACTTTTGTGTCCACCAAATCGTGCCTTGAAGCATGGAATTCTATATGTAGCACTGCCCTGCCAGATACACCGTCTCCACAAGAGTGACCTCGTACCTGGCCATGCTCCTAGGAATCTATATGGTCTAGACAAGAACAGAAAATACCTCATCGATTAGAAACCTCGCGTGGGTCATTTTCACCGGAGCATTCCCTCAGCATTTTTAGGCAACAGTCTTGTGTCTCCTCTACTGCGGTGCCCTAGATGAACTGTACTACTTTGGGGATGCTGACCGCTTGCACTGAAAGTTTCAAAAATAGATCGTACATGTACTTGAGGGTGATCCCAAGGTTTGGAGAGGATGGGGGTATGAGTATGACCACGCACGTCTGATTAGGAAGACAACAATTGAAGAGGGAAAAAGCAAATACAGAGTCGCTGTGCTGAATTGTATTATTATACAGATGAGTTGATAGAACGGGTATGCATATCATAGCGAAACCAAGTTAAGCTTCTTCCAGAGACATGGGATCAAAACGTTTTACGGTGCTGATCATGTCCGACCCTTTCCGAACAAAAACGAGCTGGAGAGTTTTGACGACAATCAGTATTTAAAGATACCAACGTGACGGAGAGGAGAGGACGCGACACACCATGTAAGGATTCGCTGTCCAGCCTGTTGTGTCCGCGAGTACCTCGTCCTTCGAGGAAACGCTCACTTCCGAATCGTTATACTTGAACCATGAATCGGGGTTCTCGGGTAGGTGCCGCGAGTAGAAAAAGTAATGGCCCCATTGCGGCGTCGACCCGCGATGGATGAACACGGATGTGAGCTCATAGACGGCCTCGTGCTCGTCCTTCCAAATGTCCTCAAGTTCCTGCTTCATGTTGGCCGCGCTCGCGCGCAATGATTCGAGCTCGTCTTTGACATAGTCCTGCTCCGTGGTCAATTCGGACAGCAATTGCCCGTCAAGCTCCGGTAAATAGATAGTCTCGTTTAAACTCTTAAGAATATCATGGGTATTTCTGAGAGCCGAGGCGAAGGGAGCATGCTGGTGTTGTTTTAGAAGTCAGTATATCCACAGCTTTTTTTTGGTGAAATGTGAACCCCACATGCGTACCTGCCCCGTTGTCAGAAGGTGAATCCGATCGCGACATCTGCTCAAGTCTGTTTGAATGGCCTTCGAGCGCACCCTCTTATCCGGATTGGCACTATCGAGGAAGCGATCCACGCAAATTGTTTCACCAAACTTCACGAATGCCTGGGATTTCCATGATTGACCCGTCTCGCGATCCCATTGCACCCTCTGTTGAAGGGGATAGATCGAATCGCGAACCCAAATGGACAACCAGCCAAATCACATACCTGAAGTTGAATTTGCAAAACGGGGGGAAGGTCGACCAGAGTAATCTCCATCGAGACTGTGTTCGAATCCAGCTGCGCTGTTGAATGGAAATAACTACTGAGGCCGTCGTATAAATCGTATCCTTCGTCGGAAACGCTGACAGGAAGGATGGAGAAAACGTTTTCGGTTTCGTGGGTTGACAGGGCTCGTGGGCCTTCAGACGTTGGCGCGACCAATCGTTGCCGCAAGGTCCCATGGAACAAGCTGCTCGATGACGTTGGATGACTGCTTAGGGGCCAAGGATTCAAGGGCCACGTACCGTTTCACCACGCTTGACTTTCCGTCTTCTGATTCGTCTAATCCGTCAAACTTCAACAAAGCAGTCTCAATTTGGAAGACGCAGTTGTCCATGCATTCTGAGACATCGTGTTGTCGTCCTGCAACGCAACCGCCGATCAGCTCACGACCTCGGAAATCAGTTTAAGTATTGAACGCACCGAACATCATAACCGATTCTGCCGTTTTCCTAGGCGGTAATGGCGGCGGCTTCGATCCCGGCTGAGGTGGCGCTTCAACCTCCTTCATCTCAATCTCCGCAGCACCACCCACGCCCGAGGGCCCAGCGTCCGGGCTCTTCGAAATGATGACATAGCTGTCCTTGTCCGTGGCGGAATCAATAGACATTCGAGATCCAAGCTCCTTATCCCGCGAGCGTTTGCCAAGTACGGAAGATGACGATGCTCCTGGAGAACCTACCGGAGAACCCGCGATAGGACCCGCACGAGGTAGCGCATCTTCTACGAGCGTGGCGTCTGTGTCATTCGATGAGTCCGTCGCGGTCTGTTCGATATCGTCCTCCTCATCTTTGGAAGTGACGAGTGCAAGCTTCGCCAGTTCCATTGTTGGCGTAACGGAAGCATTGTCGGCATGTTCGAGGTTCCAGAAAAGCTCAGCAAGTTCGCTGACGACTACGAGCAAATGAGCAACAAGCCAAGTAAAAAGGTGATAATACAAACACTTCTTTGAGCGTAGTATCTCTTTGCGCGTGACCAGGCGTCCACCAACACGATGTCGCTTCAGATCATCGTCAGTAAGCTTGTCTTCATCCATGCTCTTCCCAGAAGAATCTTGTAAGGGTGCGATAGCCTCACGGAGATCCTTAATTGTGTAGAAGTACTACGCTGTGTTAGGAGCCAGCAAGCATACTCGGGAGCACGAACGTGACATACCTGTAGAAGCGAGTTCAAGTAGCATGTGTTTCCGAGCTGGTTGAGACCTCTTGGCCAGTCCTGACGGGTGGCAAGGACGATCTCTCCAGCTAAGGGCGGTGTCAGTCATGTGATTTAAAGTCTGGCAGGTCACGCACGGTCGCTACCAGTCTCGAGGAACTTGCGCAGGCGATCGCTATCCCTCATCTCCGCGATGACCGAGACAGCCTCGCGCATCCTATCCATCTGGTTCGGCTGATCCTCGACCTATGTCACATACTCATCAAGGCACGGCTTTCCTCGCATTGAAAGTAAAAAGACGTTCTTACCCTCATCGAAAAGATGGTAATGAGCATCCCATCATCGATCTCTGCAGGCACCTCGAGCGTCGAGTAGGCACGTTCGGGGGTCATGCCGCCGTCCTTTGCCTGTTCCCACTTCCTCCACAGCGCCTCGTTCGCACGCATCTCCGCAATTCGCCGGAAAGCATCGTTCGCACACGTAATCTGCTGCCCATTGCCACCGTCGCGCCAAGCACGCCGGATAGCCTCCCTCCATGCATTCTCAACGAATTTGTCCGGCACATCGTCGTCATACTCGACGCCGATAGTTCCATGCATGCCGAAACCAAGGATGGGCGGCGCTTCCTGGTAATCTTCGTTCGTAAACCGGCCGCGTTCGCGTTCATCAAGGACAAAGGATTGGAGGGCTTGCGAGGGTTCGTCGGTCATATCTGTAACCATTTGGCAGACAGTGAAGTAGGAAGTAAAGTACTCGACTGTCTGTGCGGGATTACAGCGGGCCTGCGCGAAGTAGGCAAACGTGAGCAGGTCTGTGGGATCGAGGTTAGAGAATGAGAACGAAATCATATCTGATCGACGCACCTGGAGAATACGTCGTCTTCGTCAAGCCGAGATTCATTATGGCATGGTCGATTTTGTCATAGTCACTTAAGATTTGTGGGAGCTGCCCTCGAGCAACTGTAAAAGTGAGGTCAGGGCCGTCAGCTCCTAGGTAGTTGAACTTACGTTGGTCTGGATGAGCACCAATCGCATGTTGATATTCCTCGCGTGCACTATCGAGCTTGACCCAAAGCCTTTGTGGGCTCACGTGTGGCTTGAGCGCGGGGGCTGCGAATGCATCCGGTTATATCCCATATACCGTGCTAATCACACAGATTGTGGGCCTACCATGCCTCTTTGAATAATCAGCCACCCACGCGCTGAGTTCCACCCAGGCACGAAGCAACTTGTTCCGTGCAAGCCTACCAGCAGACGACGTAGGATCTATGTCGGGTGGACTCAGCGCAACATCTTGCACGGGTCCAACCACGCTTGTGATTCCAAAGCCCAAACTTTCAAATATGCGGGAACTGGAACGAAGCACAGGGACGCTGAGCGAAGGGGCAAAGGGATGGACGTTGTAAAAAACTTACAGTGTGATGCTCCAACCCAGCTTGGATTGGAATGTCTTTCTTGACACAGGAAGCGATCGAGTTTCGCCCCGCCATACACGGTTCTCTATGATACTGTGCAAAGCATGAGCAAATTCAATTGACAGTGTCGAACGAGACCCTTACGTTAGGATCGTCTCGAGAGTAATGAGTGCTGAGAGCTCCCCGTTCTTATCCGGAGGCGGGTTCTCTATCTTGTTTTTGACCAAATCTTCAAGCAACTTCACTGAGACAACGCCCGGAATGACATCCGATGCGATGACGTAGAAGGAACATTGGCAACAGACGTAGAGATCAAGCAGATCACCTTCGGCCTCCTCGCGATCAATGTTCATCTGAGTGTCATCCGCCACTTGCTCCAGCACGGACATAGCCATAGCCGGACCGTCACCCCGCAAGGTCATCTTACGATGGCGGAGCTTAGACCGTTCTTCATTCTCCCACTGGCTCGCGTTGAACGGATGTGTGAGGCGGCGTGCGTCGACGGCGCGCTCATAAGCATGGAAGTGGTGTGTAATGTTGGCGGGACCTAACGGTTGCTCACCATCGCCGATGCACGAGTTTGTCAACCTGCGACGGCTGGGGTCGGGGAGGGTGCCCCTGAAGGAACGCGACAAAGGGGGGTTGACGGAGGACGATTTCCAGACAAGAAGAACCCAACCATTATGCTTCCGGCAGTAGTATGCGTTTGGGTGCGGGACAGCAGTGCGAACTTCTTCGGCCGTGGGATAGTGGGAGGAAGATGTGGAAGGTTGCGATGGCTGGCTGCCGGGGACGGGGGACGTACTATCCGTTGACCCGTGCGATTCGGACTGCGCGGGCTGCGGCTGCGTGGTGGTGGGAGGAACCGGTGGTTTCCAATCGGGAGGAGTTACGTTAACAGAGAAGAGGGTATGTTCAGGGTGGTGAAGCCTATCCGCGAGCACGGGGGGAAGGATGCCGTGGCCAGGGCGGCCCCGGGCTTCACGGATTTGCGCATTCCACCACTGAATCTCCTCGAGTTCGTTCCGCCCATCGATGGTAACTGAACGGCGCGTAGATTCAGAGACCCAGCCGCCCTCGTACGTGGCCCAACTCGGCGGAGGCACGTTAGAGATGTACCGGTCGGTCGAAGGGAAAAGGTTGCTGGACGAACTTCCGTAATACTGGCCACTGTGAGAGGGCCACGGGCCCGCATCCACGCTTGGCCAGACATTTTCTTGCGGTGGCGTGTCATACACAAACGGGCGGCCATCGTGATTAGCAGCGTAGTCCCCCAGCGCAGGCAATTGGTCGGATTCCTCTGTAACTAGCTCGGGTTCACGATAAGAGGCCGTTTCAGACGGCTGTATTGTATAATGAGCTGTCGATGCAGAGCCCAAAGTCGGGGCTGCGGGGCGGTTGGGCAAGGGTGGTTGACGCTGGTTCTGACTTCCATAGAATGTCGATGGGGGAATGGTTGACACCCCGCCTGGCATCGGCGCAGGGTCTGGATGTGGTTCGGAGAGCCTACTAGTGTCATTATTGGCCATGTGGATGTGGATGTGGGAGTGGCGTAGGGGGATGGACGCGACAATTACGAGGTTAGTGAGTTGTTAGTGTAACGATTACCCTGAGAGGCGTTCTCTAGGATTTTCTAGTGAGCGCCGGGGGGGAATAGACGACGTGTGAGTGTTTGTCCGGATCGTTATTGACGGTGTTGAGCAAAGTTTGTCCGCTGGGTGAGTTGGACCTCGGTGCGGCTGACGCGTCCACGCGACCGAGCCAATTATGCAACCCTGACGATGAACGGATCTCATCACTATCTCATCCACACTCTTGAACTCGGTGCATCCTGATATTCTAGGATTTGTCGCCTTCAGGTAGTTTATCTTGGCGATGCTTTACGATAAAGTGACCCCAAAACCACAATCATTATACTCCTTCCTATTCACCTTGCCTAGTCGTAAGAAAGTAGTCTTTCCGTGGTCGACCCCGTCTCGATTGAATCGATCAACATGATGCCATGATCCTGTAGCTATTGAGATGTGTAGGCGGTCAGACTAGACAGCTTTTGTTGCGCTAATGGAAATGTTTGCATAAAACAAAATGGTAGTGGGCCGTACGTGCCGCGTGCCATGTCCTCCTTCTAAGCTGTCCACCACCACCTCACGCTCGCTCTGACCATGTCCAAACCGCTGTCTGTCCTTGTCGCGCTCTTCTCGATTCTGTCGGTTGTCTTACTGTACCGCGCAGCATCCGAGTCTGCCATCAGTTTATCTCCCCAGGGATGCAGAATGTCTTACATGTCCCCGTCCTATCTTGTCCAATCTCAATTTGATACATCCTGGACACCCCTGGCCAAGCGTTACTCCCTTTTACTTTACAGAGAAGTTGGTTGGGAAGACAACGAGGTGAGTCGTTTTCCGTCTCATATCCTTTTCCCTCACGGACCAAGTAGCCTCGGGGCGTCCCAGTCCTTTTCATACCCGGAAATGCTGGGTCGGCGCACCAGATCCGTTCGATAGCCTCGTCAGCCGCACGTCAGTATTATGCGTCTCCGTACGCACCTTCGTCCGAGTACACCTCCCGTGACGTCAAACCTCTAGACTTCTTCGCAGGTGCGTCTGCTCCTCTCGGCTGCATTCCTCCGGCTTAGGCATCACCAGTCGAGTATAACGAGGACCTCTCCGCGTTCCATGGACCCACTCTAGATGTTGAAAGAGATTATGCCGTCCGCGCCATATCCTACATACTCTCTCTTTATCCAAGAGGTACATCTATCATCGTCATGGGCCATTCCATGGGTGGTGTCGTTGCTACAACTCTCCTTCCATGTCCGAATATTTCGGCTGTTATCACCATGTCGACCCCCCATAAAATACCGCCCGTACGGTTTGATCGCCGCATTGCCGCCATCTATGAAAGCAGCCAGGCCACGCTTACAACCGCTGACACACCCATCCTATCCCTCTGTGGCGGTGCAGCAGATCTTTTGGTTCCATCGGAGTCGTGCATCTTACCAGAGGTCACGAACGGGGACGTTTATCGACGAACAGTTTTTAGTAGTGCCCTCGAAGGGTGCTGGACTAGCGTAGGACACCAAGTTATGGTCTGGTGTCATCAGGTACGCTGGCGTGTCGCTCGGGCGGCACTAGAATTGGGTGCCGCTTCGTCCTTTGTCGAACGAAGCTTCATCCTTGACCGTTGGCTCCGCGATGGGCACACTCTCTTACCTCCACCAGAATCCTCCCCTCGACTTGATTTGAGTCGAGAAAGCTACGTTGTTTTACCCCCCGGGCGCTTCGTCTTGCGCGATTTGCAGAAGCCGAAAGCTGTATACCTCGCTCCAGTCCCGGAGGCTAGTCATCCCACTAGATTTGCGGCCTATGTTTCCGAAGGCACAGTTCTGTCGACGGGACCTCATCATCCATCCTCATTATCTGTGACTTTTTACTTATGTTCCTCTTCCTCTGATGTCCCATATGATCCTTCATTTCCTCCTGCTTGCGAAGAATGGCACCCGACCTCCCTGAAGCTTATTCCTAACGCCTCGCCGGAAAGGCCATTTCCTGTACCACATGAAGGTGTTGACGAGTCAGAAGGCGTCGTTGTCTTTGAAGCGGCCGTGCCTGAGCGTAGTAGCCAACATCGCTGGGTCGCCATAACTCATTCCACCAATCAGCAGCGTGGGTGGATACTTGGTGACTTTGTAAATGATGAGCCTATTACGAGGAAAATCAGCGTCCGTGGTACGTAGCCATTCGGGACTACCTCTTCAGAAACTGAAGAGTCGCGCCCCCAGATTTGCTTTATAAAGAAATATCGATCACGCTCGACACAGATAGTATCCTTTCTCGAATTCATCTTCCAAATTTGCTATCGAATGTACTACTGGTTTACCGTGTCAGCGCTACGCATGCGCAGGGGGAGCCATGTACAGGTGCGTATAACTGTAGCTATTCATGCTTTCCCACTGCTCATCGCATATAGATACTCTCCTCCCACCAGTCCTTGAACACCTGTCCTTCTCGGAGGCTCACTTTCACCCACTCACACACCCTCGGCCATTACTCTTGCATACACACACTGGCGCACCCTTCACATCATCTCTACACACCCGTGGTCTCAACCTCACCTTGTACTCATCGCTAGATTGTCAAGTAACATCTTTGCGTCTGCATGTTGACTGGTGGGGTACTATCGGCCGTGCTGGCGCCCGGTACTGGACGGCTGTACCGGTATGGGCCGTAGGTATCGTCATGTGGTTGACATTCACCGCTGTGACTATATATGAGCGCGGAGGTAGGACAACCGTCAGTCGTCATCTCTCCCCCGACCAAAGCTGATGCACACCAAAAGCTTCGATGCCGAGTGTATCGGAAACGCTCTCTCTCTTCATACGGGAAACTCTACCCCGGCTCCTGGGGGTTGCATGTGTTGTATCACTCCTTCCATTGCCCCAGGACTACGTCCTTGGCAACGGAGGCGAGGTTGTCTTCGCTTTGCTAGCACCTGTTATTCTTTTGCTCACAACCGGCTTGATCACCGTTAGTTGGTGGGTAATCTGCATTATCATGTTGCCAATTCGTAAATTGGGGCGTGGGCATAACCTCCCGAGGTAATCCATCGTACGATCTTCCCTAAATTCTGCCACTCATGCATCGGGGTCAGGGGTCATCACATTATATCGATGTTCCTCATTTGGCTACTCGTGGCGGTTATCGTCCCGTGGCAGGTGGCATTCCTCGTTTGTTGGATCATCCATCTCGTGACCTGCGCGACGTACATAGCTCCTACGTCAGGTGATGTACAGACGCCGGTACGCTCGCTATTCGTACGCAACTCTCCGGCGGCCCCGCCTGCCTCACGGAGCGATGCGGATCATGTACTCTTACTCTTGACGTGGCTGCTGCCCCTCACGGTGCCGGTGCTCGCCGTCTGGGTACGCACGCTCGTGACCGCTGGCCCCATCGCGCTCGGCAGCGTCGGTATAGGGGACCACAACTTTTTGTCAGTCGCCCCGTACCTGATCCTCGTGGAGTATGCGTCGCGGACGCGCGAACCGCTTCTGTCGCGGGACAAGTGAGCTCTTCTGCTTCCTCCATAACGTAGCAGCGACGAACTGACGCGTAACTGCTAAGGCTCGAGTTTATATCCGCGCGTTGGTGCTTGCTGCCGCCTGTGGTAGTTGCGTTTTTGCATGGCACACGGCATGGATATGAGGTATTCGATTGGGTTTGGGCGGCGGTGTCTATCCTGGTAGCCTTGAGGATAGTGCCGAGATATTGGGATGCACCGTCATGGTCGAGGTTTCTGAGGTCGCGAGGACAGACCTCATCTTGATTCACCGTAGAGTTGTCATTATATATTCAAGCTATTCAAGAGTTGTGCCCAAGTAGAGCACGGAGTGCTCAGTAGCAAATGCAAAATAGCAGAACCCGCGAGTTGATTACGCCCCGCTCAGCTGCTGACCAGTAAGCGCCCACAAGTGGTCCGTGCGCGGCCCCTGCAGACTATATAATCCCTGCACCCAGGTGTCCGAAATCTTTACCACTCTGGCCTTTTGGCTTAGATCAAGTGTAGTATCTGTCCTTAATAGTTTAACCACTATTATGGGGGCACCGCCCCCATTACTGGTTATCTAATTTTTGCCGCCCCTGTTCCCTGGGCTCTGCTTGCAACCCGGGGACGCGATGACCTT
>Ga0137390_10000508_pt1 | contig 26725 bp, 28 predicted proteins | sample 15con2h24AmetaG_FD_104937 | JGI IMG/M metagenome (GOLD analysis project Ga0137390, IMG submission 104937) | Vadose zone soil microbial communities from Angelo Coast Range Reserve, California, USA - 15con2h2.4A metaG | ecosystem: Environmental > Terrestrial > Soil > Vadose zone > Saprolite... | reverse complement strand
CTAAGCGGTCACGGTCGTCATCCGTGAGTTCACCCTTTGCATAGAGTCGCTCCTCTTCCTTGACCAGGCTGTCGATGTGACCCAGCACAGGCTGATCTTTGCTCTCGTTTGCCATAGAAGTCTCCTTTTGCGAGCAGCGGCGGCAGGCTGTGAGGCGATAGCCTTTGTCCTCTCCTCATGCCCTCTTCGATCGCAATTCTAGCTGAGTGGTTATTTCTCCCCAACAAAAAGCAGGTGATTGGGCTGAGGGAGTTCTCTCCGTTGGGTGTGGAAACAACGACCCGGCGGAAGGAGGCATGTTCGATGCGTTGTCCATATTGCGGAGACAGACGAACAGAAGTGCTCAAGACGGTTTATCGAGGTCACAGTTCGTATCGCCACCGACGATGTCTTTACTGCGGGTCTCGCTTCAGTACGCAGGAGAGGCCAGTACGATGGAGCCGGGTGGATCGGAAGTGGCCGGGGCGTCGCCCCTTGCGGAAGGGATGGGGGAATCGGCGGACACCAGCCCTGCGGGGGAAGTGTGAGGTTGAGATGTGCGGAGTGGATTTCAAGCAGGCAGGAATCAGGCGCCATGTAGACCACATCGTGCCGGCCAGGCTTATCCGGCGACTAAAGGCTGGGAATCCCGACCGCCGAGAGAACCTACAGTGTATCTGCGGGACCTGCCACGGATACAAACTGCAAGCTGACCACAAGCTTTGTATAGGAGATAAGCTTGGCTACTTACAGATTCTTCGTACCCACCATTTTGATCTTGGGCGTGTCGAGCGCGCACTGGCCCTGTACGGGCTGTAGCTTCTACCGCAAATATCACTGGTAGCCGTGTCCACAGGAAATTCTAGCTTGTAGGATCCAAACGGAGAGCGTTCGACTGCCTAACCGCGGGGATGTTGGTTCGAATCCCACCCTCTCCGCCACTTCCTTTATTTACTTGTATTTACAAGCCTTGGTGTCTATCATGGTGTCTGCTTTGCACTGATTTCCGGCCAACTAGCGGCGGAAAAGAGGCTTGCAGACATGTCCAAGCGCGGCAACGGCTACGGCACTGAAACTCGTGTCAATATCCTCAAAAAGGTCAAAGTCGGCGGGAACTGGAACCTCTATCCCGCCGTCGTGGAGCCTAACGGTAAACTCCGCGATAAAGTTCGCGTGCGCGGTAAGGTTGAGCTTCATCCCGAGGGATACTACTACATCGAGTGGTGGCAGGACGGAAGAAAACGCGAGCAAATTAAGGATCGCGCCGAAGTCGTCGACCGCGCCCGTCGCAAAGCCCTCGAACTCGAAGCCAACCGTGCCGGGATCGAAACCGTTCAGGAAAACGGCAACGGCACGGCACTCACGCTGGCTGAGGCAGTTGCCTCCTACCTTAAGGACATGTAGCCTCCGCAGCGCGAGCCCAAGACCTACATGGCTTACAAGTATTGCTTGGAACTCTTCGCGAGCAACTGCGCGAAGCGCTACGTCAAGGATGTGAAGCGCGAAGATCTGCTGGCGTTCATTCGCAAGCTGTATGAACTCAATTGCGGCCCGCGCACGGCCTACAACCGGGCGGTGATTGCTTCGCAGCTCCTAAAAGCGAATGGGATAACAAAGCTGCTCAGGAACCGGGATTGGCCGGAATACGTTGAACCGATCCGTCCGATCTACGAGGAAGAGGAAATCCAGGCGCTCCTTAAAGCGTGCGATGGAGAAGAGCGCTTTCTGTATCTCTGCTACCTGCTGACAGGGCTTCGGGACAAGGAAATGCGGCATCTCACCTGGCGCGACATCGACTTCCGTACCCACGTGATACGGGTAACGAGAAAACCTCTCTACGGGTTCAAGCCCAAGAATAAGGAAGAGCGCGAGGTCCCGGTGCCAGCGTCGCTGATCGCGGCGCTCAAGAAATACAAGGCGTCAAAGAAGCCGAACGCGGATGGCCTAGTCTTTCCGAACGAGTCGGGCCGGCCAGACAAGCGGCACGAATTCAAACTAAAGCGCATCGCCTTCCACGCGAAACTGAATTGCGGGCAGTGCGTTTCCAAGCACGGCAATAAATGCTCGGAAGGACCATATTGCTCGAATTTCTTCCTCCACAAGTTTCGGCACACGTTTGCCACGCGCAATCTGCAAGATCATGTCTGCGACATTAAGACGTTGCAGAATTGGATGGGACATAAAGACCTCGCGTCCACGATGGTCTATTTGAAGGCTGTGCGGAGCAAGGATGTAATGGCCCGGGTCAACTCTAGCGAACTTGCGGCTTTTGCGGTCTAGAGTGGCACGGCCCAGCTGTCGGACTCGTGCGTGAATTCACGCCGATGTAGCGGGAGTGTTTATCGAGCGTCGCTCCCTATAGCCAAGTGGGCTTTCGAGCGTTGCTAGCCGAGCGCCGACTTGGCAATCCTCACGGGGCGGAACCCCACGCTCCTAGAACGCGTTCCCTGCATGCAGGCGCCAGCAATGGTTACAGCCGGGCAACCTAATCATGGCCAGGACGTTAGCTCTTGACCGCTCTTGACAAGAAATTAAATTAAATCGATAACACCTGCTATGCACCCGGAAACAGCCTGTTGGGGCCGCAAGCCTGAAGTCGCGAGAATACTGGACGTGATCCAGAACTCCTCCCGGTCTGCCATCCTTTTGTTCGGAGACTCCGGAATCGGAAAGTCCACTCTCCTCCAACAAGTGCTGCACATCCTAGAGCACAAGAATCTGGTAGCTCAGCACCTGCTGACCCCAGCGGAAACCTACGTTGGATTTCACGAGGCTACACCATCCGACAACGACCCTCTCCTGCGGTCATTGGAAAGCTTACTTCGTCATGTCTATTCCGTGGGAGGAATTCCAGAACAAGTACGCATTGATTGGGCTAAGTTGAAGAAGAGTTTATCCCTGACAGGAGTTCGCGAGTTCCTGACTGGTATCCAAAAAAGCGTGATCGAAAGTTCGGGATTGGGTGTCTTTGCCAAGGCGGCTATGGCAGGGTTTGGTTGGCTTGAGGAAAAGGCTCTGAGCTTAGAAGCTAAGGTACCCACCAGTTTTATTCCGCAACTTAGCATTGATGTGTTCCGAGATATCGTGGTAATTCTGCGTGAGGTTCTTTTCGAGAAGAGGCTTGTATTCATGATTGACAATCTTAGTGCTGGCGCGGAAGCCGTTAGTTCTACGGTACGTGGTTTCGGCAGCGCAGACACAATCCAGGGCTTCCTCTCTCGAGACTTTCGAACATTGGACCAAGTTCACTTTATTTTTTCCTGGAAGGTGACGCAGAAAACCAAAGGCGCTTTCGATGAACTAAAGGACATCCTTGAACAGTACAACGGCCGTGTGATCGAGCTGCGACCGATTGAAGACAGAGAGGCCCTGGTAGCCTGGTTGAAGGAGGAGTTTCTATGGTTCGCCGACCTGGAGTCAGGTCTGAAGGAATCAGTGGTTGACATGACCGGCGGACTGCCGGAAGTAGTGGTTGCGTGGCGAGAAGCAAGAATTGATAAGTATGACGAGGAGCGACTGAACGAAGTGGCCAGTGGCGTCGCAACGCAAAGATACGGCGATCTGCGTCGGACCCTCGTCCAGGCCCCAGAAACCGAACGACGGGTTCTGTATTCGCTCTCGCAGGTATCTCATCCTCTCCCCGTATCTAGCTTGGCTGAATTCGCCGGGCTATCTGACGATGAATGTATTGACGTTTTGCTGAAATGGGCTGACCGCGGCCTCTTGCGCGACGCCGTGCCCACTGATCCCCGTGTGCCGGTTGGCTATGAATTCGCACACGAAAAGAAGCGATATTTAGTATGGGACTGCTTGAAGAGTACCTTCCCAGATCGAGGCGCGCACCGAGACCGGCGTGCCTATGACTTTTTCCTGGAACGTTTCGGGTTTCCAACAGTTCTAGATCCTACGGCAAATCTTTACTTACTAGATGCCCTAGAGCTACTTGAGCGCAGTTCCCACGTGAAGGCATCCTCAGCCCACGTGTCGATGTTCAAAAAGCTCCTTGTACTCGCAGTGGCTGACATGGTTATTGGTGGCGAGGGACAGGAAGTCTGGCACTGTCCTGAGTCTTGGCCCCGGAGCTTGCAGGGCATTTGGATTGACCGGTCGCTGGGGACCGGCTATGGAGCCTCTGATAAGGTTAAAGAGGCACTCTCTATTTGGGCACACCAGGATAAACGGGCGCCGATTACCAAGGGTTGCGCGTTGTCGCGTTTGATGGTGCTTCCAAACCTTGTCGTACGGGCAAGAGACTTCCCTGACAGAAATATTGTTGACCGATTACTTGAAGAGGCCCGTTTTCTCCAGGGGTTCTTCCGAGAAGATGAGCTCATAAGCGAGCAATTGGCCAAGAGCGTTGCGAATGCGATTGTGGATGACGTGGAGGCCGAGGATTATGTGAAGGATCGTCTCGAAGAGCTGAGAATCTTGTCGCGATTGTTCTCAGAAAGCGTTGTGATCGCGACACAATATTCCTCCGGCCTTGATCGGGCAATTAGGGTCTTTGGTCACAGGAACGAAGTCACTTCGTGGCAAAACTCGTTGCAGGAAATGAGACGCATCTGTGAACGATTCCCGGACGAGCCGAACGTGGCCTTGAACCTGAGTCGCGCGCTTACAAATTGCGTCAATGATATGTTGAAGGAGCACTTGGATCTCATCCCCGAGTTCTTGGCTGAGTTGCGATCCCTCTGGGAAAGCCATTCCCAGAGCACTTACTTACCTGAGGCGCTCATGAACGCGACGGTTGTGTATGACAAGGCTGGACGAAAGAAGGAAGTGTCAGCTTTATTGGTTGAGTTAGGCGCGCTTCAAGATGCATATCCCGAGAGCGAGCGAATTGGCCTTCAGTACAGCGCTGCGCTTGTAAATCAAGTCACGACGTACGTGGAAGACGGAGAAATGGCTCTTGCGGAGACGGTTCTCGACAGAGTCCGAACAATTTACGAAAAGTTTTCGGAGAACGCGGTCTTTGCGGAGCGGCTCGCGAGAGCGTTGCGCAGCATGGCTGTCGGATGTATCAGACACAAGGCGCCTCAAGGCGCTGAGCGTTTTATCGAGGAGGTACAAAGGCTGTTGACGAAGTTTCCGACGTCGTCGGCCATTGCGGAGTGGCTTGCAAGTTGTCGTCTCGAGCTCACGGAGGACGCCGCCAATAGACACCAGGCGGGAACGGTGTGGTCTTTAGTTAAAAGCATAATAAAACTTCACGAAGATTTCCCCGAGAACGAGAGAGTCGGTGAAAAGCTTCTACTGGCGATAACCAATCTACTTGGCGCCCTAGATAAGGACATAGAGGCGGGGGCCGTCGATGAGTTGCTCGCCTCCGTTCGTTCCCTGTCAGGCCTCCTGCCGGAGTCCAAACAGAGGAGCAGGAGAATCACCGCGGCGACTGTGAATGCGGTCTGGTTCTTCCAAGGAACCGGGGACCGGGGCAGAGTGGATGCCCTTTTAGAAGAAGTGCGTACCCACCATCGCCTCCATCCAAAAGATACAGTCGTTGCTGAGGACTTAGCAAAGTGCATTGTCAACGCGGCGGCAATGTATGGAGATTTAGAGGACCTAACCGCGATTGAATCTGTCGGCAAAGAGATCCGCAAGTTGCGTGAATCATTTCCGATGGACGTTACAATCGCGGTGCAACTTGAATCCTATTTGTTCAATTGCACCCGCACGTTTACTCGGCTTGGTGACGCAGCGACTGTTGGTAAGTTGCTGCTCGAATCTGAGGAATTGCTGAAGAGTTTTTACAATGAAGAAGCATTGGCCCCGATGGCTGCGGCTTCGATGAGCCAGGCATCGACTATGTATGGTGATCGGGGCGAGTTAGAGGTGGCATGCAGACTTGGCGATGAAATTCGAAAACTTCGACGAGAGTTTGCCACAAATTCCCGAGTTGCCCTTGCGCTAGCAACATTCTTGTTCAACATTAGTGTAGAGCATCGAAAGCGCAGTGAGATTCACGAGATTGAGAAATCGCTTCGGGAATTGACGGTTCTTCAAGCTGACTTTCCATCGGATGCGTTGATAGCCGAGCAACTTTCCAAGTGCCGATTCAATACGTGCGTGGATTACGTTCAAGCACGCCGATTTGAAGACGCGGATCGATTGGTAGCGTTGCAATACACGACGCAAACTACATTCGCCAACTCCCAGCGCGTTGCTGTACTTACAACGCACATCCTATCGTGGGGAGTGACTAGCTGGATTCTGAGAGGCGCTCTAGAACAAGCTTTTGGATTAATAGATAGGATCGAAGCAATCTATCTGAAGTATCCGGAGGACATGGAGTTGGTTGAGCGAGTAGCGTTGAATCTCCACAACATCATTCTTGCCTATCACGAAAAAAGCGGAGCTATAAACGAAGACTATTTGAGCAAGTTGTGGGAGATTCTCGAAATCTATCCCGAATTGAAAGCTCGGCCCCCTTTTGCGGAGTACTTTCAAAAACCCTAAATATGAGGCGCTCAGAAGATGATAATGAGGTATAGAGAGACTCAGGCGTCGCACTAGGAGCTCCGGTCTTTTAAGCCATTCCAGCATTCACGCCAGCAGCCGCCTCTATCTGCCAAGGCATTCATTTTCAATGTGATGTGAGAATCTTCAGAAGCCGGGCTGCGTCAGAATTCGCCCGAAATCGCCAATCCAAGTGCCACCAGAAGTGCCACCAGAAAATCCCCAAAAACTGCCTAGTTCGCGACACCGTTGACTTAGAGTCTGGAAATACGACACAATTTGAAATCGGCCACGTAATAAATCGTAATGGAGATATTGAAGATGAGTGGACCAAAGAGGCATCACGTAAAGTTTAAGGCCGAAGAAAAGGTTTCTAAACCAGTGCGCGTTAGTTTTGAAAGAGAAGACGGAACCAAAGTAACCTTTCCCGCCCACAAGAAAGTGACAGAAAAAGTTCTGGTGGATTTCATGGCCAAAAACAAAAAGAAATAGCGACGGCCACACACCTTCCCGTAGAGATTCGCTTCGCTTCAGCGGCATCGCCATTAGACAATTCGAAATTAAATTAATGTAAAAGCAAATCGACAGAGGTTAACACATGCCAGAGAGTGTGTTTATTTGTTTCGCGGCCGAGGACGGAAAATACCATGATTTTCTTGTCGGCCAAATGCGACTGCAGGACAGCCCCAATCGAGTTCGTCGATTTCTCGGTGAAGGAACGTTGGGATGAGAAGTGGAAGACTAATCGCAGAACCCGGATTAGCCGCTGCCAAGGATTTATCACGCTCGTGAGCAGGAACGTGGAACGTAACAGGTGCACGTTGGGAAATCAAATGTGCTGACGAAGAGGGCCTTCCGCCTAACCGCCGAGGTAACATATGTTCCGTCCCGTTGGAAGTTCATGGTGCCAGAGTGATCCACATTTTTGGCGTAGACCACTGGCTTCAACCCGCCAACGTCACGGATCTGGGTGACGAAGCTACGGCGCTCTCGATTGAGAACAAGCGGGCGTTTGCTGCGAGTTTGGAAGCCGTCGTTCGTCCTGGAAGCGGCGGTCTGGTGGGCGAGGAATGCCGACCGGGCGAGGACACAATCGCGCACCGCTTGGCTGACAGACATTGCTGGGCCTACGACATGGTGGATATGCCGCAGGCCGAGAGGACAAGACAGAATATACCTCCAAATTATGCGACGATCTTCAGAAACAACCCGGCAGAGTTGGCACGCTGCAACAGCGCCCGCGAGCAGTACATGTTCGATCAGATTAGGCGGAACAGAGGATCCAGACCAGAGGTCGTCGTCATCTGCGGAGTATGGCATCTCGACCCTCTGCGAAGGCTGTTCGTCAATGCGGGCGATGAGGTGGACCCGCAGGACCTTACCAAGGCCACCTGGTTCAAGCCGCCCTGAATAGAGTTTCTCTGAATCGGACTGTTGCTCCCCGAAGCTTTTGCTTTGGACCGCACGGCTTGACGAGATTTGAAGAAACGCCACCCAGCGGGATTTCCGAAAAGTGAATCCCGCATTACACCGAGGTAACTCGCAGAACTTGAGAAATGCCGCTTCATTTAGAATATCTCGTTATCTGAAATATTGAACGCAGGTTGTGGACGTGCATTCATGAAGACAGAAAAACGAAAGCGCGTCGGAGCAAAGAGGACGCCGAACGAAATCCTGCAGGACATGATGAAGCTTGGCGAACTCTACGAAGCGTGCATGGCGAACTCGGGTAGGCTGCTTGAGGCAGCGAAGGTCCTTGGAAAAAATGGCTACTACGCACAAGCTTTCTTCCTCGCGCTCACGGCGTGGGAAGAAATTGGAAAGGCCCAGGTGGTCGCGGACTATTCGGAGGATTGTGTCTCTCGGGAGGAATTCGATAAGGCGTTTCGTGAACATTCCCTGAAACATGCATATCTCAGCCGAAAAGTAGAATTGACGACGAGTGGAAATACAGTGACAGATGCGACGATCACGTACGACGTAAAGCGAGGCAAGGAACTGGCGAAGTGGAGAGAGCACGCACTCTACGTTTCGCTGGGCCAGGATTTTGATTCGTTCTCACCGGACGCACAGATTAGCGATAAGCAGTGCCAGAACATCATTTTTGAGGTCGAAGGATATACGCAGTATCTCCGACATATGGAATACATCACCGAGCGGATCGGCATAAAGTCTCTCACAAAATGAACCTCATTTCGTTCAGATTCTGCACTATGTATCATATCGTTTCACACTTCAGTCCGGGTGGGACAGCCGTTGCTGCGGGGATGGACTATGCTGAAGTTCAATGGCGCGTGGCGTTTCGATTCTCCCGGTCCGATTCCTAGTGAGGTTGTTGCCGCCTTCTGGCATCTGATCGGGGAAATCGCTACCCAAGGGGACCGGCAGACCATCCTGGAGCACTTCAAGTCGTACTTCGGAAACGCTGCTGGCACAACAGCAAGCTGGAGCTCAAGCGAGAGCTGGTCGGAAACCGATCTGGACAGCTATATGCGGCAAGCGGCCGAGAACGCCCCGTTGTTCATAGAGGCGTTCTACGATGCCTGCGAGGCGCTGCGGAAGAACCATCCTGGATTGGCCGTGCCTGACGTTAGCAGAATCAATCGCGTTCTCCTCGAGAACGGAGGTGGCTACGAGATCCATCCTCCGAATCTGGTCTCGCACGACGCGCACACGCCGATAGGTCTACCGGAGCACGTGGTATCCCTTGACGAGCAGGCCCAGGAAATCATCCAAAAATCTCTGAAAGACTCGGAACAGTTTTTGTCGGAAGGTCGAAACCGACAAGCGGTTCAGGAAATACTTTGGCTTTTGGAAACGGTCTCGACTGCTTTTCAGGGTCTTGATACCGGAGCTGGCAGCGTACAGGGTAAGTATTTCAATAAGATCGCCGAGGATCTTCGGAAGCGCCATAAGGGTACGACGCTCGATCAGGTTCTCAACTGGGTGACGACCTTGCATGGCTACTTGTCATCCCCCACCGGCGGCGGTATCCGACACGGTGTCGATCTGAAGGCCGGCATCGCCATACAACCGAGTGAAGCGCGGCTATTTTGCAATCTCATTCGCAGCTACATCTCATTTTTGATGGGTGAGCACGAACGACTGAGCAAGACTTGATCGCCTTCTTTGAAGAAAAGTGACTGCCGCCCAGAAGTGTTGTGTAGCGAGACTTGCGGGGCGGCGCTTGGCGCCGTTCTCAGCGACCTCGGGTACTGGCGGCTTCATTGATAGAATTCGTGTTGCCGTCCACGGAGAATTGGAGCGATGAAAGCATTCTTTGTAAGCGACCGTCTGGCCTTTGGGAGTGCAATCACTTGCTGGGATCACGTCAAGAACTTGCGGGCGCAGGGCATAACCCATGTGATTAACCTGCGGCGTCATCGGAATGAGTTCTCGAAGGCTTTTCCGTGCCTTTGGCTTGGTTATGGGGATGATCTGAAACCTCGCCCTGCTAGCTTTTACAGGCGCGCGTTATTGTTCTATAGAAGCGCGATGCGAATGCCGAAAACGAAACTCTTCGTTATGTGCCACCACGGATATCAACGAAGTCCATCAATGGCATACTTCCTGTTGCGAGCAGAAGGAAAGAGTCCCCGGCTTGCTCGGGAGCAGATCAAGTTGGCAAGGCCGTCCGCGCGCGTCGTGCGCGCATACAGAGTTTCAGCGGAGAATTTTCTCGCTGGTCATCACAAACGCAGGCCAGAGCTAGGACACGGGCCTGCAGAATTGCGAAATCGACGGGAAAACGTAAGAGCAGCTACGCTTGCGACTGTAGCCACGTGATCACACGGGCGGCGCATTCTTCGGGAGGTAAAGAGCCATCTAACGTATAGGCAGCGTACTTGGGCAAAACGTCTGATACTTGGGATTCCATGGCGTGGCTGTCTATGGCAGAAGCCCGCTCGCCCAGCCCACGAGCGACAAGCCGCGATTCACGGAGAGCCTCTGACGTCTTGATAAAAACCAGGGCGACGTTTGAAGGGGCTGTCAATTTTCTTATCGTCTCGACGGCTTCCACGTGTCGAATTCCATCCACAACCAGGTTGTTCCCGGCGACCCAGTGGGCCGCGCCCAATACCTTCTTGCAGAACTCCGTCCAGCCTCCTGCGATAAGCCTCTGTCCCAACGCCTCAAGCGCTTCCCGCGACGACCGATCCAACCCGATGCGCGCTGCCTCGTCGCGCAAGAATTGACCAAAGCTGGCCCGCTGCCATCCAAGCCTTGTGGCAACTATCTCTGATACTGTGGATTTTCCACTACCGACTTTGCCAGCGAAACCAAGAACTTGAGCCATCACGCAAAGAGCATCTCCTGGCGGGGAGTTGGGCCCTTGAGCGTCACCCAGCCTCTGCGGTCCTTCTTGGGGATTTCGAAAGGTGTCAGCGACCGGACCTCCTTGATCAGCATCAAGGTTGCGAAGGAGGCGGCTCGTCGCTGTCTCCAGAACGCTGGATCTTGGGCGCAGAGAGCCGTAGAGAATGTCTCCTTGATGGTATTCCAGGACGTCGGGTCTAGCCGATAAAACCATACTTGGCCAACGAGACAAATCCCAGTTATCGGCCCTCCGGATTTCTTAAGGAGGAGAACATCTCCCTCTTTAACGTAACCGAAAGGGGCCCTCCGGTTTGCGCCAAATCTGGATTCAACGGTCTTTCTTCCTTCGAGAATGTATTGGAGGTATGGCTCAACGAATATGGCCAAGTGGAGCCCAAAATCTGGCGACTTCATCTCAGTTAAGGCGAGGCGGTTTGACCAAAAGGAGTCGTCTTTGAGTGCCGACCGAAGATTCTTGGCTAATTGAGGAATCCAGTGGGTTTGAATAAGCCAAGTATTCATCTCTAAACAAATCTATACACAATCCGGACTAAGATGTAAACCTAAGATTGGGGGTGGCGGCGCTTCTCAGTTAGTTCCTTGAGGAGTTGAACGAGCGATTGCTCGTGATCCTTGGGCAGCGCGTATTGAACAGCTACTTGGTGTCCTACCCGATCAGGGGTTTTCCCCTTCTGAAGCATCTTGAATGCCGCGCGAAGAGGCTGAAGGCCCTCAACGGTATAAGCTACGTTTCCTGAGGTCCAAAGGTCGATTTCAGATCTCAAGGGCCAACGCCGCGAAACTGTTTGCAGCACGGGTGCCCTCCCAGTGATGGGGCGAGCGTGGAAACCACGCTGTGCTTTGTCATCCCGATGCCGAAGTTTGACCTTTAAGTTTCCGAATCGAAAATCATCCCATTGGGCCTCGCCTGGGATAGGTGGCACATGGGGACGTTCGGTTTGTTCTCTTACTTTCCGGAAGGCATAGAGGTCACCGCTGCGCCAGTCACCGCACTCTATACCCTGGGTACTGAGAGCGGCCAATTCGAACGTAGGCGTTTTGTAGCGAAAGAATTGCGGACTGACTTCAATGAGGTCAAATCCCACCCTGCTCGCGAAGTCAATGATCTCAGCGCGATCACTAATCGCGCTTGGTCTAGTCAACCAGGGCAAGATGCTCAGAAGCAAGAGCCCCTCCTGGCTCAGCAATTCGGAAGCCCGGATCGTAAAGGCCTTAAAAAACTCCGGGTACCAGGGCGGATCAGCGAGAGCGAGGTGAAACTTTCCTGCTCTGTGATGAAAAGGCTGAAACATATCGTGCCTGATCAAATTCCTCCGGAAGCCGGCTGAACGGAGATCGGCGATTAGGGATTGACTACGGTCAAAAAGGACGGCATCGGCGCCCCTTTGCATTAAATAAAGGAAGAGAGAAGGAGTTCCCAACAAAGCAATTTTCGACCCGTGCGCATCATGTTTCAGCAGTTGAGAGACCTTGGCCATCGACTGGAGCGTGAATCGCCAGTCATAGTCCGCGGGATGGGGGTCAGCAAGAAGGGGCGTTTTTCGCGCGCTTCTCCTTTCAACGGTTTGGTCGTTTCTGTGAATGGGATTGCCTCTGATGCTGAAAGGCGAAACGAGAGATTGGGCTCTCTTTCGCGCCAATGAGTACCTGTCGCCGCGCAGGCGCACGTGACCCTGAGTCGACAAGCTGTGCAAGCTCTTGCGCACATCCGTGGGAAATGCACCACCAGCATTACGCACAATCTCACAGAAGCTTATGGGACAAGATGAAAGCAGGGAGAGGATGTGACGCCGTAAGAGACGTTCGTATTCTTTGTCGCTGGTGGCCGAACCCCACCCCTCTCCGTTGAAATGGCTGGGCTGTTCACGCATGAAGGGCTGAGTCGATGCGATGTTCGTAGATTCGCTTCTCGCGCAAATCGAGCGGAAACCGCTTGGCCAATTCTTCAGACCAGGCCGCCACAGCAATATCTTGAATTTGAATAGACCGTTCGTGGGTGCCTTTCATGCGAGCGCGAGTGGGTGTGAATTCATGGATTCGAAGCGGGATGGTCCTCAGCGGAAACAGTGGGTGTACCTCCGATTGCAACCGGTCGAAAAAATCGGCCATGAGCTTCTGGACTCGTTCGTCGGAGTCTGACGTAAAGGTTGCGTAGCCAAACACATCTAGTCCAGACTGAACAAGGCGTCTCATTATCCTGAACTGAGTCGCGAACATCTTGGGATCTGCTTGAGTATTATATGAGAACGAACGTTCATCAAATCCCTTGAAGCAACCAACTCGTCCGTAATTGGGAAAGGATCTGATTCGATCAACTTCGCGGGGAGTCAGATATTCCCACAGATAGTCATTACTGAGGTTATCGTCGGACCAGAGATACACCTCCTTTTCTAATTTTCTTTCCCGTAACTCATCACAGAACCAGAGAAGCCATTCGGGAACAAGGTCGGGTTGACCGCCAGACAAGTCGATGAGTGCGGGGCGAATCTCTTCTTGCATATAGAGCTCAAGTAAGTCTCCAACTGTTTTGAACTCTGAGTGTTCCGGATTCGCGGACAACAAATCAAAATCCACGAAGCAATACCAGCATCGCCAACTGCATGCTGCGTATTGGAACACTTGTGCTTGGAGGGAGTCCGAGCGGGGTAAGCCTAAAGCATGGAGGGCTGGGTCGATTGGAAGCGGATTGGGAGGCCAAGCTTCCGCTTGAAACCGGTGAAAGTGATGGATCCGTCCAAACCCACCACAATTGGGAGGCAGACTAAGATCCTTGGCCTGCTGAGAACCGTCAAACCGAGTGACCCTGATTCGGCGCCCGACAGTGTCGATTGCCTTCGCGCGCAGGGCTGAGGAGAATTTCGGAGTGTCGATGAAGTGTTCGGGACTCATGAATCCTACCGTTTGATCCAGTCTATTATAGATTTCCAGCGCACAACGAGGGTTAGCACCAACACGAGGAAGGCAAGGATCGCGATTCCGTTGGTCCAGAACCATTTCCACGTTGTCCTGTTGAAATCGTCCTTTTTTAGGAAGTCCTTGGCCAATTCTGTTCGGAGATCGGATAAGACATTTGAATAATGCTCATACAAACCTCGCTGCATTTCGTGAGCATAGAGGTCGAAGAGTGCGTTACTAAGGGCGTTCCCGGCCATTTCGTCTACTATGGCGCCCGCCCTATCCATGGAAAGGCCATCGTGCGAAATCAGTTTGTCGCCGGGGCTGCTATCCAGGGTATGAAAAATAATCGTGAAAATTGGCTCACCCAATCTCAGCAACCAGGGGGTGGCTCGGAGGCTAATGAGCCGTATGAGTATGGGACCAGTGTAACCCGGATCGACATGTCCGGCGTTGAGCGCAAGTATTCCCTCTTTGGCGAGTTTGTTGCGAGACAGGACCGTGCCGCAGAGATTGTCAGGCAGGAGAATTTCCTCGTGCGTTATGACGAAAACCATCTCACCAGGTTGAACGGTGATCGCAGGCTGGTCCCTGGGTACCAGTGTCGGCTTATAGACCTCGCGACGAACTTCCCCTTTCTTGTCCCTTAGCGCCGGGTCCTTCCAGACCACTGTCCCTGCCATGAGATCATAGCTGGCTGGTTCGATGTCGAAATTACCGTCAGGCTTACGCCGGGCAGATTTGATAAGTTCACCACGCTTCAGTCGCCTTTCGATCTCATCCCTGTTCAGTACGCCCATGGTTTCTGCTCCGCCCCTTGGTTTCAATCCCTTGAGATGTGTAGCACAGTTCGACAGACAACTCCTAGGTCCCGTTGGAATCCTTAGCTGGCCTTTAGTGCTGGCACATACTCACCTTGCTTGTTGAGATTTGGAAGACGCTCGTCAACGTACATTAAGACGAGTTTCTTCAAGTATTGAATGTGCTCTTGTGTCAGAGGGGCATCCTCACCGATACCGTGCCAGTACTCAATGCATTTGCGGCAGCAGCAGGCGACTGCGTGCTGCCCACAGGTGATAATGGTCTGCGCGTCACCCTCGAATGGAGTTTGGCGTCCGTCATAAGGGTTTTGGGAGCTTGGCTTTGCGACCGATTGCCGAATCCGCTTTTCGACAGCCTCTTCCAAAGCCATGCGCCCCTTCCGACGGGCGTGGTTAATTAGCCTTTGTGAGAGATCTTCCTCCCAAAAATGGTGCCGAATCCACTCGTACTTGAGGGACTTAAAAGTGTTTTGCACGTCGTTGAGATCGAGTTTGTGCAAGCGTTGCCAGTCGACAAGATTGACGCCGCAGTACTGGCATTGGCCTTTCGGATACTTAGAAAGTGTGCGCGATTTCCGGAAACAGTGGAGATTGTTGTCACAGTCCGCGTTGTTGCAGCTAATCTTTAGCGGTTCGAGCTTCTTCTTCGGTGCCATCAGTCACTCATTCTTCTACTTCGAAGGCCTGGAGTAGAATTCGGCGCTCCTCCGGATTGAGCTTCTCCAGTTGAACCCTGCCTTGCAATTCATCTCTCGCGATCGCTAATGGCGATGGCTCGGCACTCTGCATGTTGTTAGCCGCGCCCCACCAATTCTCGTTCTGCATGGAAAGGCGATAAGCCATGTAGTTAGCCAGGGCGTCTACAGGGACTTGATTCTCTTTAGCGACTTGCGCGACTGCTATTTTCAACATCCTAAGATTTCCCTTGGCTTTGCGGACGCAGGCATCAGCAAAATCCTCAACCTTGCCTTTGAAAATCAAATCCTGGGCAAAGTCACTCGCCTCTATTTCTTCTTTGCTCTCAGGAAAGTGGGATATTTCTTCGAGCTCTAAGACCGCGGTCTGTTTATCGGTTATATGAAGTATAGCATGTGCTAACTCGTGAGCGAGGTCGAATAGCCATCTTGCCTGATGGCGTGTTCTCTGTTTGACAACGATTGCGATACGGTCATCGATTTTCCAGCATGCCCCGTGAAATATGCCTTCATCGCTGAGGGGCAGCACGACAAATCCACTGTCCCATGCGTAAGATAGCAACGTGTTGAGTGTCAGGTCCCCGTAGCGATCTGTGATTTGTTTCCTGATTTCAAGTGGGTTGTCCGAAAGCTTGATGTGCTGTGGCCTCGGAGTCGCCTGCACGGTTTGAACTGCTAACCAATGAACATAGAGAGTGTACGCTGTTGTTCGAATGTCCTTATTGGGGCTGAGGCCCTTGAACAAGACCTGTTCCATAGGTCCCAGGTCAAAGGATAGTCTCCGCCCTTCCAGGATGGAGGCCACAGACCAGCCGTATATGTCACTGATAGCCCTCGCTGTTGCCTGCACCACTGATTCCTCACCTGCGGCGTTGAGACCCCTTCTCGAATCGCGTGGAATGAGCCGCCTGGTAATAAATTGCTTTGTGAACCCTAAGGGCTTCAACAGGCGCATGAGTGCTTGGAGGGTACCGACTGATTGCGCGGTAGTGGGCAGCTCCTTGAGGGTGCAACCCATTGCTGCAAGGATTCGACGCAACGTGGTGAAGGTGACATCGTGTCGACCGTTTTCGATCCTCGAAAGGCTCTGAGGAGCAATTGCAGCGCGCACGGCGAGTTCTTTGCTCGAAATCCCCCTTGCCTCGCGAAGTTCCTTCAACCGAAGACCAATCTGCTTTGCCTCTTCCTCAGCGGCTCGCGCAAGATGTGCGCTGAAATCGTTGTCGGATACTGCTCGAATTGTGGACCACGGGATTTCGTGATCGCCGGCGGATGTCGGGACTATGAGCTCGAATGTAGTGTGCTCAAGATCCGACCAGTTCGCTCCCGACAGGTGCTTGGGGAGGAGTTGCTTGGTTCTCAGGGTAACGCGAGAGCCGTCTTCAAAAGTGACGACGACCTCATCTCCTCGGTGCTCGGCATGAGCGATCCGTTGATACTCCGGTCTGTCCCACTTACTCATTCAGTCTCTCCATCCTCAGAAGTAGGGTTCAATTGCTCCCACCGCGCGATCAGTTCGTCCAGTCCGTCGAGCAGAGCCTGCCGCACATTCCGCGGCAGCTTTGGCCCGGCCAATACAGTCAGAGTTCTAATCGCCACAACGGTGCTGGTGCCCTTGCCGTTGACGTGGCAATGCGGCTGCTTGTGTGGATTGCCCCGTTCGGCATATACATAGACGACGAAGGCACCAATGGTGAATACTCGCGCCACATCCGCGATTATGAACGTTTACGTTAATTTGTCAAGCCCTTGCTCAGGAACCAAATCGCAACAAACTAAAGCACTTAGAAGAATAGTCCCGTTGTGATATCACTGGTGCTATATTTCTGTTGACATTTATGATATCGTGCAGCATACTCTGGTTGGGTTCAATGACCCTTGAAAGGAGACCGACATGGCTAAGGCGCAGCGAGTTGTATTCAGTTTCGATGAACGAAGCTTGGAGAGCCTTCAGCGGATAAGGGACCAGGGCCAGTTTTCTTCGATGGCGGATGCGGTCAGAGAATCCTTGCAAATCAGTCGTGCGCTTCAAGCGCAGGCCGGCCAAGGATTCACTGAGGTTGTCGTACGGAATCCGGAGACGAAAGAGGAACGCGTCATCGTCATCCCAGATTTGCATCCGAGATCAAAGTAGGGCCGACCATGAATCACTCAGAATCTGCCCAAGAGGGCAGCGAACAAGACGCGTCAGGGGGCACGAGCTCCGATGAGGTTCTCGAAGGAGGATTCGTTCGCCCCCTTGACGATTATTTTGTCGAAGAAAAGCACAAAGCGGACACGGCGAGGAGACTGGCTTATTCCTTGGTTTGGATTCTAGGCGGCACGATCGGTGTCCACTATGCAACAGTCCTGGTGTTGGAGCTCCGAGGGAAGCATGACGCGGTAAGCGGCCTGGCGCAGATCTTCAACGTTTGGCTACCGGTGATCGCGAGTCTTGTCAGTGCAGCAGTAACGTACTATTTCACAAGAGAGAAGTAAACTATGAGCACGATCAAGTTAACAAAGGCAGTGATGGCAAGCGCAGAACTGCCTGGCACCTTGCCGAATGATTTCCTGAATGGGTATGAAATTGAGAATGCCGGGGAACTTGAATGGCCCGTGAACATCTATTCCGTGGACCTGCCAGAGTTAGCTCGTCAAGATCATGAGGAAAGGTCCGACATCAAGCGAATCATTTGGGACTTGCGGAGAAGGTATAAGACTCAATGCCGCGGCTACGGCTTCGCAATTGATATCTCGCCGAGGCTGGTCGCCGTCCCGACAAGCTGGCAACTGCCAAGTCCGATAGCTGAAGAGAACTACATTGTGCGGTTGCACTGGTCTGGGGCCGCATCAGCAAAGAGCCCGGAGACGCGAGAGGTCATTGCGGGAATCCTTCGAGAAGGGGTAAAGCGGCACTTTAAGGACAATCCGTCAGAAGACCTCGGCGATTTGTGGCAGGACTTCAATGGCTTCTGCCAGTATCCATCGAATTTCGGCGACGAGTACCTTTTCTGTCGCCGCTTTGCATTTAGTACAAAGGTATTTCGGTCGGGACGCTGGGTGCTTCGACTTCCGGTGAGCACAATGACACTCGATGGAAGAGTTTTCCAGGATTATTACAATGAGGGTCAGGTTGACCTACTGGCGGCAAGACTGGAAGCAAAGCGGGGACAACGTGTTACGAGGAGCAATCGTCACGCGGCGATAAGGGTGTTGCGCCAGATGGCCGGGGATGGAACGCCGTTCAAGTGCCTGGATTTGGAGGATTTTGATCTCATCCTCCGACACGGCCACCTATCCAAGAGCGAACAGCGCGCGCTGGCGCATGACTTGGTCAGGTGTAAGGGATTCCCGGAGTCAATGATTGAAGTGCCGTCGAACGAAATCCGTCTGATTCTAAGCAGCGAGATAACACGAGAGGATCACGAGGAAACAATCATCGCGCCCAACGAACGTCAAGAACTCGTCACGCGCGTGCGGAACTTCGTCCACTGCGCCGACATTTTCGGGAAACCCCTTCGGCTGGCCGAGACTCCCGTCGACGCCAATTCCTTGCCACACTGTTTGATCCTTCCGCCAGACATAAGAGTCAAGGGACAGGCGGGCACAATTGAAGTTCTTTCAAGTCCGCGAGACGCGAGCGAGGGCGCATTGCGGAGCCGCGCGCGGCAGAGACTCGTCGCCATTGGTCGCAATGGATTCTTGCAGCAAAGACCGATAAATCCGCTCTTGGCGTGGCCTATACGCGGTGGAGATATGGGCGCAAGAAGGATGAAGGCGGACCTCGAATTCATTTGCGCAAGTCAAGGCGTTCCTATTCAATTTGACTTCGTCATCTATAGAGATACGGAGGACGTTGCGAGGGCCGTTGAAGGGAAGGGGTATGATTCGGCCTTCGTCGTGTTGCCTGAAGGCTCCCATGAACCGTTCAACGCAAACAATACGCACGAGAGATTGAAGAGAAGACTTGATGTTCCTTCACAGTGTTTACAGCTAGACAACACTCTCCCTCGGACGTGGATTGATAAATCGCATCGAGAGTTCAAGAACGCGCAACCCTTTCTTGCAAGGCGGCTCCGTCAGACATATCAGATGTCCTTGTTCAATCTTTTGGTCAAGCATCAGTGGTTCCCCTTCGCGCCAGCGAGCGCGTTTAACTACAACGTCCAGGTGGGGCTAGATGTCGGCGGGGTGCATAACACGCATGCGATGGCATGTGTCGGTTACGGGTTTGGTAATCCTTCGGACCTGCTCCTATTTCGACCCGACGAGATCCCGATCGAATTTCAGAAAAAAGAGCCTATTCCGACAGATTCATTGTTTAGGGGTCTTCTTAGTCTGTTCGATCTCGTGGCGTCAGAGCTTCGCGCGAACGGTCGCCAGCCCAATTTCGAGACTGTTATAGTGTATCGCGACGGTAAGCTCTTGGGAGATGGGGACGAGTGGAACGAGTTGCAGGCACTGGAAAGACTTCACGAGCACTATCTGAAGCGGGGGTTGGTCAGTAGGGACTCAACGTGGACGGCTGTGGAAATCATGAAAGGGGCAGAAGGTTGGCGGGTCCTCCGCAATGGTGATGTCGTTCGCAACCCCATAGTTGGGCAATGTATTTTCCCCTTCGAGGATGACAATACTGCCCTCCTTTGCACAACTGGGGCGCCCTACCTGACCCAAGGCACTGCTTGTCCTCTATTGATTAAGATATTGGACATCTTTGGAAAATCAGACCGAATCAAGGTCGCGACGGATTTGGTCTGGCAATCGGATCTCTGTTTTACAAAACCTGACATGGGAATGAGTTTGCCTTGGGTATTAAACGTTGCCGATGCAGGAGCTCTGCAGCTATCTCGGTCGTATCAAATCACCGGCATCACTGCATAATTGTTTGAGCGAGGTGTCGAACTGTTCCTGACTCCCAGGGGAAATAGGCCTCCTTTCCCTTTTGTTCGAATACTGCCCACGCCCACAGGATGAGGTCCAGCCCGAGATCCTCTGGAGTTTGCGATAGTGGCCGCGCGAACACAGCGTCAATCTTGACGGGAGTGCATTTGGCAAGGTTCAACAAAGCGCAGAGAGAAAAGGCAACCTTGACGGAACTGTCAAGCAGCTCTGCTCTTGAAAAGGCAAGAAAACGGTTGTTGAAATGCTTTCTCCACGTAGAGCGGCGCCAGCTCTGCGCGAGTCGTTCTAGTTTCGTGCTGTATCTATGGATATCAAGAAGCAAGGCTCCTTTGATTAGGGCTTCGGCCCTAACGGCGTAAGGCGGATGGGATTGGGTGATTTCGTAGGGATTGATTTTGGAGTCCTCAACGACGTCGAAAAAGGATGCTAGGTAGGCAGGACCGCAGGTCCAGAGAGCTATAAGATCAATCGTTAGCTCGTGAGCCCAATTGCGCTGGTCGCGACTGGGGGTCCAGAAGCGGGTCAATTCCTCCAAAGTTCGTTGCGCCCGGCTACGCGCAAGACCCCGATCGGCAATCGAAGCAAGTCGAAGATGTGAAGTCGTTTTGCTCAGTTCTGCGGTGAAATCCGGTATGAAAGAGTGCTCGTTGTGAAGGAGGATGTAGTGACCAAGCTCGTGAATTATCCAAGGATATGAAAGCAAGTCTACATCTTCCAAGCGGTCCTGCCCCGGCATATGAATTAGGTCAATAACGTGTGTACTGCTGGCGTTCTCCGAGGGCATAACAAGCCTCTCGTGACCCCACTGTCTCCCATGCCGAGGCACTATCATGTTAGAGAAAGCGAGATCTGCACTCCAGTCGTGCTCGAGACACTTGATGAGCGCGGCATCAAAATGGAACCGCGTTTCAAAGCTTTCGGGCAGGCGGTCCACCAGGTGACTTATGTATTCACTCAGCCTTGCCAGAACTTCTGGGGGGCTGCCCATAGGATTGCAACTAGTCGCGTCGATCAGCACTTTCTCCAGCTTCCGACCGATCACATCTAGGGGTGTTCCAAAGAGTCTGGCGATCTTTCGGCGCGCCGTCTCAGATGCGTATTCTTGGGCCGTGAGTCGTCTTGGCACTAGATACCTCGTGCACAGGGTTTCCTGTCCTTAGTTATTCTCTCATTGATAACTCACCCATTTAAGAATCAGCGCGCTTTTAAGATACCCTCGCAAATGAACAACCTTTGGTCACTCAGGACTTGCATCGTTCCGAGTGTAGGCTGGTCCGAGGACAAAGCGGTCAGTTTCTGAGTCGTAAGAGAGAATTTCGACTACGTGCGAAAGAAAGCGGCTCCCAGGCCGGCGCTCTATTTGGATGATGATATTGAGGGAATCTGCGATATTGGTCTTGATTGCACGGAACGGAATCTCGACCCCGCTTTGCAGGACACACGTCGTGAAGCGCGAAATACCTTGAACGGCTGAATTGGCATGGACAGTTGAAAGCGTCCCGCTGTGACCCGTATTGAGGAGTTGCAGGAGATCGAAGGCCTCGCCCCCGCGAATCTCCCCCAAGATGATCCGGTCTGGCCGATGACGCAACGTTGTCTTCAGAAGATCGCGGATGGTCACCGGGGGAAGACCGTTCTGTTCTCGGCGGGCTTCGAATCGTAACACATTCTCTTTCTGAATCTGTATTTCTGCTGTGTCCTCTATGAGGACGAGCCGCTCATGGTCTGGAATAGAGTCCGCCAAAACGTTCAGCAAAGTCGTCTTCCCGCTGCTGGTTCCACCGCAGATCAGAATGTTTTTCCGCTCAAGGACATATTTTCGCAGCTGTTCTGCGAGTTCAGCCGGGATGGTTCCTATTTCAACGAGGTCCTTCATTTTGAATCTGTGGGAGTTGAACTTCCGAATCGTTAGGGCGACACCGTGAATGCTGCAAGGCGGAATTACGGCAGCAACACGGCTGCCATCAGGAAGACGGGAGTCAAGGATCGGCTTGGCTTCCGAAATGTCGTCGCCGAGCCTCCTGGCAATGTTTTTGACTGCAACGATGAGAGATTCAGGGGTGAGTTTCACTTCGGGAACCGGTAGAAGCTAGCCGGATTTTTCAATGAAGATCCGCTCCGGCCCGTTCACCATGATTTCACTGATGTCCGGGTCCAAGATGAGATGCTGGATCGGACGAAGAAACGGAAGAATCAGCTCGAATCCGTTCATTAAAGTTGTCCATCCGCAAGCTGACGAAAATAGGACTTGTTCACATCATTGAGGTAGGGCTTGAGGTAGCAAAACATCGGTGGCAGCGGATTGAGCCCGTCGTAAGCCAAAGTGATGGATTGCGCGTTCTTGAGTTCCGTGAAGGTCTTCGTGTCGAACCTGTAGTCTCGTTGCTGGCTGTAGGTCTTGGATGTGCTGATGTGGGCCTTGTCAGCCAGAGGTTTGCCGGTCAGATAGCTCACCCTGGAATCGTGCCCGCTTTCCGAGATGTTGTAGTTGACGCGCCACTTTTCCTCCTGACCGCAGAGTTCACTCGCAATCTTCGCGGAAAAGTCGTCAGACAACGACAGGAAGATTTTCGTGCGGAAGGTTTGCAGCAATGTTCGCCAAGTTTCCCCTGGGAGAGTCGATTGCAACGAACTGATGCTTTGTGTCGCTACGAGAGGGACGCATCTGGCTTGGCGCGAAAGCGAGAAGAACTTTTCGTCTCCGCTCGGCTCGTTCACTCCGACCGTAGCAAGCTCCTGGTATTCATCGCAGATGAACGCAATGGGACGCCAGTCTTTGCCTGGATTCTTCGCAATATGCGGGATTCGATTCAAGACGGCTCGTTGAAAGTCCATCTTGAGCATCACGCCGATGGCTCGCGCCAGCCCTGGGTTCATGCTGGCGGGAAAATTCAGGGCAACGACCTTGCCTTGCTCCAATAGCATTGCGATCTGAGGGAGCGGCTTTCGCTTCATTCCCTGGCGTGCATAAGAGCTTTGAACTGTGCTCACCCTGCACTACAATGCCGAAATGCAAGGGCTGTAATAGGGGGCAGCGAGTGACACTCTCTGGGACCGAATCCAAGAGCATCAAGCGGATCGTCGCCGCCCTGGCCTTGATTGCAGGCATTGTATCGGTGATCTCCGCTCTGTCCGAACCACAGTCGCTGAACAAAGGTCCCTGCGAACAAAACCTGGACTCTTGCCCCCCGCAAGGCTGCGCGCACGCAGGCACAACAGACGCCCTGTTGAACATGTTGAAACGCCGCTTTCCACCTTCCGATCGGGTCGCCTCGCTAAGTTTCAAAGATTTCGCAACCCTGCAAACCCACGCCGACCGCCTCGTGGGCCAGAATATTCCGCTGGTTAAGCTGAGCAGGGACAGGTTGAAGAATCTAACAGTTTCCGGCGGTGCGGTGAGCGAAGGCGACCTAGTCGAGATGGCCGGCTTCATTGTTGGCGCTCCGCACCCGAACAGAGGCGGAGAATCGGTCAACTGCCGACTTCGGGGTCTGGAAAACAACGACATTCACATCACTCTCGCTCGTGAACGCGGTGAGGCTGAGTACCGAGGTATTGTCGCGGCAATGATTCCTCAGGGGCGTCCGCCCACCTGGACTGTAGAAAGACTCAGAGAAATTCAGCAGGAAAACCGGATGCTGCTCGTTCGCGGACAACTCCTGTACGACAACAAGCACATCGTCAATGCCGATCCCCAGTTCTTGTTGCCTGGTCAGCCAAAGCGCTTCACCTTATGGGAAGTTCATCCGGTAACACAGATTTACGTTTGCAGAATGGAAGACCACGCCTGTAATCCTGAGGCTAGCGCAGAGTGGGAACTCTTCGGAGAAGCCACGAGCCGCTGACCTCCTACAAGGAGGCAAACGACAGCTAGGGGCCTACCCTTTTCCAGATAACTTCCATGACTTTGTTTCCAAACAACCCGAGGAGCACACCTCCATAGAAGTCCTGTACGCTTATCGCGACCGGAAACTTGATGTCGGTCGTGGTCTGAAACAACAATATCGCGATCAGGGTTGCAACTGCACCGATCGCAAATCGTATTGCCATCTGATTCGCGATGGTGCGACCATTGACCTTCGGCGTTGTGTCCTTTGTGCCCTTTTTGCTGAGAATACTTCGCAAGGGCTGGAGAACAACCAGCAAAGCCGATAACAAAGCCCCAATCAGAGCCCCGGTGTACATGCCAATCGGAGTCGCCTTCACGTTAACAGCTAGTTCTTTCGTCGACGTTTCAATCTGCTGATCGCTCAGCCTCTGGTATTCGAGCGTCGCCAAAAAGACTTCCTTCCGCGGCCGGAAGGTCAGCACCCGCCACAACTGTCCCCACATGAACTTGAGTTTTTTTGCCTTTAGTTCCACAGGCCGGTAGTCTCTTCGGTCTCCTTCTCGAAGCGTTGTGGCTTCTGAGATCAGGGACACTTCATTCTTTCCGTCGCTACTTTCAACTGCCAACACCGCAGGAACAGAGAGAGTCACCTTCCGGACCCCGATGCCTTGGGGCAAGTTTCCGCTCAGCACGGAACACTGGACTCTCACATCTCTCCAGATCACGACCGGTTCATCGGGGTCAACCAGCGACAAATCGATCTCCGGCTTCGTCGCCGTGGCTGCCTTGTCAGCTCCCGCGCTGCCACCTAGTTGAGCCATCACCGGAGTTGCCAGCAGGCAAAGAATCATTAGGCACCGCAGAAGCCAAATGCCAGAGCGAATCATGGGATCCTTAGGTTCTGAGCCATTGACTGATCTTCGTGACGACAGGTGTCCACTGCCCTCTGACTGATGGATTGGCCTTTATGTAGCCCTTCAGAAAATCGCGGAAGGATTCCCAGGCACCCGCTACATCTCGCTGCTCAAGGGACATTCGTATCTGGCTGTCGTTCTTGTCCGCCGCGAATTCAGGCATGGCCCGCAAATACTTGAACCAGTTCTGGACAGCCTGGTTCGGGAACAGGAGGGCGTATTTATCGTAATTTCTATCGCCAATTTCCTGATATTCGGTGATCAGTCCCAAGAACTGCCGCCGATCTTCATATGTGATACCCAGTGCCCCAATCACATTTCCCACACGCTCTCGGAGCCAAGTGCGCCTAATTGCCGGAAATTCCGGATTCTGAACCTTCTTTGCCTGCGTCACACTCATGACAAGTCGGTCGATCTGGTCCTCAGTCAAGCTCTCAAACCAGCTCAGATAGTCCTTGTACGCCTCAGCTGTCGTCGCAAGCCACCTCTGGCGCGCACTGGGGTCCTGGAAATTGCGACTAAACTCTTTCAACGCATATCCGTATTCCCAATATGTTCTTTCGATCAGCCAAATCGGGCACTCGCTTGACGGCAGATTAGTCTGGCTTTTTAGGACCTCCTCCGCTGCTTTCAGGTCTTGGATTCTCGCATAGTAGTTGCCGGGAAGAGGTCGACCCAAGTATCTCTTGATGTCTTCGCAGGACTGGATGTCAGCGCTAAGAGCGCGAGACGGGACCCACAGAAAACACGCAAATACGACCACCACGAAAGCTCGTCCAGAGAAACTCATCGAATTCTTCCAACGCCAAAGACTTGACGTATCAAGGCGAATCTACGAGTGCTCAACCCTGTCGATAGATATAGCATATTATTATCGGAAATTTAAGATATACGGGTCTGAATTACGGCTCGAGACAGACTGGGATACTGTGCCTCGCCAAAACTCTGCTCTCGTTTCGCTCCCTGCAAAGTTTGTATGTCTAGTTCTGAATCCATAATCGCCCTACGCTGAGGCCAGTACCTTACCAAACCCTTCACTCCTCCCGATCCAAATCCATTTCCAAGAAAGGAGGCATACGGCGACGTGCCGCCACAGGAGGTTACAAGTATAACAAAAGCTGAGAAGAATGCGGTTCTCGGCGCGACAGCGAAAACCCTTGCTTGGGAACTCTATGCCGCTGCCGCATATGGCCGGACGCGCGCGTACGTGGATGTTGACCGTTTCGAGCGTGTTCGATTGACGCGGGGTTTGAATACAATGCCTGGACGCAACTGATGTTCAACGGGCAAATAAACAGCCGGTGGGTGGTGAACCCCCCAGGAGCGTATCGTGCTGACTTGGGACAAACGCCTGCCATTTTGCCGCTCTACAGGCTTGAGTACGAACCCACACTCGAAAGCGCCCCGAGCGAATTCGGGTCAGTGCCTTATTTCTCCTTCATGCTTCCGTTTCATAAGCGGGTTAGCATCGACCGTGTCGTGAATCGCTAAGATTCTGTCCCCCCCCGAACTACACGGGGTAGGGCAAGGCCGTTGCCAAGCTGATTCTATAAATGCCGTCCGGCGTCCTTTAGTCTCTGGTATGAACCCTTCAGCGACGAGAAGATTTGTGAGATAGTTTTTTCAGGCCTGACCATGCAGACCATTGCAATCCCAACCTACCTCTCGCACCTGCCAATCTATCTGGATAAGTAGAAAGGCAATCTGAAGGAGCTAAAGAGTTCCGACACATTCAAAGAAGAGGGCACTCCGGCTCGTGGGGTCACATGATTTCCCTCTCAAAGGAAGGCAGTGTAGTGCTCCCCGCTAAAACTGGACAGCCTACCTAGGTAGAATCAGGGCCTCCAAAACAGGAGGCAATATGGACAGGAAACCGCGCATAGCTCGATCCCCGGAAGAGAAGTGGCAGATTGT
>Ga0137390_10000501_pt1 | contig 26905 bp, 22 predicted proteins | sample 15con2h24AmetaG_FD_104937 | JGI IMG/M metagenome (GOLD analysis project Ga0137390, IMG submission 104937) | Vadose zone soil microbial communities from Angelo Coast Range Reserve, California, USA - 15con2h2.4A metaG | ecosystem: Environmental > Terrestrial > Soil > Vadose zone > Saprolite... | reverse complement strand
TTCATTCGGGCGATAAAACCGTAGCGTGAGTTGGCGTGACGGGGGCGATGGCGGGCGAAATCGACATCAACACGGTTGCCAAGGCCTATGCGCGCTGGGCGCCGGTCTACGACTTCGTCTTCGGCGCCGTGTTCGACGCCGGCCGCAAGGCCTCGATCGCGGCGGCAGAGCGCATCGGCGGGCGCATCCTCGACGTCGGGATCGGCACCGGCATTTCGCTGACCGACTATGCGCCCAAGCACCGCATCGTCGGCGTCGACTATTGCGAGCCGATGCTGCGCAAGGCGCACGAGCGGGTCGCCGAGCACAAGCTCGCCCATGTGGAGGCGCTGGCGGTGATGGATGCGCAGCATCTCGGCTTCCCCGACGCCTTCTTCGACGCCGTGGTCGCGCAATACGTCATCACCACGGTGCCCGATCCGGAGGCGGCGCTCGACGAGTTTGCGCGCGTGACCAAGGCGGGGGGCGAGATCATCCTGGTCAACCATCTCGGCGCCGAGGCGGGGCCGCGCCGCCTCTTCGAGCAGAGCTTTGCACCGGTCGCGCGGCGGCTGGGCTGGCGGCCGGAATTCCGCTGGCAGCGGCTGGCGCGATGGGCCGAGCGTTACGGCGGCGTGCGCCTGCTCGAACGCCGCGCGATGCCGCCGCTCGGACATTTCTCGCTGATCCGCTTCGAGCGGCTGGCGGGCGCGAACGGGCGGGGGAGGGCGGGAAAGGATGGCGGGCGATGCTGACGGCACGCACATGGACGTGAAGCCGCTTGCGCGACGCCTTGCTCAATCTCTTCTCTCAGCTGTGACGAGCGAGCATCCAGCCGAGGTGATGCGCCATCTTTGCATTCCGGCCATCGGACGAATCAAGGCGCGGGCGAAGGACGACTGCTGATTGCATAGGTCGATGCAAAGTGGTCCAATCCGTAGCACTACGCGGTGGAGGAACACATGACCATCACCGTTTTTCCGGTCACGCCGAGTTTTGCCGCTGAGATCGGCGATATCGATCTGTCGCAGCCGATCGAGCCGTCCGATTACGCCGCTATCGACGATGCCTTTGCGAAATACGCGGTGCTGATCTTTCCCGATCAGCACCTTTCGCAGGATCGGCATCTCGATTTCGCGCGCCATTTCGGCCCGCTCGATGTATCGATTGGAGTTCATCGCAAGGACACGGCGCTTCGCGTCCGCGAGGAAATCACCGATGTTTCCAATCTCGATTTCAGGAACGAGATCTGGGGCAAGGAAAGCAGGCGGCGGGGTTTCCAGTTGGGCGCGCGGATGTGGCATACCGACAATTCGTTCAAACGCGTGCCGGCGCGCGCCTCGCTGCTCTACGCGCGTGCGATTCCGCCGATTGGCGGCCATACCGAATTCGCCGACGAGCGTGCCGCTTACGACGCGCTGCCCGAAGCAATGAAACGTCGGCTCGAATCGATCGTCGCCGAGCATTCGATCCTGTACTCGCGCGCACGGCTCGGCTTCAGCGACTTTAGCGACGAAGAACGACGCGAAATGCCGCCGGTACCGCAAGCGCTGGTGCGCACGATTCCCCAATCCGGCCGCAAGTCGCTCTACCTCGCTTCCCATGCGGGGCGCATTTTCGGCATGCCCGAGGCGGAAGGCCGCGCCCTGATCGATGAGCTGATCGCGCATGCGACCCAGCGACAGTTCGTTTATACCCACCGCTGGCGCGTGCACGATCTGGTGATGTGGGATGACTGCTGCACGATGCACCACGGCACTGAGTTCGACGATCTGCGCTGGAAGCGCGATCTGCAGCGCGCCACGGTGTGTGACGTCGCAAATTCCTGCGAGCAGGAAGGCATCGCGCCCGCAGCGGCATAGCTTGTCGAAATGCGACCGGCGACCGCCGGCGCCTTAGCGGATCAAGAACAAGCCTGAGATCAACAGCATCGACAAGATGGAATAGCGGAATTTGGCATCGTCGATTTTGCCCCAGAGCAAAATGCCGACGAGGGTGCCCGCGACAACCGCGGGAATAGCCAATGGAAGAAGCGGGAGAAGGTCGGGACGAATTGTGCCGGGCCGAGAAATCAGCAGGGTCATGGCAAGGGCTTGCACCATGAGAATGAACGGTTGAACCTCTCCCCTTTGCTGTTCTTTTGAAAGACCTCGCAGGTCACACCAAATGATGGGCAATGAGCCCGGCATCGCCGTTAGGCCGCCGACGAGTCCTCCGGCAAAGCCCACTATCGTGCGAATGACCGGGCTGGCGGCCTGGCGGACCATCCCGAAGCCTGGTCTGGTCAGACTGTAGATCGCATAGGTCACAAGAAAGATGCCGATCAAGATTCGGAACACGTGGGCGTTTGTGATCGTCAGGAAGTAGAGCGCAATCGGTACTCCGGCGGCACCTCCGACAAGCAAAGGCGTGCTCTCACGCCATCGGACGAACTGACGAATGACCGCCAAAGAGCTGATTTGGGACGCGATGCTGCAGCACATCATCAACGGAATGGCCACCAAGGGCTCCAGGAAATGAAGCAGAATGACGCCTGAGACGGCTGAAAAAGCAAAACCGGAAAATCCTGATACGACACCGCCCAGGAAGACCGCGATCGTGAGTATTAGGGGGCTTAATTCGCTCATATTCAGCATGAAACCTTGAGAGCCACCCTCTCCCCGCGACGTCGCCGGGATACGGTAGAAGAAAGCTACCACTGACATGCATTTGGAAGTGTGAGGTCTGTCACACTGCCGCTATTCTGCAGTGTGCAACGCACAATCGCCCCCCATTCGCGGCGGGGGGCGCAAGTAACGCTTCGGCGGGGCCAGCTCATAAATCGATGCGCCACGATACCGGCACGCGATTTTTCGTTGCTTAGTTCGCCGTGGTGCCGGAGAACTTGATGACCTTGGCCCACTTGTCGGTTTCGTCCGCGACGCGGCTTGCATATTCGCTGGGCGACAGCGCAAGCACCTCGCCGCCAAGCTCTGCAACGCGTGCCTTGATCGTCGGATCGGCGAGAGCGGCGTTGATCTCCCGGTTGAGCGTGTCGATGATTTCGGCGGGCGTGCCCTTCGGCGCGCCGATACCGGCCCACGCGCTCGTCTCGAAACCCGGCACGAAGTCGCCAAGTGGCGGAACGTCAGGAAGCGCCTCCATGCGTGTCGTGGCGGTCACCGCCAAAGGGCGCAGCCTGCCGGCTCTGATATGTTCGATGGACGAGGGCATGTTGTCGAACATGACATGCACCTGTCCGGCAATGAGATCGGTCAGCGCCAGCGACGCTCCCCGATAAGGGACATGCAACATGTCGACGCCGGTCATCATTTTGAACAGCTCGCCGGTCACGTGGGCGACCGAGCCGTTTCCTGCCGAAGCAAAACTGATTTCGCCCGGATGAGCCTTGGCGTAGGCGATGAACTCGGGAACCGTCGTCGCCGAAAATGAAGGATTGACCTCCATCACTTGCGGCACGCGGTAGATGCTCGCGACCGGCGCGATATCTTGGATAAAATTGTAACTGAGCCTTTGGTAGAGCGTGGCGTTGATCAAATTGTTGGAGCCGATGGCGAGCAGCGTGTAGCCATCCGGCAGCGCCCGCACGACGGCCTCAGTTGCGATATTGCCGCCGGCACCGGGCCGGTTGTCGATGATGAATTGTTCGCCGAGCCGCTCCGAGAGCCGCTGAGCGATGATGCGTGTGACGATGTCGATCGCTTGGCCGGCGGCAAATCCGACGATCACGCGCACCGGCCGCGTCGGGTAGCCCTGCGCCCCGGCAACGCGCGACACGGCCGGGAGCGCAGTAGCGCCCGCGACCAGCGGCAGAAATTGTCTGCGGGAAAGCTTCATTTGCGACCACCCGCGGCGCCCATGAGCAAGTAGACGTGCCGCTGTTGCAGGTGCCGCGAGCACCTGTGCAGACTCCTCCGGCCGTTCAGAAATTCCATAACGCCCCGCTCAACCATCGCTGTTCGTTCGCGTGCAAGCACAACCGTCGCGACAATCATGTCGCTCGTTGTTGAACGCGACAGATATTGCGGAGTACCTGACTGGTGCGCGGCGGTAAAGCGCATAGATGCGGCTGCGACCATTCATCCAGCCGACGATGATTGGCCGGTCTCAAATGCGAAGACGATCGTCGTGGGTTGTTCGCAGAGCGGACGCTATATCCGCCCGCTCATTGCATCTCGGCTTTAATCGGAGACGAGGGCGTGCCGTGCGCTGGTCACCGCGGCGACCGGCATGCGGGGTTCCCTCCGACAGGGTCCGGCGGCCGGACTCCCGGACCCGCAAGCAACCGACGACATTCCTGCGAGTTGACCCGCACGCGCGCGTCGGAAACATTGAAAAATTGCGTATTCAGAGGACAGCGCGTCATCAGCGCAAGCTGATCATCGTCGCGATGCCCCAAGCCCGTCAGGTGCCCGAACTCATGGGCCCATAGGAGATGATCGGGGTACCTGGACAGGATCCGGCCCTGGGCATCCTTATGGAGTTTGGGGTGAACAAGAATCATCGAACGAAAATCGGGCGGAGAAAACGAGCATCCCACGAACGGTTCGGCCGGTAGATCCGGCCTGCAGAAGTTGATCTCCTTGACGATCTTCACGTGAAAATCCACGCCAGCCACATTGGCATCGACGCGATGGACCGCGTCGATGTTGTCCCTGTCTACGACCGGCGAATTAGGCGACGCGAAGGTGCCGACTGAACCTTTGAGTGTGAACGTCACATTGCAGGCAACGTCGTCGTCGCCGTCATGACGGGAGTTTTTCCGCAGCATCCTGGACGCGTCGGCCAGGATTCGCTTGACTTCGCCATCGCTCAGCGCCGGAACGGCACGATGACGACTGACGCTCAACGAGTAGGTCTGCTGCGCGGTCGCCGCCTCCACCCACATGAGCAGAGCAAGAGAAAGCAGACCTGCACTGATTCGCATGGTCATCTCCGACGCAGCACGATGCAAGCCGCACAGCTAACCAATCAGCGCCCGCAGATCGTCACCTTTGCCGCCAGCTCGTGTACCTTGGCAGCGGCAGTGCCGGCAGAGCTATTTCTTCTCCAGTCTCTTCTTCAGGGCGGCTGCTTCCCTTCTCAATATCTTATTGATGCGCGGATCCCTCGTCAGTTTCCTCAACAGTTTCCGGTCCGCATTGAGTATCTGGCGGATCTCTGCCGAATGCTGGATGTAGTGTAGGACGTGCGCCTTGAGCAGCGCTATGTCCTGTTTCGAGAGTGCTTTTACTTCCTTGTTGCTGAATACTCCGACCGGGCTTCCCATGGCGTCATTCCCTCCTCGAATTCGTGTTGGCGGTTAGATCGTGAACCATACGCAGCATCCGCTTACCCGGTCTGCGCTCGGTCGAAGCTCGCGGGAGGCCAAAGCCTATTTCGGCCGCGGAGGCTTGGACGCCAGTTTCGTGTAAATTGGGTCTAGCTCTTTCTTGAGAACCTTGATGATCTCCGGATGAGATGCCAAGTGCCTCCGAACTTCGGCCTTGAGAATTTCGTGGCTCGTTTGGTCCAGCTCCTTCAAGTCGTCTATGGCATACAGTTGGTTCAACCATTCTCCCATGATCCAGCTCCTCAGGATTTACGTCGACTGCTCGGCGAGAAAGAAACGCGAAGCAGGGCTGCGACGGTTCGGACTGCGTGGAATCCGGTTTGTTGAAATCGGGCGCTCCGGATGCGCCACCATCTGTTCAAGCACCCCCTCAAGCTCTCGTAACAGGCGATCGATAGTCCCGGTACTAAAGAGATGCGGCTTGCAGAGACAACGTCCCGCGAGGCCGCGTGCGGCTTCGTGCAGCATGAGGATAACGTCGGCTGGCGTTATCGTCACCAAAGGCGCCGGGCATCCCGGGATTGACTTCCTTCAACGTGAGCGTGTGACAATCCATGATAGGCCGCAACGAGGCGTTGTGCAAGGTGAGCATGACGTCCGACCGCGGCACGCGGTTGCGAGAGCGCCCGCGCGACCAATTCTTCGAAGGGAAGATCCTGGTGGGCGTGGGCGCGGGCGTCGTCGCACGAACGCAGCGCACCTCCAAAGGATTGGGATCGTCAGCGCAGCTGGTGCGCACAATCACCGTGTTGGGCGAGCGGCCGATCCTCGGGCGTCATCTGTGACGCTTGGACGCGCGTCTTTTGTAAACCGGGCGTGTCTTTTTCTTGGCCGCCGGTTGTTTGCCGATTGGGCGTGTCTTTTTCTTCGCCGCTATTTGTTTGTAAATTGGGCGTACCTTTTTATCGAGGACCTTCAAAATTTCCGAATTCGTTTCTAACTGCTTCAGAATTATGTTCTTGAGGATGTCGTAGTCCTTTTGCTCCATCGCATCCAACTGCTTCAGCGAAAACAGTTGGATCATCCATCTTCCCATGGCCCAGCTCCTCAGGGTTCACGTCGGCCGCTCGGCGAGGAACGAACGCGCAGGAGCTCCTTGCGGCTGCGACGGTTCGGATTGCGCGAAATCCGGATTGTTGAAATCGGGCGCTCCGGCTGCGCCATCATCTGTTCAAGCACCCCTTCAAAGTCTCGTAGCAGGCGACCGATACTCCCGGCATCAAACAGATGCGGTTTGTAGACACAATGTCCCGTGAGGCCATGTACGCTCTCATGCAGCATGAAGATAACGTCGACCGGCGTTATCGTCACCAAAGGCATCGGCATCGCCGGATTGGCTTCCTCCAAACCAAGCGTGTGGCCACGGTCGATGATAGGCCGCAACGAGGCGTTGTGCAAGGTGAGCATGACTTCCGACAGCGGCACGGAGCTGCGAGAGCGCGCGCGCTCTAGATTCTCGACCAAGTCTTCGAAGGGAAGATCCTGGTTGGCGTAAGCTGCAAGCGTCGTCGCACGAACGCGGCGCATCATCTCCAAAGGACTGGGATCGCCAGCGAGGCTGGTGCGCAGGATTATCGTGTTGGCGAGCGGGCCGATGAGTCCCTCGGTGCCCGGACGATTTCGATTGGCGACGAGCGTGGCCACGCGCAAGTCGTCTTGAGCCAGGTAGCGATGCAACAGCGTCTTCAAAGCGGCGACGAGGGCCATGAACAGCGTGCCACCTTCTCGGTGGGCGAAGCGCTTGGCGGCTTCCGCGAGGCCCGCTGGCAACGCCCACTCTCGCCGGGCAGTGTGAAGAGTGTCGATTGTCCGTCGCGGCGGGCGCCGCTTGGCGAGCCTTATCACGGGCAGTGGACCGCGAAGTCGGTCTCGCCAGTAAGCGAGCTGCGCCATCATGTCCGGATGTGACTGCCAGCGCCGCTGCCAGAGTGCAAAATCCGCAAACTGAATCGGCAGCGGAGCCAGGGGCGATTCCGCTCCGGAGGAAAAGGCATCGTACAAAGCGGCGAGTTCGTTCGCGAGCACGCCGGACGACCATCCGTCGCCGAGGACCTGGTGCGTTGAAAAGACCAAGAGGTGCTCCTGCTCGGCCAAGCGCACCAGGCGGGCTCGAAAGAGGGGCCCTTGCGCAAGATCGAAGGAATGAAGCAGTTCATCTTGAAGCAGTTGATGCCCGGCCGTTTGCCTCCTCAATTCGGGCAGCGCGTGCAGATCGTCGAACGCGAGAGGTACAGTAAGGTGCGGCGCAATGACCTGCAGGTGTCGACCGTCAACGACGCTGAAGGTCGTGCGCAGAATCTCGTGGCGTCGCACGATTTCGTTGATGCTCCGCTCCAGGACCGTGACCTCGCACGGCGAGGTTATTCGGAGGGCGTAGAGTATGTTGAAAAAAGGTATGCCCGGCAGCGCGTGCTGTAGCTTGCACAAATGTTCCTGCGCGACCGAAGCTGGCATGACTCCATTTTCTCGGGCCGCGCGCACAAGGGTCGAGGGAGTTCGAGGCGCTTGGCCCGCTTGAATGACCTGTTCGAGATGCTGCGCCACCTCCGCGATGGTCGGCGTTGAGAAAAATCTCGAGGCCTCGAGCTCAATTTTCGTGGCATCGTAGATGTGGGCGAGAACGCGCGTGGCGAGGAGAGAGTCTCCACCCGAGGCAAAGAAGTCATCGTGGATACCGACCCGCTCGAGCCGGAGGATCTCCGCCCAACGCTCGGCCAGCAATTTCTCAAGCGACGTTCGTGGCGCGAGGAAGGCTGGCGGCAAAGCAGCGCTGGCCGGAAGACCCAATTTGGCCGCCAAGCCGATGCGCCGCACTTTGCCGGTCGGGCCTTTTGGAATTTTGTCGACGATGAATATCTGGCGCGGGACCTTGAAGTCGGCGATGCGGCCGATGGCGAACTGACGTATTTCTTTCGGCGTCGCGGCACCGTCGGACCGCAGCACGACCGCCGAGGCAACGTCCTCCCCCAGCGTGGTGTGGGGAGCGGCAAAGGTTACAGCCTCTGCCACGGCTGGATGCTGCAGGAGCACTTCGTCGACTTCCTGTGGCGCGATTTTCTCCCCACCGCGATTGATGATTTCCCGTACGCGGCCAGCGAGAAAAAGGTAGCCATCGTCGTCGAAGAACCCGAGATCCCCGGTCTTGAACCAATCGCCTGCAAACGCGGCCGCTGTCGCGCTTGGGTCGCCGTCGTAGCCCGGCATGACGCCCGCGCCGCGGACCACGACCTCTCCGATCTGACCGTTGGTCAGCAAAGCGCCTCCTTCGTCCATAATCGCGACGTCCAAGCTTACTGGTATGCCCGCCGATCCGGCCTTGCGCCGGCCCGGCGGGAGGGGATTGCACGCGATCGGGGTGGAAGTGGTTTCCGTCATCGCATAGTACTCGATCACAGGCGCTCTGAAGGTCGACTCCAGTTCCATTAAGACATGAGCTGGCAGAGGAGCGGAGCCGGAACGCACGAAACGGAGACGGCAGTCCGCCCATCGCTCCGGGTTGTGCCGGGCCTGAGCGAGAATCGCTTGATGTATGGTGGAGACCGCGGAGTACCACGTCGGTTGGAACTCGGTCACCCAGCCAAAGAAGCTGTTGGCGTCCCACCCAGGGGTACATACGACGCTCGCACCGGCCGCCAGCGAGGCCATTAGCGTGTTATGTAGGCCATGGCCGTGAAACAACGGCAGCATGGTTATGCAGCGATCTGTTTCACTCAGCGCCCACGCGGCGACGGAGCTGTAAGCCGATGCACAGATGTTGGCGTGCGTCTGCGGGACAATCTTTGGGTGCGCCGTCGTGCCTGACGTAAGCAGCAGCACCGCCACGTGGCCGGGGCTGACCAATTCGTGCGACGGCGCATCCGCCCGATCCCCAGCGAGCTTAAAAAGACCGGCCTCTCTATCCAACGCGGCCGACAGCTCGATGACCCGCACGCCGCGCGAGCGCGCCACACGTCGGGCAGGCGCATCGATCCCAGCCTGAGTGATCAACGCACGAGGTCGCAGATCAGCGAAATATCTATCCAGCTCTTCGGCCTGATAGGCCGGGTTCATCGGAGCGCACACCGCGCTTGCGGCCGTTGCGAGAATCGCCACCGCCATTTCCGGACCGTTCGGCAGCATCACGACGATGCGGTCATGCCGACCTATCCCCATGGCCCGCAGCGTATGCTCCGTATTTTCGATGTGCTGATGAAGCTGACTGTATGTCAGCGGAACACGCCCCGGAGCCAGAATCGCCGGCGCGTCGGGAATACGCTTTGCGTGATGTTCGAGCAGGTGAGGAAGGCAGGAAAACGCAATCGTGGGTCTTCTGTTTACGAAAGATTCGTCTCGCATTCTTCCCCCATGCCGACGCTTTCAGAGCCAAGTGGTCGCGGGCAAGGGCTTTCGACCGAGCCGGCCACCGTTCACCGGCGTTCCCCGATCTTGACCACGACCCGGCCGCGTACCCCTCCCTCGACGATGCGCCGGCCGACCTCCATGACGCCGGACAGATCGATCTCGCTGGTCATCGCGGCGAGTTTGCCCGCCTCCATGTCGGACGCCAATCGCTTCCAGGCCTCCCGCCGCCGTTCCAGCGGACACATCACGGAGTCAATGCCGACGAGCGACACCCCGCGCAGGATGAATGGGGCGACCGTCGCCGGAAGATCCATCCCACCGGCCAATCCGCAGGCGGCGACCGCGCCGCCGTAGCGGGTCATCGACAGCACGTTGGCCAATGTGGTCGATCCAACGGTATCGATGGCTGCGGCCCATTGCTCTCGGCCAAGCGGCTTGGCTGCGCCGACGAGCTCCTTGCGTTCTATGATCTCGCGAGCGCCCAGGTCTCTAAGGTAATCCGCCTCGGTCGGACGTCCCGTCGAGGCGATGACGGCAAAGCCAAGCTTGGCGAGCAACGCCACGGCGATCGAGCCCAATCCTCCGGCCGCTCCGGTGACGATCACCGGTCCGTGTCGCGGCGTAACGCCGTGACGCTCGAGCGCCATCACCGCCAGCATGGCGGTGAAGCCGGCGGTACCGATCGCCATCGCGCCGCGCGCGCTATTGCGCGCGGGCAATCGCACCAACCAATCGCCCTTGACCCTTGCCTTTTCCGCATAGCCGCCGAGATGGGTTTCGCCCAATCCCCAACCATTAAGAATGACTCTGTCACCCGGCCGCCACTGCGGATGCGTGGAGGATTCCACGGTGCCGGCGAAATCGATGCCGGCAATCATCGGAAAACGGCGAACGACCGGCGCTTTTCCGGTGAGCGCGAGCCCGTCCTTGTAATTCACCGTCGACCATTCGACGCGGACGGTGACATCACCGTCCATTAGATCGGATTCGTCAAAATCGATGAGGTGGACCTTTTGCCCGCCATCACTCTTGTCGACCACAATAGCCTTGAATGTGGGCACGTATCCCCTCCATCCATACCCGCGAAAAGCTGTACCGTGCGGCACTGGCCGCCGCAACTCGATGTCTGGGATCAGCACCTTTGAGCCTAAAGTCTTGCGCATGATCTTTTGGTCCGGCACCGTTGTCGATCACGCTGCTCGCTCAGAACGATGGACGCATGACGCTCGATAAGTGGATACCGTTTCGCAATGAAGGCCCAGTCGTGCGTTGCCGCCTTTTCTGCTTTCCCCACGCTGGCGGCAATGCCGCGTTTTACCGGCCGTTGCGGCACTTTATGCCTCCGGAAGTGGATTTCTGTCCCGTGGAGTTGCCGGGCCGCGCGGCGCGTCTTGACGAGCCACCATTCACGTCTATGAGCGCGCTGATGGAGAGGCTGGGTCGTGCACTGCAGCCGCTGATGGGAGTGCCATTCGGTTTTTTTGGCCACAGCGTGGGCGCGTGCATGGCCTTTGAAGCTGCCCGGCAACTGCGCTCGGCCGATGGCCGCATCGCCGTGCATCTGTTCGTTTCCAGCCGCGGGAGTCCCAAATTCGCCTCCGCTGATGCCTCCCAGGCACGCCCGCTGTCGGACCGCGATTTGCTTGCAATTCTGGGCCGTTTTGGCGGTACGCCTGCAGCCGTAATCCAACGGCCGGAACTCATAGCTGCTCTACTGCCAGCGTTAAGAGCAGATCTTGCGCTCGTTGCGGGATATGCAGTCGATCCAGGGGATCGCATCGTTTGTCCGATCACGGCATTTGCCGGCGCCGACGATGATACTCATCATGGTTCTCTCCAGTCCTGGAGAGACCTCACCCGCGGAAAATTTCGCACCTGCAGTTTCCCTGGAGGGCATTTTTACTTCTCCCCTGCGGGCGCCGCTCTCGCCAGGGAGATCATCGAGGACTTGTATGCATCCGTGGGCATGCTTGCGCCGGATGCGAGGCCGTAGATATGAGCGATCCCTGCATAGCTCGTCCGGCATTATCGCTCGGTAAAATCCACGTGTGGACCGCTCGGCTCGCCGACGAGCGTCACGCAATAGCCGACCTGCTGCGAATCCTGAGCCGAGAAGAGCGGACACAGGCCGCGCAGTTCTCATTCGAGCGTGATCGGATGCGTTTCATCCAAGCGCATGGGGTGGCGCGGCGGATACTTTCCATCTATTGCGATGCAGACCCGGCGACGCTGACCTTTGCGCGCAATCATCATGGCAAGCCGTATTTGATCGCGCGGGCAAACGGTCCCGATCTCCAGTTCAGCGTCTCCCGCAGCAGCGATTGCTGCATGCTCGCGGTGCGATTCGATCACCCGATCGGTATCGATGTCGAGAAGGTGCGCGACCTGCCGCGGGCCATGGATATTGTGCGAAGCTATTTTACACCGGCGGAAAGCAAAGCCTTGAGTGCTTTACAAGGAACGGCGCAGCGGGATGCATTCTTCGCTTTATGGACGCATAAGGAGGCGACGGTCAAAGGATTAGGCATTAGCTTGGCCGCTCATCTTGGCCGCATCGAGTTTGATCTCGATCCGATCGGCAGACTGCGGCTGGCCGCGTGGGACGGCGATCAATCCGTTGCCCGAAAGTGGTCCGTTGTTCGTCTCGATCCTGCGCCGGGCTACGTCGCCGCCGTAGCCAGCGCGCATCCGATGCGTTGCCTGACATTGCACAATTGGAGCCGCGTCGGCGCTGATTGATACCTCTGCTACTCACGCGGCTGCGAACCGTGGACATATATCAGGAATTGTGCAATGTTTGCAACGCAATCGTTTGAAGCGAGACCGTCGGGGCGGAAACGTCGCGGGCGCTGTTGTGTGAATGGGAGTGTCTCATGTTTTTCGACGACGCGCAGCATCATCGGTCAGAGGCTGACACTTCCGAATCCGGCATCCGCTTTGCCATGATGCTTGGCGAGCTTTGGCATGACTGGTTCGAGGCAATGTCGGAGGTGGCCTACCAGACGCACAGAGCCTGTGAATTTTTTGTCCAACACGGAGGGTCTCCGAACGGGCAACACGGACGTTTCGATTTTCATGAATCGTTCGATTTTCGTACCTCACGCAGTCCATATGAAGGGCCGAACGGCTCCGTCGACATGGACAAACTCAAAGAGTGCCTACAATCGTTGGATTCGATGGAGGCGGCACGGGTCATGCATGCCGTTCAGACGATGCAAGCCATGGAGGCTATGCTGAAAAGGCGAAGATCGCGCGCAAACCAGGCGGAGGAGACTGCTTGGTAGGGGCTTGAATGGCAAACGCAGAGCGGCAGGGGCGGGCGGTCATGAGCCGTCATTGGTTGACTCGGCGATTGCAATCTTGGGGGGACAGGCCGGCACTGATTTGGAGCAACGAGAGTTGGTCGTTTCGACAGCTCTGTGACGGCCGTGATGCTTGGCTTCGCCACTTGGCGCAGCACGGGGTCAAACCGGGAGACACGCTGGCAATCTGTGGCGACTATTCGCCGAAGCTGTGCGCTTTGCTTCTGGCCGCCTTGGTGAACCGCAACATCATCGTCCCGTTGGCGTCCGCGACCGCGCCGCGCTGGAATCGGCTGATGCAGCTGGCGCAGGTGCAATTCGCCATTCGATTCGAGGGCGACGATTCATGGCACGTTACCGGCTTCGACCGTGCGGTGATCCATCCGCTGTTGCGGGGACTCAAGGAACGCGATGCGCCCGGTCTGGTTCTGTTCAGCTCGGGCTCGACCGGCGAGAGCAAGGCTTCGGTCCTCGATTTTGATCGGCTATTGGCGAAGTTCGAGGTACCGCGACCGGCCTATCGCATGCTGGTCTTTTTGCTGCTCGACCATATCGGCGGCATCAACACGCTGTTTTACGGGCTCTGTCACGGCGGGACCATCGTCACGACACGTGAGCGCACTCCAGACGCAGTATGCGCCGCGATCGAAGCGCGCCGGATCGAGTTGCTGCCCACGACGCCGACGTTCCTGCGAATCCTGCTGATCGCCGACGCCATCAGACGTTACGATCTTTCCTCCCTCAAGATCGTCACCTACGGAACGGAGCCGATGCCCCCCAGCACGCTTGCGGTCGTGCGCGAAGCTTTGCCGTGGGTGCGGTTCAAGCAGACCTACGGGCTTTCGGAAATGGGGATCCTGCCGACCCAATCACGCGACTCCGGCTCGGTCTGGCTCAAACTCGGTAATGCCGGATTTGAGCACAAGATCGTCGACGGCGTGCTTTGGATCAGGTCGCCGAGCGCGATGCTCGGCTATTTGACCGCTCCGTCACCGTTCGATGCGGACGGCTGGTTCAACACGCAGGACCTTGTCGAAAGAGAGGGCGAGTACATTCGCATTCTCGGCCGCAAATCGGAGCTGATAAACGTGGGCGGCGAGAAAGTGCATCCGACCGAAATCGAGAACGTTGTGCTGCAAGTCGACAACGTCAAAGACGTCACGGTGCGCGGCCAGCCGAATCCGGTCACCGGCGAGGTCGTTGCAGCCAAAATCACCCCGCTCGGGCCGGAGGATCCCGACACGCTCAAACGGCGCGTGCGTCAATTTTGCCACGCGCGACTCGAGCGCTACAAAATACCCGCCGTCATCGAAGTGGTCCTGGAGGATCATTACGGTGCGCGTTTCAAGAAATCGCGCGATCAAACATAGATTCGGCGCGCCGCCGATACCGACGCCGGATCGTAAGTTGAGCGCAAGGACACGACGACCATGCCACAGGCCAGAAAGGTCGCGCTGGTTAGCGGGGGGAGTCGCGGCTTGGGAGCCCAACTAGTGTCGGGGTTTATCGACCGGCACTATCGGGTGGCGACGCTAAGCCGAACGAAGACAACTTTCATCACCAAAATGTTGCGTGCCCGCAAGGGCCAGCATTTCCATTGGGGCGCCGTGGACGGCCGCGATCACGAGGCGTTGCGCGCCTTCGTGAAGGACGTGGGCGATCGGTTGGGCCGCATCGACGTGCTCGTCAATAATGCCGGAATTGCAATGGAAGGCATTCTACCAACGATGCGCACGCGCGATATTGTCGAGGTCGTCGAAGTGAACCTCACCGCAGCTCTCGTGCTCGCGCAGGCGTGTTCGCGGTTCATGCTCCGGCAGGGCTCCGGGTGCATCGTCAACATATCCTCGGTGCATGCCATCCGCGGCCATTCGGGAGTGGCCGTCTATAGCGCGACTAAAGCAGCGCTCGACGGTTTGACGCGTAGCCTTGCTCGCGAGCTCGGCCCGCGTCAGATCAGGGTGAATTCCGTGGCTCCCGGCTATTTCGACAGCGACATGGTCAGTGATATGGCGGAGGAGCAGAAGCGGCGCATCGCTCGGCGCACACCGCTGGGTCGGCTAGCGCGCATAGATGATGTCGCGAACGCCGTTCACTTCCTGACCTCCGACCAGGCGTCCTTCATCACCGGACAGACCCTTGTGGTGGACGGAGGCATCACATGCTGACTGCGCCGACGCTCGCGCAAATCGAATCCATCGTGCACGGCAGAATCCGCGCGGTCTTGGCAGAGCGCGTCGGGGAAGTCGCTCGCCTGTCGAGTACCGACAAGCTCAGCGCAACGCTCGGCCTCAGCTCGCTCGACTTGGCGTTCGTCGTGGCCGAATTGGAAGCCGAGCTTGGTGTCGATCCATTTGCCAAGCTCGTTTCGATCACAAGCGTTCGATCGGTCGGGGACCTCGTGCGGGCCTATCAGCAGGCGCTTTTTCCCGAGCTCGAGCGCAGCGCAGACGAGCATGCGGTCGCAGCAGCGGTTAAACGAGCTCAGACCAGACGAACGCGGAGAAAGCGCAGATGACGGGCGGCAATAGCTCCGCCGGTGTCGCGATTGTCGGTATCGCCTGCCGTTTTCCCGGCGCGGCCGATCATTCCGCCTTTTGGCGAAACCTTTGTGAAGGTGTGGAATCCATCAGCGCGCTGAGCGACCAGGATCTCCTGTCCGCGGGAGTACCTGGCGAGCTGTTGCGCAATCCGTCCTATGTCAAGGCTGCCTCATTGCTGCCGGACATCGACCAGTTCGATGCTGCCTTCTTCGAATATTCGCCCGAGGAGGCGCGGCTCATGGATCCGCAGCAGCGCCTGCTTCTGGAAGTGGCGTGGGAAACCTTCGAGGACGCCGGCGAAGCGGCCGGACGCTCGGCCAAGCCGATCGGCGTTTTCACCGGAGTGGGCGGAGTAGTCAGCAGCTACCTTGTCGACCGCCTGCCCTTCAGCGCGGAGCTGCCGGGCACCACAGGCAACCTCACGCACCTCGGCAACGACAAGGATTTTCCGAGCACGCGAATTTCTTACAAGCTCAACCTGACCGGACCGAGTATCAATGTGCAGACCGCATGTTCGACGTCGCTGGTTGCCGTGCATCTCGCCTGCCAGGCGATTCTCGCAGGCGAATGCGATATGGCGCTGGCGGGAGCCGCGACCGTGCGCGTGCCCCAGCGCGTTGGCTACAGGAGCGTGAAAGGCGGCATCCTGTCGCCCGACGGCCATTGCCGTGCTTTCGATGCCGATGCGCAGGGGACTATCTTCGGCAGCGGTGTCGGCGCGGTCCTGCTCAAGGAGCTTGCCGCGGCCGTCGCCGATGGCAACCACATCTACGCGGTCATTAGAGGATCGGCGATCAACAACGATGGCGCCGACAAGGTGAGTTACACGGCCTCCAGCGTCGCGGGTCAGGCACGCGCGATGATCGAGGCGTTGCTCATCGCTGATGCGTCCCCGGACGACATTGCTTACGTCGAGTGCCATGGAACGGGCACGTTGATCGGCGATCCGCTGGAGATCGACGCGTTGACCCGCGCGTTCCGCACCAGCACGCAGCGGAGCGGCTTCTGCGCCATCGGCTCGGTGAAGACCAACATTGGGCACCTGGAACAGACGGCGGGGCTTGCCGGGCTGATCAAGGCTGCGTTGGCATTGAAACACGGAAAAATCCCGCCCAGTCTCAACTTCCAGAGGCCGAATCCCAAGATCGATTTCGCCGCCAGCCCGTTCTTCGTCAATACGCAATGCCGCGACTGGTCCGCCGGCGATCGTCCGCGGCTCGCCGCGGTCAATTCGCTCGGCCTCGGCGGTACGAACGCTTTCGTCGTGCTCGAAGAACCGCCGGCAGCGGCCAAGAAAGCCGCTAAGTCGCACTTCGGCTTGTTCACGCTGTCGGCAAGGACCAATGCCGCATTGCGCGCATCGATCGAGCGCCACCTCACGTCGCTTAGCCGCGACCAAACGCCGTTGCCCGATATTTGCTTTACCAGCACCAGCGGCCGAACGCATTTTCCCGTGCGCTTTGCCGCCGTTGTCGGCTCGAACGAACAACTGCGAAGAGCGCTGGCCGCCGAATCCGGCAATGGCGCCACGCCTGAGCGTGTTGGAGAGCGCCGCCTAGTCTTTCTGTTTTCCGGGCAGGCGTCGCAATACGCACGAATGGGTGCGGACCTCTATCGCCGTCAACCGGTATTCCGGCAGGAAGTTGATCGCTGCGCCGAGATCGTGGGCAACCGTTTGGGGCAGCCACTGACGGACGTACTCCTCGGCGACGATGCGGATTCCATTCTGATCGACGAGACCGCCTACACGCAGCCGGCGCTATTCGCGGTCCAAGCCGGCCTCGTCGCGCTGTGGCGGTCCTGGGGCGTCGTTCCCGACGTAGTCCTGGGACACAGCGTCGGCGAATTCGCGGCAGCCTATTGCGCAGACGTGTACACGCTGGAGCAAGCGGTCGGGCTGCTCGTGGAACGTGCGCGCCTCATGCAAGCTCTGCCGCGGGACGGCGCGATGGCCGCCGTTTTCTCGGACCAAGAGACTGTGACGGCTTCGATCGAGCAATTGGACCGTGCAGACATCGCAATCGCGGCCCTGAACGGCCCGCAGAACACGGTCATTTCGGGGGCGCGTGACGCGGTGACGGCTCTCATGGGGCGTTTTGACCGCCTCGGCATTCGATGCCAATTGCTGACCGTGTCCCATGCCTTCCACTCTCCGTTGATGCGATCGGCCGTGGCCGAGTTCGGTCGTATCGCCGCTGGCGTGCAAGGCCAGACGCCGAAGATCGCGTGGATCTCGACTGTATCCGCTGCGCCGATGCGGGAGCCGCCGGGCGCGGGATATTGGTGCGACCACGCGCTCAATGCCGTGCGCTTTGTCGAGGGAATCCAGGCGCTGGACCAGACTGGCGTTTCCGACTTCCTCGAAATCGGGCCGGGCAACACCTTGCTCGCGCTTGGGCGACAATGCGTGAAAGAAAACGGAAAAACCTGGTTCGCCTCGCTCAGCAAGCGCGGAGAATTGAAAGCGATCCTGACGAGCCTTGGCGAGCTTTACCGTCGCGGTTACGACGTCGATTGGGACGCATTCGATCGACCATACCCTCGCCGTCGCGTGTCGCTACCGACCTATCCTTTCGAGCGCCGCCGTTTCTGGATCGAGGCCGACGCGAATGCGCGATCGGCGGGCCCTCTTTCCAATGGGCTGACCGGCATACGCTTGCGCTCGGCATTGCCGGATGCCCAATTCGAAAGCGCCTACAGCTTGCAACGTTTCTCTTATCTTGACGATCATCGCATCTATGGCATGCCGGTGCTGCCCACGACGGTTGGTGTGACGGCTTTGCGGGATGCGGCGTGCCAGTATTTCGGCTCCGACGCAGTCGAGATCGCCAATCTGCAATACCGCGAGGCAATGGTGTTGCCGGAGAGCGGCGAGCGGATCGTGCAATCGATCCTCACACCGCTGGGCGATTCGGCAACCGAGTTTCGCTTCGCCAGCATCGGTACGAATGGCGCCGATACGTGGCGAACCCATATGGTGGGCGTGGCGCGAAAGGACGACCAAGCGCGGAATGGTGGGATCGCCGCTCCTCGGTTCGATCATATCGGACAACGATGTGCCGGTTCTATCCCGATCGACCGCTATTACGAAACCTTGCGCGCTTTGGGATTGGAATATGGCGCATCATTCCGCGCCATCGAGACGCTGCAGCGGGGTAACGGCGAGGTCCTGACGCGAGTTCGGCTGCCCGCGCATCTCTCCCATGATGGCCACGCCGGCCTGCATCCGGTGCTTCTCGATGCCTGCCTGCATCTTTATCCGGCACTGGTCGCGGACTATGGCGATTTCACACAAGCGGCCGCGGCGCGGCGAGCCACCTACTTACCGATCAGCGTCGAGCGCTTCCGTTGCGCGAACGTCCGTGCTCGAGAGGTTTGGGCGCATGGCGTGCTGCGCCAACCGGCAAACGGCGACGCGGACATGTTCACCATCGATGTCGTCGTCTACCAGGACGACGGGCGGTTCGCGGCCGCCATCGAAGGATTGTCGTTGAAATCATTGCCGCCGGAAGCATTGAGACTCACTTCAGGGACCGGCGATTCACCGAAGCAAACGGCGGGAGCCGATCCGGCAAGCCGAAGCGCGGGGCCCGATGTGGCGGTGGTGATGAGGAGCCAATTGAAAGAGGCGGCCGGAGTGAGGCGCCGGGAGTTGCTGGTGGAGTTTGTCCGCCAGGAGGCGATGAAGACGTTGGGCATCACCGCAACAATCGATGCCGCTCGCCCGCTCCGCGAGCTCGGGCTCAATTCGCTGATGTCGGTGACGCTCGTGAATCGGCTGGAGACCGCCCTCGGGATCAAGGTCTCAACCGTGAAACTGATTCAGGGCCCCAGCGTCGAGCAGCTCGTGGATGACATCCTGCCGGACGTGACGGGAACCGCCGCCGAGGCAATGACGCAAGCGCTTCAGCCTGAGCCCTCTGTCGGTGTTTGGCCTACCGCGGGCCTGAGCGCCGACGAAGCTGCCGTGCCGCAACCGGTTGTGTCTCGGCCTGAACATTGTGTTGGGAGTTGGCCAATCGCAGCGGATCCGACGCCCGGCGGTAGCGGCCGCCGGCCGCAACCGATCGCGTTCCAGCCCAAAGGTCACGCCGGCAACTGGCTGATCATCGTGGGCCCAAGAGCGGCTCCCCGAATTCGGCTGTTTTGCTTCCCGTTCGCCGGCGGAGGCTCCGCGGTTTATCGAAACTGGGCGCAGTTCATCGATCCCACGATCGAGGTGGTCGCAATCGAGCCGCCCGGGCGGCTCGGCCGCATTACCGAAACACCGATTGCCGACATGAAGGAGTTTGTCGAGCGGCTCGTTCTCGAGATGGAAGGACTCCTGGACCGGCCGTTCGCGTTCTTTGGCCATTGTCTCGGCGCCTTGACCATGTACGAGACCACACGCCGGCTCATTCATACAACTATGGTCCGCCCCGAACACTTGTTTGCCTCGGGCGCGCGGCCCCCCGACCGCATCACCGACCAGGGTTCATTCGAAGAACGTGTGATGCACGATTTGCTGAAGCTGGCGGAATTCCGCATCAGTCTTCCCGCCTATGCACAGCCGGACGATGTGTTCGCCGAGCTTATTCGCCATTTCAATATTCAGGCGACGGAGCAGCTTCTTAGTGACCCCGAACTGCGGCGTCTGATGTTGCCGGTCGTGCGCGCCGAATTTCAAATGGCGACCGACTACCAATTCGTGCGCGAACCGCCGTGGGAAATTCCGATCACCTGTTTCGCGGCAAAAGGCGATCCATACGTTTCGCGCCACCACGCACTGGGCTGGGGACGTTTTACCAATTCGCGGCTGCAGGTGCATATCCGCGAAGGCGCGCATTTTGCAGTCGTGGACGATGCGGCGTTCATCCACGATGTCATCAATCGGGAGCTGCGGGGCCACTCGGGATCGGCACGCGAGCAGGGGGCCGAGGTTGCATGGTGACGGGTCGCGCCAAAAGCTCGCTTTCGCCCGACGCTAGCTGCAGGTGCTTAATGAGGATCGTTGACCCGAGCGCTTATCAAGATATTATTGGAGGTTGTGGGAGCGCCTTGAACAATCGCAAGATGAGTCGGCCGGATCGTGCAGTCGAGCTCATAGACTGCAGACAACCGGGGTTTTAGCAGGAAATATCGAATCTCATAGGTCCAGAGCAGGGGTGTCATAATGGCGAAACGGCGCGTGGCCAAACAGGGCGGCGGCGGGCAGGCCGGTCGCAAGCCGAAGCGAGCGATTTGCCTCGCGGGCGGCGGACCGGCAGCAGGACTGCATATTGGCGTTCTGGAAAGTCTCAAGAAGAACGGAATAGATTTTGACGTATGGGCACTGTCATGCATCGGTGCTTGGGTTGGGGTCGTCTACAACCAGGCGAGACAAGGCGACGAGATTGAAGAGACCAAGAAATTTTTCCGCGACGTGTTTCGCAACGATAAGTCTTTCAAAAGCTTTCCGATGAATACCATATTTGCGCCAGACTGGGCCAGCAACGCGGAGGCCATGTGGGATTTTCTGCTCGAGCCGCGCAATTACAAGAATGCTTTGTTGCCGAGAGAAATCATGAAATCTTTCATGCACACTATCTCGGCTCTCGGGCGGATGTCGGCTACAAGACGGCGCTGGCGCCCACTTAACGATAGAGAATTTGAAGAAGTTAGAGAGTTTGCAGAGTTTAGCGAAGGAGACTTTAACCGGTGGACGCTGAATCATGTCTTGGCGGTGAACCCGGTCGTGCGTTTTTTGACCGCCATGATGTATAAATCGAAAATCGACGGCTTATCCAGGCTTTACTATCCTAACAGCAAGTTCTTAGACAACATAAAGTTCGACAGACTATACGAGGACAATAAACCATTTATCTTTCACAATGCCTGGAACCTATCCAAGCAGGAGCTCGTGTTGTTTGCCAACAGAAAAGATTTCCAGGCCAACGCCATTAACGGTTATCAGGTTGACGGTTATAGGCCCATCGATGCGGCGAGTTTATGTGCCTGTTCGGCTCTACCTTACATCGAGCAAACGGTAGAAATCGACGGCGATGTCTATTGTGAAGGAGCTCTGGTCGATACCGTGAATTTCAAGAACTTATTGCGCGACCACCCAGACTTGGATGAGATCTGGATCAACAGGATTGTCGACGCGGACCAAATTCTCCCGCCCAGAAATTTGTATGATTCGATGGCAAATCTATGCGAGCAGTTCGCCGCAACCGTTGGCGAAGATGACGTCAAGCTATTCAAGTATCATATCACGTGCGGCGAAGCCGAAGGTGAGTTTAACCATCTCACAATTGTCGAAATCCCCGTAGACAGGCACATCAATTTCGACTGGTCGCACTCCAATCTCGAGCTTGGAATAAAGATGGGCGCCCTTGCGGCGGACCACACGAAGAAGCGATACGACGAAGAAATGGCAAAACCGAAAGATCCAACGAGGCCGAGAATAATAGAAGCGCCGCACAGAGAAGAAAGAATGCAAAAAAGGAGAGAAGGTCTTAGAGAACACCTCAGAGACCGGCTTGCAGCTGGGCGAGCGTGCCCTTAGCTTCCCTGAGATCCAGCGTTTCGAATCCCTCCGTGAAGCGGCCATAGATGGATGAAAGGATGTCGTGCGCCTGCGCACGCTTGCCTTGCTTCTTCCAAAGCATGGCCAGATCGGTTGCTGCACGAAGCTCGAGCGATCGCGCCTGTTGGCTGCGTGCGGTTTGCAAAGCTTGGTCGAGCAGGGACTCCACCTCCGCGTTTGGTGCGCCCCGCACGAGCAGCGCGCGGGCCTTTAGTCGATACAGTTCGGCTTCAAAAAACCGCTCGCTGTTGCGGCTGACGATCGAGAGCCCATGATCGATCAGCTCTAGCGCCGCCTCGGGTTCGTTGCGGAGCAGTAAGGCCGGGCACAGGAGCACGAACTGCGCCGTGACGCCGAGCTGATAACCTGCGCGTTGGTATTGGTCCAGCGCAGTCGTCACCTCGTCGAGCCGGCCGGCTGAGGCATTCAGCACGGCCGCGCAAATGCCTCGGATCGCGTGCGCCAGTCCGAGCCACTGACGGAAACCGTGTTGCTCCGATATGGCGAGACAACGCTCCGCGTAGCCCTGAGCAATCGCCGGCTCCCCGCGTAGAGCGTGCAGAACGGAGGCATAGTACCAGGCGTAAGCGTAGGTGTGCGCGTGCTGGACCGCGTCGGCGCGTTCAAGCGCGGCAGCCATGTACGCGACCGCTTCGTCGACCTGGCCGAGAAGCCAGAACACCCACGCTTTGAGTACCAGCATAGCCACGCCGGCGTCCTGACCGGCGGCCCGCGCGGCCAATCTGTCGGCCTCCTCGCTTGTGCCGAACATCTCGACGGCGCGTTCGAGTTGCTCTCGGGCCTCCACGATGCGTCCCATAAACATGAGAATCATCGCCCGCCCGCGGATCACATTGAGCAATGCCCCCCGGTTGCCGCGCGTTTCGGCAGCGCTCGGCATACCATCGACGGCTTCGAGCGCCTGCGGCAGCTCGCCCCGCACGACGTTCACAGTCGCGAGCCAGAACATCACCTGAAGATACTCAGGCGGCTCTCCGAGCCGCTCGCATAGCTCACGGGCACGCGTGAAGGTGGCCACTGCCGTGCTCGCGGCCGGCCCATGCGTTGCGATGAGGCACGGCCCCAAGACCAGCTGAAAATCAAGCTCGGACCTGTCCCGGCCCGCGTCGAGCGGCAACCGGCCCGTCAGCTCGATCCCTCGCTGCAGGTGTGCGATGGCCTCGAGATTGGCCGAGCGCTGGGCCGCGTTCTTGCCGGCCGGGAGCCAGTATCCGATCGCCTTCTCGATCAGTCCGGCTTCGGTGAGATGGTGCGCCAAAGTTTCGGGCTGGGTTTGCGCAATATCGGGGAACTGTTGCTCGAGCGCATTCGCAATAGCGGCGTGCAGATGCGCGCGGCGGCTTTTCAGGAGGCTGGCATATGCGGCGTCCCGTACCAGCGTGTGCTTGAAGGTGTAAACCGCGTGTGGGCTCTCGCCCCGACGGAAAATCAATTCCGACCGCACCAGCTGCCCAAGCGCCTCTTCGAGTTTCTCCCTTGGCATTCTGGCCACGGCATGGAGCAATTCGTAATGGAACTCACGACCCGCAACGGCGCCGATCTGTGCCACCTCCCGCACTGGTGCCAGCCGATCAAGGCGCGCCATCAGCGACGCGTGCAACGTTGTCGGAATGGCCAAAGGCGGTAGCGGACGTTCGAGAACATATTGGCCATCCCGTTCCTGCAACAGCCCGCTTTCCAGCACCGTCTTGGTCAGCTCCTCGATGAACAAAGGTACGCCGTCGGTGCGAGCGAGAATCTCGTCCGTCACCTCCTTCGGCAGTTTCTTGCCGCTTGTCACCCGCTCGACCAATGCCGCGCCTGCGCGTCGGTCGAGACGCGTGAGCGGGATCGTTGTCGTATGCGGGTAACTCGGCCAAGGTGGCGTGAATTCGGACCTGGTAGTGATGAGCAGCAGGACCCGAAGCTGCGGCACGTGCTCCACGGTAGCGGCGAGCAGCTCCAGCGAGGTTGGGTCGATCCAGTGGATGTCTTCGAAAATCATAAAAACCGGCCGCCGTGCCGCCAACCCATCGAGCTGAGCCAATAACGCCGCAAACGTCTTCTCCTTGCGTTTTTGTGGACTCAGCTCCTGTAGTCGGAAGTGATCGCTAGCCGGCAACGCCAAAAGGTTGGCCAGAACCGCGACGCGTTCCGGGTCGATCGTCGATTGTGCAACGAGAGCGTCAAGTTTGGACAGCTTCTCCGTGACCGAGTCGCTGCGCTCAAACCCGCCAGCACGTTCGATTTGGCCAATGAATGGGAAGAGAGCACTGTTGGTGTGATGTGCCGAGCAGAAATAGCGCAACGCGATGTGCGGCTCACCCTGGAGCCGCTCGCCAAGCGCGAGCGCGATGTGCGACTTGCCGATACCTGGCTCCCCCGTCAGGAGCACCACCCGGCCTTCCCCCTGCGTGGCGTGTCGCCACCGGCGCAGCAGCAGTTCGATCTCCTCTTCACGCCCGAACAGCGGCTGCAGCTTGGTCTTGTGCATCGCCTCGAAGCGGCTCTCCACGCCGCTCGGTCCCAGCACCTGCCAAACCTGTACCGGTTCCGCCCATCCTTTCAGCGCGAGCGCGCCGAGATCGCGGTAATCGAAGTGCCCTCCCGTGAGCCGATGCGTCTGCGGACAGATCAACACTGTCCCTGCCTCCGCCAGCGTTTGCAGGCGCGCGGCGAGGTTCGGCGTCTCGCCAACGACGGCCTGCTCCGCCGGGGTTTCATCGACCAGGAGCTCGCTCACGACGACCGTGCCCGTCGCAATGCCAATGCGAACCTGCAGCGCCGCGTCGACATTTGTCTCGAGATTCGCCACCGCATCGACAAGTGCGAGCGCGGCGCGCACCGCCTGTTCGGCATCATCCTCTTGCGCGCGCGGATAGCCGAAATAGGCGAGCACGCCATCGTCCATGTAGCGGGCGATCATGCCGTGGTGGCGGTCGACGACCTCACCGATGCAAGCATGATAGGACCCGATCACCCGCCACATCTCTTCCGGGTCCAACCGCGCCGAAAGGGCAGCCGAGCCGGCCAGTTCGCAAAACATCACCGTCAGGTGGCGTCGCTCGGCTTCGTCTCGCAGCACCGGTTCGGTCGCTACTTCGGCCGGAGCGGCCCCATCAAGCTCCGCGATGGCACGCAGGATCTTCCGGCGATGCCCAAGCGGAACGCCGAGGTCCGCTAGATCCTGATCTGTGAGATCAGGGAGCACGCTGGCATCGACGTAGTTCTCGGCAAAGCGCTGAGCGTACTCGGACAGTCCGAGCGATGCGAGCCACTCTGCTATCGTCCGCACAATACTCTTCTTTCCCCGCCGCTCGCACTACGATAGGAGTCAACTATAGCATTGTTGCGTTTTCGCATGGAATGGCGCGTGCCTATTCCGAGCTCACACGGCATCGAGGCCGACCACCACAGGTCAACACCGAGCTACCGCTTGATCCCGCCGAGGTTCACCATCTTTCGGCAATTCCCCAATAGGCTTTCAACCTGTCATCGTGCTCCATTTTGCGGCTGCGCTGGCCCCAGTCGATGCCCCCGGGCATCGCGCTGAGTTCCTTTTCGGTGAGGTCGAGGTGATAGGCCGCCAGCTTTCGATCGTAAGTGAGCTGAGGCCAAGGGATAGGTAAACGCCTCTGCCCCACTCCCACAGGGCCGTTGAAGCTCAGAACCGCGTAGGCGACATTGCCGGTGATCTTGTCGATCATCACTCGCTCGATTGTGCCGATCGTGCTGCCATCCGCACTGCGCACCTGCGTCCCTTCGACGCGATCGCTTGCGATCAAGTGGTGGATCTCCCGAGACGCCGCGTCAGTTTGCATCATCGCCTCCATTAAACTATCCCGTCCATCGGGGTGCTTAGCGGACCGGGGTGCTGTTGCGCGACAAGCGCGCCTGCCGGCAGCGACAGCCATGGCCGAGCCGCTGAACGCGCAAGCCGCCGGCGAACCTTTTGCAGACAGATGTTCAGTGTCTCTCCGGCTGTTGAATGTGGCACCAAGCATCAGGAAAAAGGCAGCGATGTTGTACCTGCCATTGGTCGCAACGGGTGTGAAGTGCCTCACGAAGTGCGGCGACAAGCCCACCTGAGGACGAGGCGCTTGATCTGCTCACGCAGAATTTCGCCGCCCGTCGCCGCGACGACCCGCGTGGCGCCCGGACCGGGAAATCCTCGAACTCCCGCGCCAGCTCCTGCGGCGGGCGTCCAGCGTGCACCAACCCGACCATTCGTCGGCGGAACTCGACCGTATGGGACGGTCTTGTTTCGACCATCGCGGGCTGCCTGAACGCAATTTTTGCGCGATGTTTTGGGTGTCCACGGCACCGCCTCAACGAATATACTGGGCACGCTTTGTCACCGTGATGAGGCTGGAACGGATAGGGCGCTGCTATGGACGTTGGCAGCTGGCTGCGAGCCCTCGGCCTCGGGCGTTATGAGCCGGCGTTCATCGAGAATGCGATCGACAGCGATGTGCTGCCGGAGTTGACAGAGGGCGATCTCAAGAAGCTCGGGATACCGCTGGGCGACAGGAAGCGCCTCGTTAAGGCTATCAAAGCGATAACCGCCGGCTCTCCCAGTGCGTTCGTCACGAGCGCGGTTGGGGGGGATGAGCCAAGCGGGCAACCCGGCGTGGCCGCTGCCGAGCGCCGTCATCTCACCGTGATGATCTGCGATCTCGTGGGCTCGACTGCCCTGTCGGCCCGACTCGATCCGGAAGACATGCGTGCTGTGATGGATGCCTATCACGCCGCCTGCGCCCGCATCGTGCAAGCCTATGACGGCTTCCTCGGCGATTTCCGGGGCGACGGGATATTGGCCTATTTCGGCTATCCCCGCGCGCACGAAGACGATGCCGAGCGA
>Ga0137390_10000497_pt1 | contig 26999 bp, 24 predicted proteins | sample 15con2h24AmetaG_FD_104937 | JGI IMG/M metagenome (GOLD analysis project Ga0137390, IMG submission 104937) | Vadose zone soil microbial communities from Angelo Coast Range Reserve, California, USA - 15con2h2.4A metaG | ecosystem: Environmental > Terrestrial > Soil > Vadose zone > Saprolite... | reverse complement strand
GATCGGGTTTGGTCAATGCGCAGATGTCCCACGTCACGACAAATGGCCGTAAGACCAGCCGCACATTATGGCAAGCGCGAACCCTCGTCGCTTGGATTGGCGACCATCACCAGCTGTCTCTGCCGGCCGCCACACGATGTTGCAAGATATCGTCCGCAGTTCGATGGATTTCACAGCGGCCTTAGATCGTCAGAGCGCGCACTCATAGCCGAGGCCGCGAAACCGGCTGCCGCCTCAGAGATAATGTTGCAATTATACCACAGTGTTGCTGCTTTACACCATTCTCTAATTTTCGAAATTCCCTATTCATCGCAGTCTGTTAGCTTATGCCTGTTGCGTGCGCGAGGCTTGTTCGCGTGCCGCCTGCGCTCTAGGGTGAGTGTGGGGACGGCGCTATGCTGCCAAGGAGATTGCGAGAGCATGAAACGCGTCGCGACAGCGGACATGACCATCATCGCTCAGCCTAAGATCTGGAAAGGGTTCAAGAATTGGGGGATCGCGACCCTGATGGGTTTTGCCGTGGCGTCGCATTTGCGTGCGGTTGCCGTGCTCGCGGTCATTTCGCTAGCCTCTTTCCTACCGGGCCTCTTTCAGGTTCCGCCGGTCGACCGCGACGAGCCCCGGTTCGCCCAGGCGACCAAGCAGATGATCGAGACCGGCGATTATGTCGACATCCGCTTCCAAGATGAAACGCGGTATAAGAAGCCCGTCGGCATCTATTGGTTGCAGGCGACGGCGGTGGAAATGGCCGAGGCCGTGGGCGTGCCGCGCGCTGCAACGAACATTGGAATATACCGGATTCCCTCGTTGATCGGCGCCATCGGCGCCGTCCTGGTGACCTACTGGGCCGCGCTTGCCTTCGTATCGCGGCGAGCGGCGTTGATGGCCGGCGCCATGATGGCAACGTCGATTCTCCTTGGCGTCGAAGCGCGCCTCGCCAAGACCGATGCGATGCTGCTGCTGACGACAACCGCGGCATTGGGCGCGATGGCGCGCGCGTATCTGATAGAGCAGGGCGATCGCGCGACCAGCCTGCCTCCTTTGGTCATTGCCGCGATCTTCTGGAGTGCGATCGCGGCCGGAATTCTGATCAAGGGACCGATGATCCTGATGTTCGCGGGGTTCGCTGCCGTCGCGCTCGCCGTGGCGGATCGTTCCGCGCGCTGGTTGTGGCGGCTCAAACCAGCGATCGGCCTGCCCTTCGCGCTCGCGCTGGTGACGCCTTGGGTCGTCGCCATTCTGCTTCGCAGCGACGGCAGTTTCCTCACCGACGCGCTCGGCCAGGACATGTTCGCCAAGGTGACGGGGGGCCAGGAAACCCACGGCATGCCCCCGGGCTCTTATTTCGTCGTGTTCTGGGAGACGTTCTTTCCCGGCGCCATGCTGGCCGGTCTTGCGGCGCCGGCGGTGTGGCGTGCACGCACTGAACCCGGTTGCAAGCTTCTGCTCGCCTGGGTGGTGCCGTCCTGGATTGCGTTCGAGCTGGTGCCGACAAAGCTGCCGCATTACGTCCTGCCGCTCTATCCGGCGCTCGCGATCCTGATTGCGGGAGTCGTTGACAGCCATTCGCTTTCGCGCAATCGCTGGCTGGTGCGCGGAACGATTTGGTGGTTCATCCTGATGATGGTGGTGGCCCTGCTTTTGATCGCGCTGCAGATCGTCGTCGGCCAAAGGCTCGGTTTGTGGACGTGGTCGTTCGCGGCGGCGGCTGTGATCTTTTCGTTGTTCGCCTGGCTGCTCTATCAGGTCGACGGCGCCGAGGCGTCGCTCATGCGGGCGGTGGCGGCGTCGCTCATGCTCTCCTTCGCGGCCTATGGGGCGACCTTTCCAGGCCTGCGCGGGCTGTTTCCTTCGGTGGGGCTCGCGAATTACATGCACAGCGCCGGTTGCGCCGACCCGGTCGCGGTGACGGCCGGCTTCCATGAGCCGAGCCTCGTTTTCCTTGCGGGCACCAACACCAACCACGGCGTCGGCTCCAGCGCGGCGGATTTTCTGCTCGGCGGACCGTGCCGGTTCGCATTCGTCGACAGCCGTCAAGAGCGCGCATTCGTCCAGCGGGCCGATGCGATCGGCCTTCGCTATACGACCGGCCCGCGCATCGAGGGCTTCAACATCAACGGCGGCGGAGCGGCCACTATCGCCACGTACCGTTCGGAACGCGGCTCATGACCGCGTCCGGCGACGCCAAAGCAGGCGACCCTGGCGCTGGCGGGGCGCGTGCCGCGGCATTCTTTGAGAACATTCGTCGCGGCACTGACGCCGTGCTGCGCCGGCCGCGGCCCCCACCCTACCTTCCCCCGCTTGCGGGGGAAGGTAGGGTGGGGGCGAACTTCGTTCCGGCGTGGCAACGCCTTAAAATTCAAGCTGTGCTCGCGGTCTGCGCGGTGGCGCTCGCGATGCTGTTTCTTGACGCGCCTGTGTTTGAATTCGCTGCCGGCTTGCCGCCATGGCTGGTCGATTGGGCCTATGAGGTCACCGACTTTGGCCGCTCCGGATGGATTCTCGTACCGCTCGGCACGTTGATCATCCTGATCGCCCTCTTCGCCTCGCCAGCGCTCGACCACATGTCGCGTGGGTTGCTCGCGATGGTGGTGGCGCGGCTCGGATATGTTTTCATTGCGGTCGGTCTGCCAGGGCTTGTGGGTACGGTGGTAAAGCGATGGATCGGCCGGGTGCGGCCGTCCGCCGCCGGACCGTTCGCCTACGAGCCGCTTTCGTGGCGGCCGGACTATGCAAGTTTCCCATCCGGCCATGCGACCACGGCGTTCGCCGCATTGGTTGCGTTCGGAGCGGTCTTTCCTCGCACCCGCCGCGTTTTGTGGGTCTATGCGCTCCTCATTGCGGCGAGCCGCGTGGTGGTCTCCGCGCACTATCCAAGCGACGTGATCGCCGGCGCAGCGTTCGGGGCATTCGGCGCCCTATTGGTGCGTGATTGGTTTGCCGTGCGCCGGCTCGGGTTTTTCGTTGACCCCGATGGCGCCATTCATCCTATGACGGGCCCGTCGCGGCGGCGAATCAAACGGGTTGTCCGCGCGCTCGTTGCCTCCTAAAAACGCCCCCTCCCTACCCTCCCTCGCGGGCGAGGGTAGGGAGACAATCCATCGATACGGGTCGTTGGTCGAACCCGTTTGTCACTCCTATTTTTGCCTCCCTTACCCTTTCTGGCAAGCTGCGGGCAAGGCACGGGTGGCGGAACATGCCGAACGGCAGAAGCGGATTTTCTTGATGGCTGAGGGCAGTCCCTTTCCGTTAAGCGCTGCGACGCCGCGGATCTCCGTCGTGGTGCCGGCGCGCAATGAAGCCGGCAATATCGCGCCGCTGGTCGAAGAAATCGTGCAGGCGCTTTCCGCGCTGACCCCGAACGAGATCATTTATGTCAACGATGGATCGCGCGACGACACCGAGGCCGAACTGAAGTCTTTGATGAAAATTCACAGGTGCCTACGCCAGATCAGGCATGAGGTCTCATGCGGGCAGTCGGCGGCCGTGCGCAGCGGTGTCGCTGCGGCTCGCGCACCCCTTGTGGTGACGCTTGACGGCGACGGCCAGAACGATCCTGCATTTCTGCCGGCTTTGGTGGCCGCGCTGGAGCGCGATCCCATGGTGGGGCTTGTGGCCGGTCAACGTGTCGGTCGCAAGGCCACGGGCTTCAAGCGGCTGCAATCGCGGATTGCCAACGCGGCGCGCAAGGCGATTTTGCGCGACGGCACCCGCGATACCGGATGCGGGCTCAAGGCGTTCCGCCGCGAGGTGTTTTTGGCACTTCCTTATTTCGACGCGCTGCACCGCTTCCTTCCGGCGCTGGTGCGACGCGAGGGTTACCGGGTCGCCTACGTGGATGTCGTCGATCGGCCACGACTGCACGGCGTTTCGAATTATGGTCTATGGGATCGGCTGTGGGTCGGCATTCTCGATCTCGCGGGCGTGTGGTGGCTGATCCGGCGACGAAAACGCGTGCCGCTCGTTTCGGAGGTTATGCGCGATGCTGGTTAGTCTGTCTCAGGCGGTCGGCGATTATTTGCAGAACGTCTTCGTTCTGCGGCTGAACTGGTGGGTGTTGCTCGGCTATGCCGGACAGGCGCTGTTCTCGATGCGCTTCATCGTGCAATGGGTGGCGTCCGAGCGGGTCGGCCGCAGCGTGATGCCTGTCGCGTTCTGGTTCTTTTCGATCGGCGGCGGCGCGTTGTTGCTCGTCTACGCGCTTTATATACGCGATCCTGTCTTCATCCTGGGTCAAGGGTTTGGCCTGTTTGTCTATCTACGCAATCTCCACTTCGTCTTTCGCGAACGAAAGGGTGCGTTGGTATCATAATCCTCTCTATCGGCAGCCTCGCATCCCTTACCCTCCCCCGCGTGCGGGGGAGGGTAAGGGATGCGGTCGAGCGAAAAATCCCAATTGACTATTGTTCGCAATGCGTTCTCATATCGGGCATGAGCATTGAGAGATCAGCGTTGCCCTTGGAGGAGGACCGGGCCCGACCGCGCGTTGATGGCGGACGACTGACGCTGCCTCTTGTCAAGAAGTACCTGGACTCCGCACCGCCCTGGATTCACAAAGCAATGGCCCCCGGCGGCATCACCGGGGTCATCATGGCGCTCGTTTTCATCGTCGCAACCGTCGCTTTTCTGATGTTGATGCGGTATGTTGAGGAGCTGCCGCCGGTTTCGTTGACCTTCCTCATTCCGGTCGTCGTGGCAGCCATCCGCTGGGGCACGCTGTCTGCCGCCATAACGGCCGTCGGCGGCGGAGTGACGTTGAGCGTGTTCTACTATAACCCATTCTATATCACGGGGCCCGATTCACGATCGCGCGTCCTTGGCATCATTGTCTTTCTCATCGTCTCTTTGGTGCTCGGCTATCTTGCGTCCAGAACGCGCCGCGATGCCGCCCGCGCGCTCAAGCGGGAAAACGAGATTCGCGATCTCTATACGTTCTCGCAACGGATTTCCGCTGCCAATTCGCCCGCGGGAATCTTCGAGGCCATGCAACAGCATCTGGAAACGCTGGTGGGCCGCAAGGTTCTGTTGTTCGACTCGCTCGGAACCCTGGAGGCGAAATCGGAGCGACTTGGCGACGTAGAAATTCCTCACGCCGTGGCGGAGGCGGTGAGCAAGACGCCAGCCGCCGGGACGGACGGCTCAAAGGATATCGTGGTCGACGATCATCGCGGCAGCGCCTGGTTGGTGCGTCCGGTGTCGACCAATACGGCCGACTTTGGCGTCATCGCGGTCGATCTCGGCAGTCCCTCCGATGTGTTCGATGAACTGCGCGCGCGCGTTGTCGCTCTGATCGCCGACGCCGGATTGTCGCTCGAACGGCTGGGACTTGCCCGCACCATCTCGGAGGCGCGCACCCGCGCCGAGACCGAGCAGTTTCGCGAGGCCCTGATCGGTTCGGTATCGCACGAATTGCGCACGCCACTATCTTCAATTCTAGGCGCATCGACAGTGTTGTCATTGGCGCCCGAGATTGCCGGCAATACCCGCCTGAAAAAGCTTGCCGCACTGATCCATCAGGAATCGGAGCGGCTCAATGTCGAAATCCAGAATATTCTCGACGCTTCTCGCATCAGCAGCAACGGCTTGCAGGCGAAGCTCGAATGGGCCGAACCCGCCGACTTCATCAATGCGGCGCTTCAGCGCAGCCGCAACCGCCTCGCAAGCCGCGCCGTCGAGGTAACGCTTCCAGAGGAACTCATTCTGCTGCGCATAGATTCTGTCCTGATGGAGCGGGCGCTCGGACAAATTCTCGACAACGCAGCAAAATATTCGCCGCCGGAATCGCCCATCAACGTGCGTGGCCATGTCGAATTGGGAGAGTTCGTGATTTCCGTCACTGACCACGGCGCCGGCCTTGACGCGGAAGACCGCCCTCTGCTTGGACAGAAGTTCTTTCGTGGTCATCGTCACATGCAGGTGACTTCGGGCCTCGGATTGGGATTCTGGATCGCCAGCGCTTTCATAGCTGCCAATGACGGGACCATTGAGGCAACGAGCGAGGGCGTGAACAAGGGTATGACGGTTACGGTTCGGTTGCCCTTGCCGATGAAGGAGAACCATCAAGGGTATGACAGTCACAGTTCGGTTGCCCTTGCCGATGAAGGAGAATTATAAGGAGTGACATGGCGGACGGCGATCAACATGTACTTGTCGTCGATGACGAGGCGCAAATCCGTCAATTCGTGCGAGCCGGTATGGAGCTCGGCGGCTACCGGGTAACTGAGGCGGCGAACGGCAGCGATGCTTTGCGCGAGATTACGCTGCATCCGATCGACCTCGTGATTCTAGACCTCGCATTGCCCGATATCGACGGATCGGAATTGCTGGAGCGAATTCGCGGGTGGTCCGGAGTGCCGGTGATCATCTTGTCGGTCCGGGCAGGTGAAACAGAAAAGGTCAAGTTGCTTGAACTCGGCGCCGACGATTATGTCGTGAAGCCGTTTTTCATGTCGGAATTGCTGGCGCGGGCAAAAGTCGTCCTGCGGCGTCAAAGCGAGCGCAAGGACGGCGAGAGTGCGCTGCGGCTGGATCGCCTTGTCATCGACTTTGCAGCCCGCACGGTGGAACTCGACGGTAAGCGCCTTAATCTGACGCCCAAAGAGTATCGCTTGCTCCAGGTCCTCGCCCAGCACCCGGGAAAAGTCATAACTCACCAGAACCTGCTCAAGTCGGTGTGGGGGCAGGCGCACGTCAACAACACGCAGTACTTGCGGATCTTCGTGCGCAAGCTGCGACAGAAAATCGAGATTGATCCAAACCGGCCCCAGATCCTGCTGACAGAACTCGGCGTCGGCTATCGGCTGAGCGATCCGGCCTCGCGGGACCACGCGCGGCTGGATTAGAAATGGAATATTGCTTCGCCGTAATGAACATTTAATTCAAACGTAACTTGCGTTCTCCTGCAGGCGGTCGTCTCAATGGTGCAGTTTAAGTTCCTTAGCCAGGAGATCGCCATGCTCAAGACAGTCACAGCCGGCGCCGCCGTAGTGATGCTCATCGCGGGAGCGTCCGCCTATGCACAGCAGCCGCCCGCCGGCCCGGATTTCGCGCGGCGTCAGCAGTTCAGGCCGGAAGATCGTACGGCCTTTCTTGATGCGCGTGTCGCTGCGTTGCATGCCGGATTGCAACTGACACCCGAGCAAGAAAAGGCGTGGCCCGCGTTCGAACAGGCCTATCGCGATCTTGCCGCAACGCGCGGCAACCTTGCATTCGGTTCTCGCGGCGAACGGTCGCCGGAAGATCCGGTCCAACGCGCTCAGCGCAATGCCGATGCGCTCGCCGCCAGCAGCGCCGCGCTCAAGCGCTACGCCGACGCTTTGGCGCCGCTTTACCAGAGTCTTGACGACAGCCAGAAGCGGCGTTTCGGATTCCTGTCGCGGATGGAGCGTCCACGCTTCTTCGCTTTCTGGCATGGCCGGGACCGCGGCGAGTTTCGCTCTCCGCGCTGAACCGTGAAGTCGGGCGCGTTAGCTCTCTCCGATCCCGCGCCCGGCGACGGGCCGTCGGTATCGCTTCCGACGGCCCGTTCGCAGCCAGCTCCCTACCCTCCTCCCCCGCTTGAGCGTGCGAAGCGAGCGTAGGATGGGTTGAGCGCAAACGAAACCCATCGTGGCCCTTTCTACGCGGTACTGTCGATGATGGGTTTCGCTGAGTTTATCATCGGGCCGGCCAGAGGTCGGACCCGGTGGCTCAACCCATCCTACGGGGCTTACGGGCCGGTGATTTTACGAATGATCTTGCTTGAGGAATCCGAAAGCTCCGGAGCATCGGAATGTGACGACGTTGCCGCGAAGGCCGCAAGACCTTCCTCGAGATCGGCGATAAGATCGGCAACATCCTCAAGTCCGATGTGGAAGCGAACGGTCGGGCCGCCGGGCGCCCACCGCGTTGCGGTGCGAACCGGCGTGCAGTCGAACGGGATTGCCAGGCTTTCGAAGCCGCCCCAGGAAGCGCCGATGCCGAACAGGGTCAGCTTGTTCAAGAAGGCATGAACGGCTTCGACGGGAGCCGGCCTGAATATGACGCTGAAAAGCCCGCACGCGCCGGTGAAATCCCGTTTCCAGATCGCGTGGCCGGGATGGCTCTCGATGGCCGGATGGAGTACGCGCATTATTTCGGGGCGTGCTTCGAGCCAGCGCGCGACCTTCATACCGGAGGCGTGATGTTGGGCGAGACGCACCCCCATGGTGCGCAGTCCGCGCAAGCCGAGAAACATGTCGTCCGGCCCGACGCAGAGCCCCATTTCAAATACAGTTTCCTTGAGTTGCTTCCAGGTCGATGTCTTGGCGGCGACCGCGCCCAACATCACGTCGGAATGGCCCCCGATATATTTGGTGCCGGACTGGATCGAAAGATCGACGCCTTTCTCGAGTGCGCGAAAATGAATCGGCGTCGCCCAGGTATTGTCCATCAGCACCACGGCGTCGCGCGCGTGCACGGCGGCTGCGATTGCCGGAACGTCCTGGATTTCGAACGAGAGCGATCCCGGGCTTTCGAGGAAAACCGCGACCGTGTTGGGGCGCATGAGCGACGTGATGCCGGCCCCGACCGTAGGATCATAATATGTCGTTGCCACGCCGTAGCGGGGCAGGATGGTGTCACAGAATTTGCGAGTCGGACCGTAAGCGCTGTCGGTCACGAGCATATGGTCACCTGTCCGGACCACCGACAATATTGCCGCCGAGATGGCGGCGAGCCCTGACGGCAGCAGCGCGACCGCCTCGCATTGCGGCCCCTCGATGTCGGCGAGCGCTCTCTCCAGGGCCTCCGCGGTCGGTGTGCCGCGTCGGCCGTATTGGTACTGGCCGCGGTGGGCGATGTAGTCCTCCGCGCTTGGATAGAGCAATGTCGAGGCATGGTAGACGGGCGGGTTGACGTAGCCGTGGTGGGCGAACGGGTCGCGCCCCCCGTTGGCGAGCCGGGTCGCCATCTTGTGGCCGCGATTGCGCTCGCCGCTGCTTTTGCTGGTCATTTGCCTGGTCCTTAAAGCGGCGGGGCTGCGCCCACCGACAAGCCTTTGTCGCCGCGAACAAAAGTTTCTATTGGTCGGGTCAACGCGCGTTCGTCAAGCCCTTGACGCAACAGCGGCAAAACGCGTGGCGTCATCGCCGGGCTTGTCCCGGCGATCTCGATCACGATGGCACAGTGCCCAATTATCGGGATGGCCGGGACAAGCCCGGCCATGACCAAAGTGGGCTGCCATGAGTTTTGCTCCTGTTACCCCTCGACCTTTTCATGCCCTTGACCTTAACGGGCAACCGGCTTCTAGATAGGGCGTGGGATTGCAATATCGGAAGGTGCGGCAGCATGCGGGCGTGAAAAGCCCGGTGCGAAGTGCTGTATTGCCGGCGCGGTGCCCGTCGAGGACGGCTTCTTTCAGCCCCCTCCCTCCCGTCCCCCGCAAACGGGATGGTTGGGAGGGGGCTTTCGTAGGATCAGCGTCAAATCAGGAGGTTCAAAATGAAGCAGATTGCCCAGGCGCTGTGCGCGGCTGCCGTGGCATTCGCGGCTGTGGGTACGGCCGATGCCGCGACTCTGGACACGGTCAAGCAGCGCGGCGTTCTCAACTGCGGCGCCAACGGCCAGATACCGGGCTTCGGCCTGCCTGATTCCCAGGGGAATTGGACCGGGTTGGATGTCGATTATTGCCGTGCCATCGCGGCCGTAATCTTCAACGACGCCACCAAGGTGAAATTTGTTGCCCTGACGGCGCGCGATCGCTTCACCGCGCTGCAGACCGGCGATGTCGATGTCCTGGTGCGCAACACGACCTGGACGTCGTCACGCGATACCCAGCTCGGCCTCAACGCCACTGGCATTAATTACTATGACGGGCAGGGCTTCATGGTCCGCAAGTCGTTGAAGGTCAATTCGGCCCTTGAACTCAACGACGCCGCAATCTGCGTTCAGCAGGGCACCACCACGGAACTCAACCTTGCCGACTATTTCCGCGCCAACCGCATGCGGCTCAAGTCGGTCATCTTCGCGACTCTCGACGAGACCTTGAAAGCCTACGAAACGAGCCGCTGCGACGCCTTCACGACCGACGCGTCTCAGCTTTACGCCACGCGGCTCAAGCTTGCCAAGGCGGAAGATCACGTGGTGCTGCCCGAGATCATCTCCAAGGAGCCGCTCGGTCCTTTTGTGCGTCACGGCGACGACCAATGGTTCGACATCGTCAAGTGGGTGCACTTTGCGATGCTCAATGCCGAAGAGCTCAACGTCAGTCAAAAAAATCTTGAAGAGCAGATGAAATCCGAGAATCCGGAAATAAAGCGGCTGCTCGGCACCGAGGGAAATTTCGGCGAGCAGCTTGGGCTGACCAAAGATTGGGTCTACCGCATCGTCAAGCTGGTCGGGAATTACGGCGAATTATTCGAACGTAATGTCGGCCAGGGCTCGCAGCTCAAAATCGCTCGCGGCCTCAACGCGCTTTGGAACAAGGGAGGTGTGCAGTACGCACCGCCGATCCGCTGATTGCTCTGCGGGAGGTTGGCGATGGAACGCGCGCGGCCCCCACCCTACCCTCCCCCGCAAGCGGGGGAGGGTAGGGTGGGGGCCGTTCCATTCTATCGCGATCCGAGGCTGCGGGGACTTCTGCTGCAGGCGCTGCTGTGCGCAGCGATCGGGCTGTTGGCCTATGGCGCCGTCCATAACGCGGCGGAAAATCTTGCGCGCGCCAATATCGCCTCTGGCTTTGACTTTTTGAATGTGACGGCCGGCTTCGACATCGGCCAGACCCTGATCGACTATTCGTCCCAAGCCTCGACCTATGGCCGGGCGTTTTTGGTCGGCGTCCTCAACACTTTGCTGGTGGCGGGCATTGGCATCGCGTTCGCCACCGTCATCGGTTTTGCGGTTGGTATCGCGCGGCTGTCGAAGAACTTCCTAATAGAGCGGCTCGCCACAGCCTATGTCGAGTTAATCCGCAATGTGCCGCTGCTGTTGCAACTTCTGTTCTGGTACAATGCCGTTCTGAAAGCGCTGCCGGAAATCGCCGGAAGCCTGGTCATGCCCGGCGGCTTCATCCTTAATAATCGAGGGCTGTTCACGCCGCGACCCTTGTTTGCCGACGGCTGGCAGATCGTTGTGGTCCTCGCCGGCATGGTCGTGCTGGCGGTTGTCTTCAACATCGTGGCCGGCCGCGTCGAGCGGTTGCAAAGAGCACTCATCGTCAGGGTTGCGGCGACTGCAATGATCGTGGTCGGAATGCCGGTTGCGGCTTTTCTTGCGGCAGGCGCGCCGTTCGCATTCGAATATCCGGAGATCGGCCGGTTCAACGTCCGCGGCGGCGCCGAATTGCTGCCGGAGTTCGTCGCCTTACTGCTCGGTCTTTCGATCTACACGGCCGCCTTCATCGCCGAAGTGGTGCGCGCCGGCCTTAAATCGGTTTCGCCGGGACAGACCGAGGCCGCACAGGCGCTCGGCCTGCGCCGGATGCAGACATTGCGCCTCATCGTCATTCCCCAGGCGATGCGGGTCATCATTCCGCCGCTGACCAACCAGTACCTGAACCTCACCAAGAATTCGTCGCTTGCGGTCGCCATCGGCTATCCGGACCTCTTCCTGGTTGCCGGCACCGTGCTCAACATCAGCGGACAAGCGGTCGAAGTCGTGATCATCACCATGGCGGTTTATCTGACGTTTAGCCTCATCATCGCACTGGTGATGAACATCTACAATGCGCGATATGCCCTGGTTGAGCGGTGACTGCGATGGACGCGCAGACGCTGCCCGCCAGCTCGCAACCGATCGCCGCCCGTGGGTATGTGCGTGCGGCCCCAGCTCCCTTCATGCGTCCACCCCGCGCCACTGCGGGTGCGCTCGGCTGGATCAGGGCCAATCTGTTTCCGAGCGTCGGCAGCGCCGTGCTGACGGTGCTGATCGCATTGTCGCTGATCTGGATCGCGTTGCCGCTGATCGATTTTCTGATCGTCGATGCAGTGTGGACCGGATCGGATCGCGACGCTTGCCTCGCGACCGCGGAACGACCTGTCGTCGGCGCGTGCTGGGCCTATATCGCCGATCGCTTTGCCTACGTAGTCTACGGCTCGTACCCGATCGCGGGCCGCTGGCGGGTCGACATATTTTTCGCCATGCTGGCGTTCGGGACCGCGTGGCTGTTATGGCTTGAGGCGCCGCGCCGCGATATCGGCGCGATTTATTTTTTCGCGGTTCTGCCCGTTGCATCATTTGTGCTTCTGCATGGCCTCGAACTTATCGGGCTCCCTGTCGTCGATACGGCACTGTGGGGCGGCGTCACGGTGACCATCGTGGTTGCGGCTGTCGGCATCGCGGTGTCGCTTCCGATCGGTGTCGTTCTGGCCCTGGGACGGCGCTCAAAGCTTCCGGCCGTGCGGCTGCTGTCAACGCTGTTCATTGAGTTTGTTCGCGGCGTGCCGTTGATCACGGTGCTGTTCATGGCGAGCGTAATGCTCCCGCTGTTCGTGCCGGATTCGTGGTCGCCGGACAAACTCATGCGCGCGCTAGTCGGGGTGGCGCTATTCTCGTCCGCCTATATGGCTGAGGTGGTGCGCGCCGGTTTGCAGGCCATGCCCAAGGGGCAATATGAGGCCGCCCACGCGCTCGGTCTGTCATACTTGCAGACGCTGCGCCTTATCATCCTGCCGCAGGCGCTCAAGGTGACGATACCGAATATCGTCAACAGCTACATCGCGTTGTTCAAGGATACCACATTGGTGTTTATTGTCGGCATCTTCGATTTTCTCAAAACCATCGAAGTCGCGCGCGCGGATCCCAAGTGGTCGACGCCGGTTACGAGCGCAACCGGCTACATATTCGCCGCCTTCGTCTACTTCGCCTGCTGTTATGCGATGTCGAGATATGCGACCGGCATCGAGAAGAGGCTATCTGCGGGAGAAAAGCGATGAGCATGAGTGCCGGTTCGGAGACCGACGCCGGCGCCGTGGAGATCACTGGTTTGCACAAATGGTTCGGCGAATTTCACGTGCTGGCCGACATCAATCTCAAGGTCGGCCGTGGGGAGCGCATCGTCATCTGCGGACCGTCCGGATCCGGCAAGTCGACCCTATTGCGTTGCATCAACCGGCTTGAAGACTTTCAGCGCGGCGAGATCGTCGTGGACGGAATGGTGCTCACCCGCGACATCCGACGCGTCGATGCGGTCCGCCGCGAGGTCGGAATGGTGTTCCAGCATTTCAACCTGTTTCCCCATCTGACCGTGCTTGAGAATTGCACTTTGGCGCCCATCCAGGTGCGAGGCATGCCGAAGCGGGAGGCTGAAAAGCGCGCGATGCACTTTCTCGAACGGGTGAAGATTCCCGAGCAGGCACGAAAATATCCAAACCAGCTTTCAGGCGGCCAGCAGCAGCGCGTTGCCATCGCGAGAGCGCTGTGCATGTCCCCGAAGCTCATGATGTTCGATGAACCGACCTCGGCGCTCGACCCGGAAATGGTCAAGGAGGTCCTCGACACCATGGTGGCGCTCGCGCTCGACGGCATGACGATGCTGGTCGTCACCCATGAAATGACTTTCGCCCGGCAGGTCGCCGACCGCATCGTATTCATGGATGCCGGTCAGATCATCGAGATCAACGCGCCTGCGCCGTTTTTCGCCAATCCGCAGCACGAACGGACGAAGCTGTTTCTCAGCCAGATCCTGCATTAAGCTTCGACTGAAGATGGAGGTTGTAGCAGAGATGAAAACGACTTACATTTTGTACATCACTAACATTTATGCGGCGGATTAAGTAGTTGAAAATGCGCGATAATCTGCAATGCATCGCAGCTGGGCACGGTGACAAGTGGGAGGCAATTTGCCTTGACCTTGATTTAGCCGTGCAGGGCGATTCGTTTGAGGAGGTGTGTCAGTCCCTTGGTGTGGCCATTGAGATGTATGTGGAACGCGCCATGGAAGCACCAGAGCCTACGCGGTCACAATTACTGAACCGCAAAGCACCGTTCTTTGTCAGGTTGATGTGGGCACTGCGGTTGTTCCGCTCTACAGTTTTCAGTCGTGCTGGGCATGAGGGTCCAATTGGATTTGCAGCCCCGTGCCACGCCTGAAATGCACTTTCAAGGAATTCATCGAAGTCCTTGAGGCCAATGGTTTCAAATTCGACCGCCAGAAAGGAAGTCATCGTCAGTACGACGTGTCGTTGGTAATATGACCCATGTTGTTACAGTTGCAGGTTCAGGCAACGAAGCTATAGATACTGGAACACTTAAATCCATGATCCGCCAATCTGGCCTTTCTCAAAGCCTTTTCCGCAAGTGAGTTTGCAAAATCGTTCCTCTGCCTCCGGCCCGGCTAGGGAGCCTCACGCCGGTCCAGTCGCGACGGGCAGATCGTCCCGCGCGCCCCATTCCGACCAGGAGCCGTCATAAAGCGCCGCCGGTTCCCGACCGATCGCGTCGAGGGCGAGCCATAGGATCGCAGCGGATACGCCCGAACCGCAGCTCGTTATGATCGGCTTGTCGAGGTCGAGCCCGCCTGCCGCAAAGGCCTGCCTGAGTTCATCGGGCGGCAGCAGCAAGCCATCTTTCACGACCGAATTGGACGGTACGTTGTAGGAACCCGGAATGCGGCCGGAGCGGACGCCCGGTCGCGGTTCCGGCGCTTCGCCGCGAAAGCGCTCGGGGGACCGCGCATCGACGATTTGAGCGCTGTGGGAAGCAAGCGCTTGCTGGACCCGGGCCAGCGAAGCAACAACATCGCCGCGCCTGCGCGCCGCGAATGTCCTGGACGGATGCGTAACCGGTCCGCTCTCGAGCGCACGGCCTTCCGCCTTCCACTTGGGAAGGCCGCCTTCGAGGACAAAGACATTGGCGGCGCCGAACAGGCGGAACGTGAACCACGCGCGCGGCGACGAAAACATGCCGTGGCCGTCATAGGCCACGATGGTGTCCTGATCGCCGACGCCAAGCTTACCGACCGCAACCGCGAAGTCCTCCGGCGACGGCAGCATGTGAGGCAGATCGGTTGAGTGATCGGCGACCTCGTCGATGTCGAAGCGGATTGCGCCGGGGATGTGCCCGGCAAGATATTCCGCCGCGGCATCCCGCTTCATGGCCGGCAGATAAAACGAGCCGTCGAGCACGACGAGGCCCGGTGCGCCAAGATTGGCGGCCAGCCACTCGGTGGTGACCAGCCATTTTGAAATCGGATGTGGGGGAGGAACGACCATTTTGCTGCTCCGGCAGATCGACGCCCGTCACGGTGTCTCGAACGGCACCTTAAGGGTCGATCTGCGTTCCAACCACGAGGGCACCGGCAGTCCTTTGCTGCGCAAGAATTCTGGATTGAACAGCTTGGTCTGATAGCGCGTGCCGTAGTCGGTAAGCACCGTTACGATGGTGTGCCCCGGCCCAAGCTCGCGCGCGAGCCGGATCGCCCCGGCGATGTTGATGCCCGACGATCCCCCGAGGCAGAGGCCCTCGTGCTCAAGCAAATCGAAAATGAGCGCCACGGCCTCCGCGTCGGGAATCTGATAAGCGATGTCGATCGGCGCGCCTTCCATGTTCTTGGTGATGCGGCCTTGTCCGATCCCTTCGGTGATCGAGGAGCCTTCGGATTTGAGCACGCCGGTGGTGTAGTAGCTGTAGAGCGCGGCGCCGAACGGATCGGCAAGAGCGATCTTGATGGATCTGTTGCGCTCCTTGAGCGCGATGCCGACACCCGCGAGCGTTCCGCCCGTGCCCACCGCGCAAGCGAAGCCATCGACCTTGCCGTCGGTCTGGTTCCAGATTTCGGGACCTGTGGTTTGTAGGTGGCCGTCGCGGTTGGCGACGTTGTCGAACTGATTGGCCCAGATCGCGCCGTTCGGCTCGCTCTTCGCCAGCTGGTCGGCGAGCCGGCCAGATACTTTCACGTAGTTATTGGGGTTCGCATACGGAACCGCCGGCACTTCGACGAGTTCGGCGCCGCACAGACGCAGCGTATCCTTCTTCTCCTGGCTCTGGGTATCGGGAATCACGATCACGCTGCGGAAGCCGAGCGCATTGCCCACCAGCGCAAGGCCGATGCCGGTGTTGCCGGCGGTTCCCTCGACGATGACGCCGCCGGGGCGAAGCCGGCCGCTCCTCACCGCATCCTCGATGATGAATAACGCCGCCCGATCCTTGACCGATTGGCCGGGATTCATGAATTCGGCCTTGCCAAGAATAGTGCAGCCAGTCTGTTCCGATGCGCGCTTGAGCTTGATCAGGGGGGTGTTGCCGATCGCCTCGGCGATTCCGTTGCGAATTTGCATGATGCTTCGATCTGGGCTTCCGACGCGCCGCACTTAAGGTGACACGGACCCTATCGGGGAAGCCGGGCCGCCACAAGTTGGAGAAAAATGACACCGATATTCGGTGCGGTGTGGCACATATCGCCTCTAGCTCATGATTTTGAAGGAGAGGCGTCCTCCAACATTGCCCGCTGTAGGGGCGACCCTTGTGGTCGCCCCGTTGCGGGGCACCCCTCGGGGCGCCGGCGACAGTATCAACGGGCGCGATCAGGGCCAATCTTAAACCGTCCATTACATTCGCCGGGGAACAGGGCGACCACAAAGGTCGCCCCTACATCGTCCTTACGTCGGCGCGAATCCGCCGTTATCGCTTTTCACCATGCTCCGATCCGTTCAGATCGTCAGACGGCTTGGCTTGCCCCGCCCTGGAGCGGCAGCGGCTGTTCGTCCAGCATCGCCCTGATGGATGCCCGGGCGGCCTCTTCCGCGATGCCGTGATGGGCGAGGAGATCGCGACATTCCGCCATCACGAGGTCGACATCCTGGAGGAGCTTCAGCCGCTTGTAATGGTCCGGATAGGCAATGCCCATGCTGGCGCCCACCACTTCAAGCACATTGACGATCCGGAATGGCCAATCGCGCTCATGGGCGCACAGCTCGCGGTGATCGACGTGGTAGACGGCGACCAGCGCGTCGACGCCGGCCTCGCGCGCCGCCTCGATCTCCGCGAGCTGAAGCTTCTTCTTGTAATCCGGCAAGGTGCGCAGGGCATTGCTCATCAGCCCGATCGCGGGCTGGCCGAGATCGACAAGCTCGATGCCCGGAACGGCGGTGAGGAGGGCGATGGCAGCCTCGACCACGCCCGGAATGCCCGGATGACGGTGCAGCGCCACGCGCAGCGGCACCGGCAGGCGCAATAAAGGCCGCAGGTCTTCGAGCCGCTCTCCGAGGTAGCGCATGAACGGCGTCATCTCGAATGGACGGCTCCCCACCTGCCGCTCATAGGCCGGCAGCATCACTTCGGTGAATTGGACCTGGCAACTCGCACACCACGTCAGCACCTGACCGGAACGGGCGAGCTTCTTCAGCGTGGTTTCCGCCATGTTGGCGGAAACTGCGGTGTCGCCGGTCCGCAGCTGGCCGACGCCGCAGCAGTGGGTCGGCCCGCCCATGACCTGATAGCGCACGCCAAGCGCATCCATGATATCGAGCGCCAACAGGGCGATGTGTGGCGTCTTCAATAGATTGCAGCCGGTGTAGAAGACGAAATCCGGGGCTGGCGCTCCGCGTGCGTCGTCGCCGCCCCCCTCCCTACCCTCCCCCGCTTGCGGGGGAGGGTAGGGAGGGGGCTTCTGGCCGAGCCGCGCCAGAAGGTCATCCTCAAGCTGCATGCGCGACTGCACCGTGACCTCACGATTGAGCTTGCGGAAGGTCTCCACGCCCTGCCGGCGCTGCTCGTGCGGCTCTGTGCTCGCTTTGGCCATAGCCAGACGCGCCATCGCCAGCATGAAACGCGGATTGACGCCGTAGTCGCAGGCCTCGATGCAATCCCCGGTGAGCATGCAGGTTGACGCCCAACGCCGCGACGCTTGCGGGCCATCGCCGTTGCGCAGGATATCGATCACCCCGGAGACGACCTCTTGCGCCGGCGCGGTGACGCCGGCCGGCGCCTTGACGGGGCAGACCTCTACGCACTTCCCGCAACGCGTGCACGCATCGATGATCTCCTGGACGCGGCCTTGCAACGCGTCTTCAAAGAAATTGTCCATGAGGCATACGTCCGGGTGGGTTGATCGACCTCGAGCATTTTTCGATTAGGTTGACCCGCCTCTGTGCTGTCATCGCCCTCCCCGGATCAAGTCCGGGGAGGGCAATGACACCGGGAGAGTCAACCTGATCGTAAATGCTCTAAGACATTGTACGCCGTTCATGTGCTTCAGCAACGGGACGCGTGACGGTCGGCCGATTAGCCCCATATCTCGTTTCCGGCGTAACTGCCGTGAGGTATCCTAGGGGTTAGCGAAACCGCCGCTGAGCGGCACCACAACGAGCCAAGGGAGCAGTTAATATGCTCACGACAGCCACGCCTTCGGATCTCGGATCGCACGTCCCGTTTGATGCCGACCGGCTCGATCGCCTCATGGACGAGGCCGGCCTCGACGTGCTTGTCGCGACGTCCAAACACAATGTCCAATACCTGCTCGGCGGCCACCGCGCTCTCTTTTTCGACTACATGGATGCCATGGGGGTCAGCCGCTATCTGCCGGTTTTCGTGTACGTCAAGGGCGCCACGGACAAGGCCGCCTATTTCGGCCATCGGCTGGAAGGCTATCAAAGGCAGGTGAAGCCGTTCTGGGTTGCGACGGCGGAGACCGCTTCGTCGGGTTCCGTCGACGCCATGCAGAAGGCGATCGACTATATCCGTCGGCTCGACGTCCGGCCGCGCCGCATCGGGGTCGAGATCGCGTTTCTGCCGCTCGATGCCGGCATGGCCTTGCGTAGCGCATTCCCGGATGTCGAAGTCGTAGACGCCCTGATCGTTCTGGAGCGGCAGCGCGCTCGCAAGAGCGCCGATGAGCTCCAAAAGCTGCGCATCGCCTCGGATCGCGTCATCGACTCCATGCTGGCGGTGGTCGACACGCATGGACCGGGAACCACCAAGTTCGAACTGACGGAGGCATTGCGTCGGGAGGAGACCAATCGCGGGCTCACTTTCGAATATTGTTTGATTGCCGCAGGCACCAGCCACAACCGCGCGCCTTCCGAGCAAAAATGGGAGCAGGGCGACGTTCTGTCGCTCGATTCCGGGGGAAATTACCACGGCTACATCGGCGATGTCGCCCGCATGGCGATACTCGGCGAGCCCGACGCCGAACTCGCCGAACTGCTCGCAGAAATCGAACAGGTCCAGCGGGCGGCCTTCGCCGCGATCAAGGCCGGCGCCATGGGCGGCGAGATCTATGCGGCGGCGGAGCCGCTGGTGCGTCGCTCCCGGCAGCACAATCACCTGCATTTCCTCGCCCACGGCATGGGCCTCGTCAGCCACGAAGCGCCGCGGCTCACCAGCAGCGGCCCGGTGCCGTACACCGACGACGATGCCCATCGCCCGCTCGAGGCCGGCATGGTGATTTCCGTGGAAACGACGCTGCTGCACCCGCGCCGCGGCTTCATCAAGCTTGAGGATACGGTGGCGGTTACAGAAGAAGGCTACGACGTCTACGGCGACCGTGCCCGCGGCTGGCTCCGCGGCGGCAGCGCGCTATAGCCTCTGAGAGCGTGTTTCCCATGAAGTTGATCCAGCCCCTTTGCCCGTCACCCGCGGGCTTGACCCGCGGGTCCATCTTCGGATGGAGATGGATTGCCGGGTCAAGCCCGGCAATGACGGTGGTGACAATTGCGCTGTCCGCGCTATTGGGTGTGGCAGCGCAGGCGCAGACGAGCCGGATGATCAAGTTCGTGGTGCCGTTTGCTCCCGGCGGCACCGCGGACATTCTCGCGCGGCTGCTTGCCGAGGAAATCGGCAAGGCGCACGGGGTCGGAACGCTGATTGAGAACCGCGCGGGGGCCGGGACCATCATTGCGACCGAGGCGGCATCCCGCGCCACCCCCGACGGCAACACGGTGCTGTTCAACGCCAATGCCTTTGTCATCAATCCGCATTTGCGAAAGCTCTCCTACGATCCCCTGACAAGCTTCGAGCCGATCTGCCAACTCGTGTCCTCACCGCAAGTGATCGTGGTCGGCGGCGCCGCGCCTTATCGCAGTCTCATGGAGATGTTCGATGCGGCGCGCGCAAGGCCCGGCGAGTTGACCCTCGCCAGCGTCGGGCCGGCGAGCACCCAGCACATCGCGTTCGAAATGCTCAAGCACCTCGCACGGGTAAACATGACCTTCGTGCCATTCAACGGCAATGGACCGGCGGTGAATGCGCTCCTTGGAAAACACGTCGATTCGGTCCTCGTGAACTACTCCGAGGTCGCGGAGCAATTGCAGGACGGCACGTTTCGCGCGCTCGCCACAACGTCGCGCAGTCGCATCGGTGAGCTGCCGCAAGTGCCGGCGGTCGCCGAGTTCGGTTTCAACGATTTCGAGGCGGAAGTCTGGTTTGGCACGGTCGTGCCGGCCAGGACCCCTGCCGCCGTGGTGTCCGAGCTTGCGGACTGGCTGAGGGCGGCGTTGGACGCGCGCACCGTCAAGCCCAAGCTGAAAGCGCTCGGCCTCTATACCGTCGGCAGATGCGGCGCTGCGTTCGCGGCCGATTTGCGCCGACGGTTCGACGACTACGGCCGGGCGATCCGGGAATCAAATATCAGGGTCGAGTAAGAGGGCATCCAGGTTTGAGCGCCGGGCGTTCCATTCCCTGTTTGCGACCGTGGACCAGAAGGACGGAATGGCCGCGTTTGTGGAGAAACGGCCAGCTTTGTTCTTACACCGCTAATTTATCGTCGGATGTTAACCGTCGTTGAAACCGCAGGATATGCCGCTACGATTGGAAATGCGCCTTGAGCGCTTGTGTGCTTTAGTACTCCGTTATTTGCGCCTGTCTCATGAGATGCCGGGATTGGGCCGTGGAAATCACCCGCAGGACGTTGTTCGAAAGCGACACGCTACAAATTGGATGGTTCGCCGCGCGACCCGTGTCCGACGCGTGCGGCGATGTCGAGCGGCAGAGCTTGAATGCCGTCGTGCTGCCCTTCAGGGGCGTTTTTTCGAAGCATGATAGTCCAGGCCGGCACGTGGTCGGTACGCCGAGCCATGCCGTATTCATAGCCTCGGACACGCCGTATCGAATTAGCTTTCCTGGTGGCATTGGCGATCGGGCGCTCATCTTGAGGTTTGACGAGGTGTTGGCACCCGAACAGCTCAACACGTGCGGCGGTAGCGAGCAACCGGCCCTGGCGTCGCACGGGTTGCTCCCGGCGAACGCCATGATGCTTCGCAATTTGCTCTGGGTTCAGTTGGAAAAAGGTGAGGCGGATGATTTTGAGATCGAAGCCCTTGGTCTCGATCTCCTGAATGTGTCTCTGAAGTCGATGCGCACGGACAGCTTACCCCTTCGACGCTCGGCGTTAGCCCGGCGGACGCGTGCCCTGGAGCGCGTAAAGGAGGCGGTTGCGATTGCGCCAGCTGACAAGTGGAATATCGCGAAGCTCGCGAAGGTAGCAAACCTGTCGCCATTTCATCTGTGCCACGTGTTTCGCCAGATGGTTGGCACGTCGATCTACGACTATGTTCTACACGAGCGCCTCGCGTATTCGCTGGACGCCGTTCTCGATTGTGGCGATGACCTCACGGCAATCGCGCTCGATGCGGGGTTTGCGAGCCATAGCCACTTTACATCGCGTTTCCGGAGTTTCTTCGGCTGTACCCCGGTTGCACTACGGCGTCTTGCAACAGCCCAGCAGATCGCCGAATTGCGCAAGATCATGACAGCGCGGCGAGTCGACTTGCCCTATTGACCTCCACAACAATGGAGGCACGTACAAAGATGAGCGCGATTGGATATGCACTATCGGAGCTATCGACGGCAAGAAATCAGGCGCGTTCTACGATGCGGTCTTCGCAGCACTCGGCAGCGAGAGCAAATTCGATAGCGGCGGGTGGCTCGGCTACGGCGTGATCGGCCCCGGCAAGAGCTTCATGGATTGCCACACCGCCGTCTGCGCCGGAAGCGCAGAAGGGCTTTTGCGGCGCCTACCTGCGTGATCCGACCGGCAACAAACTCTGCATCTTTTACTCGATGTAAAAGAAGCCGTCATTCCGGGCCGCGAGCACACGAGCCCGGAATTCATTAGGCACCAGCAAGGATATTGATTTCAGTCTGGGCGAAGACGCGTATGCGCTTCGCAAGACGCAACAATTGTAAGGGAGGCTTCACCATGCATCGGCAGAACGGAATTTCGCGTCGTGACACGCTGGCGATCGCGGCCAGCGGCCTTGCCATCGCCTGCGGCGTCCGTGGCGCTTTCGCGCAGGCGGCAAAGCAGATCCCGCCCGCTCAGCAGTCTGATTCAAGAGGAAAGACCATGGATATTGCGACCTTTCATGCCAACCGCCGCTTTGCCGACGTCAAGTCCGGGCGTATCGCCTACTTCGAGAAAGGGCAGGGCCCGGCCGCGCTCTTTGTCCACGGGGTGCCCCTCAACGGATATCACTGGCGTCATGTCATTGACCGCGTCCAGCATCGACGGCGCTGCATTGCCATCGACCTCATGGGGCTCGGCTATACCGAAATCGGACCCTCGCAAGATGTCTCGTTTACCGCCCAAGCGCGCATGATCGCCGAGGTCATGGACGCGTTGGGAATTGAAAAGGTTGATTTGATTGCCAACGACAGCGGCGGCGCCATCGCGCAGATCTTCGCCGCCACCTATCCGAGCCGGCTAACGTCGCTGATCCTGACGAATTGCGACGTTCACGATGGATGGCCGCCGCCGCAGGTTCTACCGCTCATGGAGCACTCTAGAAATGGGACGCTTGCGCCCCTCTTTCAACCCATGGTCGATCGTCCTGATCTGGCGCGTGAACGCTATGCCAGAGGCGAGTCCGTGCCGCTGTTTCGTAGTTACGCTGATCCGAGCGTTCTGACCGATGAAATCATCCGGCTCTACTTGCAGCCTCTGTTATCCTCCAAACAGCGCATCGAGGCCTTCCAGCGCTATTGGCTGGGCTTTGATAATGCGCAGACTGTCGCCATTCACCCAGCGCTAAAGACTCTTCAGGTTCCGACGCTGATCGTCTGGGGATTAAAGGACATATTTTTCGACAAGAAGTGGGCCTACTGGTTGAAGGACACCATACCCGGCGCAAAACGAGTGATCGAAGTTCCGGACGCCCGACTGTTTTTTGCAGAAGATCGCCCCGATGCCTTGACTGGGCCGATGCTTCAGTTCTGGGACGAAGTGGCTAAGGAGTAGACGGAGAATGCCATGACGCTAACCTACGATCTATTCTGGTCGTTCCGCTCGCCCTATTCCTATCTGGTGACACCGCGGCTCCTTGAGTTTGAGCGCGAGTACGACGTGAAGACGAATGTGCGACCGATCTATCCGATCGCGGTGCGCATCGACGGCTTCTTCAAGAATGTCAATCCGCTGTGGCGGACCTATCTGGTCCGCGACGTGGCGCGTACCGCGCAGATGCTGGGCATGCCTTTTTCATTGCCAAACCCCGATCCGATCGTGATGAACTTGCAGACCGGCGAAGTGCCGAAGGCGCAGCCTTATATCAGCCGACTGACCCGGCTCGGGGTCGCCGCGGCGGAACGCGGCAAGGGCCTGGAACTACTGAAAGAAGTCAGTGCGACTATTTTCGGTGGCACGTTCGATTGGCATCTTGGCGATCATCTGGCGAAGGCTGTGGCCCGCGCTGGCCTCGATCTTGCCGAGCTCGATCGCGATATTGAGACGAATGCCGAGCGCTACGAGGCTATCATCGCCGAGAGCGAGGCAGCGCAAAAGCGCGCGGGCCATTGGGGCGTGCCGCTGATCGCGTTCGAGAACGAACCGTTCTTCGGCCAGGATCGGTTCGAGGCCTTGAAATGGCGCTTGGCGCAGAAAGGCTTGAAGCTGCGCGCCTAGCGCGTGTTCCGCAAAAATGGCACCGGTTTGCTGAGACCAACCCTGGATTCGCCATGGGGACCGCGACCACCCGAGAACAGCTTAGACGCAAGACGATCCGATACCAAAGCGATCTGACCGACGAGGAATGGCTGGTGATCAAGCCTCATTTGCCTGCCGCAAGCGCCACCGGACGACCGCGGTCCTGGTCGATGCGCGAGATCGTCAACGGTATTTTCTATGTGATGCGGGCTTCCGACTTCTTGAGCGTGCCGTCCATGATATAGATGACGATGATCCACGATATCACAAAATTCGCGAAGAACAGGGAGAGAAACACGACCAGGCTGACGGTCGATGAGATGGCCTTTTCCAGGTAAATACCCAGCAAAGCCGACAGAACTGCACCGACAACCACCAGACCGACATACAGGATAAGCGCCTTCATGGGTTCTCCCCAGCTACAAGAATTGTTGCTTGTTGATACTGTCTACCAATTTGCCGGAATACGCAACGCCTTCGCGGCCTGTCAGGCGAGGGCGGGGTGCCGCCGCAGGCTGCGGGTCATCAGCCCGAGCGCAATGACGAGGTTGAGGAGATTCCAGGCGAGGCCGTTGAGGAACGCCGCCTGATACGACCCAAAATAATCGAATATGCCGCCCGACATCCAGCCACCCAAGGCCATGCCGAACAACGTCATCATGAGGACGACGCCAAGTCTCGTCCCAACTTCGGAGGGCGGAAAATACTCGCGTATGACGAAAGCATAGCTCGGCACGATGCCACCCTGAAACAGGCCGAACAGAGCCGATATCACGTAAAGCGAGGTCATCCCGTCGAACATGGCGTAAAGCAGCAACGCCAAACCCTGCGCGGCCGAACCAAGCAGCAGGGTCGCCAACCCGCCAATACGGTCGGCGATGAAGCCCGACCCAATGCGGCTGACAATGCCGAAAGCCATCATCACCGACAGCATCTCGGCGCCCCGCGTCACGCCGTAACCGAGATCGCCGCAATAGGCCACGAGATGGACCTGGGGCATCGCCATTGCGACGCAGCAGGCTAGTCCTGCGATACACAGCAGCACTTGCAGCACGCCGGGCGGCACATCGAGCTTAGCGCTGCGGGCGGCTGCCACCCGTGCTGTGGCGTTGCGCGGGGCGGGTCGCCGCAACAGGAGGAGCAGCGGCAGCATGAATGCAAGGCAGGCGAGGCCGATTCCGACGTGGGTTTGTCTCCAGCCTGCGGCCGCGACGGTGTGCTGGACCACAGGCGGCCAGATCGTTCCGGCGAGATAGTTGCCGGCCGCCGCGATTGCAATCGCGATGCCGCGATGCGCCGCGAACCAGAACGAGATATCGGTCATGATCGGCCCGAAGGTCGCAGAGCCGCCGACGCCGATGAGCAGGTAACTCAAGGCGAAGGTCCACAACGTGGGCGACATCGCGGCGGCAAAAAAGCCGACCGAGAGTGCACCGATCCCCAGCAAGGCAGGAGCCAATATGCCGAACCTGTCCTGCAGCCGCCCCATGACAACACCACCGCACGCAAAACCGAGCATGGTGAGCGTAAATGGCAGCGAGGCATCGGCCCGCAGCACGCCGAACTCCGCCTGGACCGCGGACAGAACCACCGGCATCGACCACATCCCGACGCCGCCGATCGTGCCCAATGCCACCGATGCGGCGAGGCGGACCCACGCATAGGGTGAATCAATGTCGGAGTGCTGGGCGGCGCTGGTGCGAAGGTCGGTCAACGAACTCTTTCCAAAAAAGGGGCGAACCTTCTAGCACATCGCGTCCGGCAGAAGTGTGAAAACCTTGTCGGCCACGACCCTGAACGTCGCGGTCTTCTTGCAACGCGCACCATGGCGTGTCCTTGCGACGCCCGCTGAAATGAAGCACTCTGCGGTCGTGAACGCGTCCGGAGCGCGCGTGCGGTTTGCGCAGCAACAATCACCCGGATGGCACCTCGGGGAGCGTAATGATTTCACTCAAATACGAGGCGCCGTCTTCGCTTGGCGATGCGATTGCCTTGCTGGCGCGTGCGTCCGGGACGAGCCGCGTTCTGGCTGGCGGCACCGACGTTATCGTTCAGATGGAAACCGACCTGATCGAGCCCGATCTCGTGGTCGACATCAAAAAAATCCCGGACCTTCGAGGGATCGCCATGGAGAATGGCGGCTTCCGCGTCGGCGCGGCTGTCACCGGCATGGAGCTGACGGATCATCAAGCATTCTGCGAGGCATGGCCCGGCGTCGTCGATGGCGTGAAGTTGATCGGCTCCATGCAGATCAAAGGCCGCGCCACCATGGGCGGCAATCTCTGCAATGCCTCGCCGGCGGCCGACAGCGTGCCGGCGTTGATTGCGGCTGGAGCAGTCGCGCGCGTTGCCGGCCCCGACGGCACGCGGGATGTCCCGGTCGAAGGTATCCCGATCGGCCCCGGCAAGACCTCGCTCCGCAAGGGCGAGATCGTCGTTTCCTTCGTGTTCCCGCCGCGGCCCGCGTATTCCGGCGATGCGTATCTGCGCATGACGCCGCGCACCGAGATGGATATCGCAGTGGTCGGCGTCGGCGTCAATGTTACGCTCGACGCGCACGGCGTGTGCGCGGCGGCGCGGGTGTCGCTCGGCGCGGTCGCGCCGACCGTGCTCCTCGTCGAGGAGGCTGGCGCGGCGCTCGTCGGCTCGCGCCTCGATGCCCCGGCGCTCGATCGCCTCGCGCAGGCGGCAGCAGCGGCATGTCGGCCGATCGACGACAAGCGAGGTACCAGGGAATATCGCATCAAGGTGGCGGGAGTGCTGGCGAAGCGCGCCGCCGCGTTGGCATTGGAACGGGCAAGGCAGAATCCATGAGCCGGAAATATCACGTCGCGACGACGGTGAACGGCGACGAATACGAGTATTTGTGCGAGCCGCAGCAGACGCTCCTCGACGTTCTCCGCGACGAACTGATGCTGACTGGCACCAAGGAAGGGTGCGGCACCGGCGATTGCGGCGCGTGCACCGTCATGGTCGACGGCACCATGATCTGTTCATGCCTGATGCTTGCGGTCGAAGCCGGCGGCAAGAAGATCGAAACCATCGAAGGCATGGCGAAGGGCGAGGAATTGCATCCGCTGCAGCGCAGCTTCCTCGAACTCAACGGATCGCAATGCGGCATCTGCACGCCCGGGATCCTCATCGCCGCCAAGGCGCTCATCGACCGCAATCCCGATCCGACCGAAAT
>Ga0137390_10000493_pt1 | contig 27067 bp, 51 predicted proteins | sample 15con2h24AmetaG_FD_104937 | JGI IMG/M metagenome (GOLD analysis project Ga0137390, IMG submission 104937) | Vadose zone soil microbial communities from Angelo Coast Range Reserve, California, USA - 15con2h2.4A metaG | ecosystem: Environmental > Terrestrial > Soil > Vadose zone > Saprolite... | reverse complement strand
TCTTCCACTGCGGCTATCCTCGCGACGAGTGGAGCGTTTGGTGCCGCGAAGATTGGGGCGCTGATGCCACGGGTGGCGACGGCAGTGAGTGAGGGCGTGGGGAAGGTTGGGATGGCAGGGCGCACGATCTTGACGGGGATGGGATTTGGGGCGACGCAGTTCTACGCCGACCCTGAGAAAGAGGAGCGCCCCTTCGACGCACCGCCTCGGGCGTTCGATGCGACAGTGGGAGGGCTGATTGGGGGCATCGGGCTGACAGTGTTGAAGGGTGTGAGCTTCGCCGCGAACCAGCTTGCGAAGACGAGCTTCGGGGGGCAGTTCTTGCCGGTGCTGGCGCAGACAGCGAAGGGCATGACGACGGCGAGCGAGGCGCCGATGAATGATGCGTTGGACCGCTATACGCAAGTTACACGGATCAAGAATGCGCGGTATTCACTACGGGATGCAACCGGGCGAGAGTTCGAGGGGTTTCCATCAGGTGTGGGAGATGGGGCAGACCCTGGGTTCGCACAGGCGATCGCGGAGTTCTTGCCGAAGGCGCAGAAAGGAGCAGTGAGAAGGGCAGCCGAAGAGGTGCGTGAAGTGCTTGGATTGAGTGGGGAAGAGACAAGGAAGGCAGCAGCAGACAAAGCTGCTGAGGCGTACCAGAAGCAGATTGCGGCGCACCCTGAGTTGAAGCACGCTGGCCCAAGTTACTTGCGCCAGATGGAAGATAAGATCGGACCGCCCCCAGAGGTGTTCCAAGCTAGGCCGGTGGCGGCAGAGTCATATTCGGAAGCACGCAAGAGGCTCAACGAACACATCCGGACGACTCGTAGCTCGGACGCAAGGCGATTGATGCTGAAAATGAAGCGTCAAGTGGATGAGGTGGCAGCGGCGTCGGCTGGCAAGGGTGTTTCGCAAGAGGAGTTCATTAGGAAGGCGGAAGCAGCCTCCGAATGGATTAGGAACAATCATGCGCCGTTGAAGGAGTTCTTCGGAAATAAGTCTGTGGGGGAGGTGGAGGCAGAGCAGAGAGGTGGATCGCTGAGCCAACTCACTCCAGCGAAGTTCAACGACAAGGTGGTGCATATCATTGAGAAAGGAGACTTGAAGGAGGCAGAGCTGCTTGGAGCAATGCTTGGGAAGAAAGGCCGCGAGAACATGGTGCAACTCACAGCGGCGCGGGCGCTGGAGAAGGTGCAGGATGGCGCGGTCAAGCCTGCGTACAAGTACATCAAGGAGCACGAGGAAGTACTGCGTCAGATGCTCGGGCGGGATGAGTTTGCGCAGCTGATGGGGGTTGGGAAGATCGCAGACGAGATCGCGGATAGGTTTGTAAAGAAGAAAGGGGAGAGTATAATGAAAGGGGTGTGGGATTATTCTCACAGCTTCGCGCCGGTGTTCGCGTTCTATAGAGCGTTTGAAGGACATTATAAGGAAGCGGCGGTGCTATTGCTTGCGCTCCCAGCCTTCCACTTGGCCTCTCATGTGGCACGTGAAATTCACACTGTTCCAATTGTCAAGCCGCTGGTGCGGCGGGCAGCAGGAATGAAGCCAGGGTCCAAGGAACTAGATGACTTGATTAAGGTCATCGAGCGCCGGGTGCGAATAACAACCGCAGTTGCAGCGCGAGGCGCAGTGCAAGAGCAAGCTGGCTCTCCTTAGTCTAACCCTAACCAAGCACAAAGCGAAGTCACTCCCCAAGCCCATACAATGAATACTAAGATGGACTTGAAAAGAGCACTCGCGCCTTCGCCCAACTCCGCCCTGACCCTCCTAGCGACAATTTCTTCAATGTCGGTGTCATCCATGTGATCCTCCATTAGCGATGTGGATCTTGTGAGGTACTTTATCGAACATTGATTTCCTCCTATAGTGGGGCGTTGAGATGTAAAGATTCCTCTGGCAGCGGGGCGTTCTCTCCGAAAGTATAGAACACGCCCTCCAGCGAGGACTCACAGATCAACCAGCGCCCTGCGATGAGTTGGTCAATGAGTTCCTTAGCCCGGCCGAAGGTCATGAATTGGGAGGTGAAGCTCCACATCTGGCGCTGTTCCATCGCCCCGTCGTGGCGGATCACGTTGACGATGCCGTTCCAGACATCTTTGTTGAGGCGGACCTCGCGAGATCCTGACTGCTTGTCGGCGAAGACCTTGCTGAGTTCTACCTCGATTTGATCGCAGCGGGCTGCTGCGTCCCGCATGTCTTCGAGTGTGATGACTAGCTGGTGGTTGCGGGATGCAGATAGCACAATTGCGAGCTTTAGAACGTGGTCGAGCTTCCGTGCGAAGTAGTATGACAGCCATGGGTCGTGATGCGCATTACGGTTAAGTAGGGTTTGGCGTCTACCGTGATTACCGTACAGTTCTCGGTAGAAATCCTTGGCTGCTGGGGCATAGGTGCAAGTCCCTTGGAGCTTGCTGATTGCGATCAGGTCGTCGCGGAACCGTTCCATCGTGGCGTCGAAGGTGCCCTGCCACAGCTCGTGGGGAAATGGGACGTCGCGCTCCTTCTCGTCGCAGTGGAGGAAGATGATGCGGGAGCTGAGTCCCCAGCCACCGAAGCGGCCTCGAAAGTTGGCATGGATCCAATCAGGCGTCGTGCCGGCGATGATATTGACGAAGGGGGATCGGATCTCATCCTCCCCCATGGTCTTGGTGCGCTTGCGGAATGGGTTGTCTTTGCCGTCATAGAGTTCCGTCATCACGTTGACCATCATGTGGTCATTGGGGTCGAAGAATGTGCCGAGTTCGGAGATGGCGAGGGTCAGGGCGCAGGTGACGGAGTGGGTCTGGTCAACGAGGTTAGTGACAGCTACGTCGCCGGAAGCAAATAGATCCTGCGCAGCGGCGACTTCCTCCACGAAGGCTTGCCAAGTAGCGCAGTCGGCGCCGAGGATGACGTTAGGAATGGTGTTGAGGAGGTTGGCCCCGATGTTGATAGTGGTGGATTTCTTCACGAGGCCGGGGGGACCAACGAGGACGATATAGAAGTTTGGGTGGTGCTTGAAATGGCCCTCGTCGATGAATACGCGGCGGCGCAGAACACCCGCGATTGTGGAGACGCCGGACCAGAAATAGAACCGCTCTGGCGCCTCCCCCTTGGGGGTGAGAGTCTCTGTGAAGGCGGCGAGCCAATCAGGGAAGTGGCGGGACACTATTTCAATTCCCTCCACGCTACATTGAACCTCATCTCGGGCATGTCTATGGCTTTGCCCAAAGGTTCCCTGGCCCAGGGGCTGTTGTGAAACACATGCAGGCCATAGTTTGAGGAAGATGTTATGTTGCCTTCATCATCCAATCCGAGGCAAATGACTGTGCTAGCTCTAACTCCAACAATCATCCAGTAATTTGTCTTGTTTCCTCCCTTACATCTGTATATATTGCCGATTAGGGAGTCTTCCAGTTGAGTGTCGAAGTCGGGTCGACCAGAGAAATCGAACCTCATGCTGCTCTCTCCTGTGCTTTCCAAGGTGCCATGTGCCCCCAGCTGCGGTCGCTCCACTTGATTTCACAGCCTATCGTTAAAGGATCGTCGTAAGGAACCACAACGGACATGGCAGCACGGAGGCCGTCGATGAGAGGCTGCGATAGGCCCGCCTCGGGCACCTGGAGCAAGAGGCTGTCATGGTGTTGCATTAGTAGTTCCAGGTCCCAACCTACACAAGCCATGCAAGTGCCACAGCGGCGCTGGCTGAGGAGATCGGCAGCGCAATCGACAGCAAGCATAGCGTGGTTGATAACCACAGCGACGGTGCTCTGCGCGATCCAGGCGAGGGCCTGGCCGAGGAGGTTGCTGGTGCGATCGCCGCCGACATAGAGGCGGCGGAAGCCGAACTTGTTGTGGATGATTGGGTTCTTGCGGGAGCGGAGATCGAACTCAAGCTTGTCATGGAATGCTCCGATCTCGGGGTGCTCCTCACGCAACCACCAGCGTTGACAGGTCTCTACGTGCTTCTCGGGGAGGACGATCGTGGATGCCACCGTACGAGCACGTCCGCCGAAGTTGGTGGCGTGGACCCAGCGCTTAGCATTGTCGCGATAGGACATGCCGTTGGAGTGCATCGCGCGGGGGGCAAGATCACGCACTTGACGGAAACGGTCCCCCTCTCGCACCGAAGCGTACAGGCGGATGGCGTTGGAGGTGTGGAGGTCGAGGTCATTAGCCAGTTCCCCTTTCAGCTTAGTTGCGCCCGCCTCCCACGCGATGACTTGGGCGTCGGCGCGGGCAAGATCAGCCTCGACGAAGACATGGCCAGGATCCGGCAGGTAGAGCGCCCGTAGGTTGGGGAGGGAGAGGGCGTAGGGGTCATCAGACATGATTACCTCGCTCGCGGACCGTGTCGGGGGTCGCTCCGCTGCGGGCCGTCCATGGCGTCCCCTTCGGGGACCGCTCAGGCTCGCTTCGCTCGCCTTCGCTCGCCACGGAGCCTCGGCCCTCCACTTCGCTTGACACCCTGCGCGCGCTTGCCGGCCCTTCGGGCCTCGCTCCGCCGCCTGCGGCGGCGTCGCTGGCAAGCATAGGCGCGCGCTTGGGTGTCACCCCCCTCCCGCACCACTCCGCTCGCCGATGGGAGGTCATGTCCACCAGCCCTCCGTAAGGCCGTGTAGATAGATATCCTTGCAAGCGAGGAGATCTCCCATCGCGGTGTGCTTGTTGTCGAAGTCGGCGGTGTCGGGGAAGCAGAAGCGGTGAGCTTCGGTGAGGTTGGGCCACTTGTATTTGCCGGGCCACTTGCCTGGCAGTCGCATGCGGGGAGTCAGCGCCCGCATGGTGCAGAACGGCTTGAGGAGACCGAGGGGGGTGGCATCGAGCCCGGCGCGCGCAGCGTCAGCGGTCAGCATCCGGTGGTCGAAGGGGAGGTTGTGGGCGATCAGGGTGCCAGAGCAGCCATTCTCCTTGTCATCGGCCAGCTTCACCATCTCGAAGAACCGTCGTAGGGTGTGGGCGAGATCCTCGCCGAAGGCGAGCGCGTAGCGGGTCGAGATGCCATGGATGCGCTCAGCGTGGGCGCCAACTTCCCATCCGCTGGGACGGATCACTGCGTTGAGAGAGGCGACGTGGCGGCACTCTAGCATTGGGGCATAGTCGCGGCCGACAGGAGGCTCACCGAGCCATGCCGCAATCTGGACGATGTGGGGTTGGCTGGGGTGGGTGATGGGCAAGTTGAAGTCGGGGAGGCCGGTTGTCTCCGTATCGAGGAATAATAGCATTTCACACCCCTTCTGCAAGGTCAGGGTCATCGCCTCGGGCGACAGGCACCGCGAGATCAGTGTCAGTGTCGTCGAGTGGGATGAAGCCGTCGAGGGAGGTGGGGGATTGCTGCTCTAGGTCAATGCACACACAGACCTGCATCGACCAGCGGAGTTCATAGATCCGGCCCTGGGAGTCCGTGATGATGTCGGAGTTGTCCGGCACCTTCGGGATGCAGCCGACGAGGTGGGCCTGAGTGTCTCGGACAGGGGTGAAGGTGTCGAGGAGGACACGGAGGTATGAATTTGGATCGAGGGCCACGGGAGGTCTCCTAGTAGTACATGATGCGAGAGAAGATAGTGAGGCAGGCGCATAGAGCGATGAGGCCAGCTGTCATCGTGACTAGCGCCGTGTCCTCGGGCTGCCACCCGAAGCCATCACTCCACCAGCCCCACTGGGGAATGGTCATGGCGACTTCTCCTGCGGCTTGGCGAGGGCGCGGACCTTTGTCATGATGCGTCCGCAGGCCGAAGCCCATAGTTGGCGGCGCTCACGAGCTAAGTCCCAATGCTGCTCTGGTAGATCTTCGTTCGCAGTGTCGAACGCTATCTGCGCCGCGTCTTCGATCGCCTTCGCGCGGGCCTCGGCCTCGGCCTGCTCGATGGCGCGGGCATTGTTCTCCAAGAGTCTGTCGTAGTCCCGTCGCCATAAGATGAGGCCAGGATCTTCAACATTGTCGCCGGTACATGCGCGCTGATAAAGTAGGGGCGCGCATGCCGCCTGTGCCCGCTCCATCACCGACGCGCCGGGCGGGGCTTGCGCTGCCTCGGTCAACCGATAAGCAACAATGTCATATTGGTCACCATGATGCTCCCAATTCCAGGCGGTGGGCGTTCTTAGCGGCCCGTTCCCTGTGCCATTACGAAGACGATATTCAAAGGACTCACCAACGGGGACGGGGCATTCGCCGCCATGCCATTCAATCCACCCGGCACTGGCCGAGGCTCGTGCTCGCAGCTGCAGTGCGAGCACCTGCGCACGGCACCGATCGCAGCACATTCTCCAGTCAGCCTCGCGCCCCTCATACGGGCTCTCGATGGGAGGGCCGAGTGCTCGGATGTGGTCGATGGCACGCGCCGCTTCGTCTAGGCGGTCGAGGCGCTCTTTATCGGTCATGGCTTGTAAGTTTAGGTGTAGGCATTAACTGTCTCCGTCAGTTCGCTTAATATTCTGTAAATTCCCGCCCTCTCCGAAGGCAGTCTCATTGGAGGAGAACCGGAAGGTCTCAACTCCGGCGATGTTGAGGGCGTTGCGCATCCGGCCGTCGGGGGATGGTGCGGCGTCGAGGGCGGCTCGCAGGGTGTCTAGGGTGCGATAGTTCTGGATCTGTGCGACGAGAGGTCGCAGGAGGGGGTTGCGAATGGCGATAGTGGTGAGGGCAGGGTCGTCGAGAGTGAGGGCGCCAGTCTTGCGGTTGCGGAGCTGGGGGACGCGAAGGTCGTCGTAGAAGAGGGCGCGCATCTGGGGGGTGGAGTCGGGGTTGAGGTGGAACCCGACTGCACTGTCAAGCCACTCTTGAGTTCGGTTAATCTCACCGGTGAACCACTGTCGCTGTTGCCCACATGCAGTGCTGTCGTAGCGCATGCCCCGGAACATCATGGAGAGCACGGGCGCAAAGAGCCGCATCTCGAAGTTGAGTTGCTCTCGGAGGTGCGAGCGGTCGATGATGGTGGTGAGAGCGTTCCAGCACTCGAAGGTGCGGACGCAGTCCTCGCAGTTGTAGCGCCAGTATTGTCGCTCGTCGTGAATGCTTGGGTCAAAGGTCCGTCCGTCGTCTTTCCAATAACGATAATAGTCACAGTACATTGATGCAATGAAGGATAGGCTAAGAGAAGAACCTTTCTTATCCACTCGGCCCGTGACTGGATCAATCTTGCCGCCCAGGAGTCCAGGGAACGCGACATGTTGCATGACCATGGTGTCGGAGTGAAGGAGGGGGAGGAGCGCCCAGCGGCGGGCGATGACTTGGCAGTCCCAGAGGGCGTTGTGGAAGATGATAGGGCGGGAGGAGAGCACCGTACGGCAGGCTTGCGTTACGGTGAACTCATCCTCCGGCGTCCAGTAGTGCGGTGATGCAAGTTCAGCAGGATGCGTGAACGGAATACAGATCGCATGCGTGGAGTCAGATGCGAACCCCACACAATCGACACGCCCCCAGCCTTCCGTGTCACAGACCAGAGGCGAGTCGCTGTCGTTCGCGTATGTTTGAAACCACTCCAATACATCGGATAGGGATGGGGCAACGGTGAACTCCCAGTGGGGGCGTCGGATCTCAGGATACTCTGCTTCACGAGCTGCGCGGCGGAGGTCTTGGACGACTATCGGTCGGTGGGTCCAGGCTCGGAGGACATCGGCTGGATGGAAGGTGGGGAGGACTTTGCTTGGCCTACCTTCCGCTTGTATAACACTTCCGCGCCACTTAGTAATGCCGAGCTCACCAGTAAGCGCCCAGAGTGGGGTGTTGCCGAGAGCGATGATAAGATGCGGGCGGTGATCTTGCAGAAGTCGTCGAAGGTGCTCAATTCCTGCGGTGATAGGTTCGCGAGGAAAGCGTCGATTGAGGAGCGAGAGACCCTCTAGTCGTGCGACAGTCGCCGACGCGAAGAACTGGTCGATGTCATTGTGGACCCACTTTCCGTTCTTCTGGTAGGAGGGGGGGCGGACGTGGCACACGTTGGTGGCGAAGCAAGCGCCACGGTCGATGCCGGCTTCATTGAGCATCTTGTTGAGTTCGTAGCCGCTGGCGCCAGAGAAGGGGCGGCCAGAGCTGACTTCGTCAGCGCCGGGGGCTTCGCCAATTAGCCAGATGGAAGCGGAGGCGGGGTTGCCATCCTGGATGGGGTGATCAACTGTCATGGACGGGTCCATCCACGCGTTGCGTTTAGCTCGGCGAAGTATTGGTCTGTCTCTATCCGGCGTAGCTTCGATCGGAAGAGGCGACAGGGGCGGCAGAGGGTGTCACGCCAATGGGCGCGGGGGCCTGTGCGCTGGAACTGCCATAGTGGTTTCTCTTCTTTGCAAGTGGCGCAGATGCGGGTCATGTTGGGGGAGGCTCCTTGTAAGGGGGCATCCAACCTGGGTCGTGGAGGCCGTACTCGCGGACAGGGTGGTGCTGGCGGCAATACCATGCGTCAGCGACGCGGAGGAGGCAGGCGTCGGGGGTGCGCCAGGTGGCGCGACATTGTGGCGCTGCGCACCGCAAGAGGCCGCGCTTGAGTTCAGGATCAGGGACCGAGGGCGCCCAGCCACTACGATCGACGAGGAGGACGAACTCCAGGGCGTTGAGGTCACGATGGAGCTGGACGAATGCGGCGCGGGTGGGGGAGGCGCGGGCGGCTACGAGCATCTCGATGAAGCGCTCTAGGCGGGCGCTGCCGTCATCGCCGGATGCGCTCGACTCGGATGAAGCCGTCATGGCTGTAAGTCCTGAACTGGCCGGCGCGCCCATACGCGACGGCGCGGGCGGAGACATATTGTTGGGCGCGCCGGATTGAGAATGCGGCGACGGGGAAGTTGAACCAATCTCCGAGGGCCATGTGATTGAAGGGCCATGAGATGCGTCCGTTGTGGTTACGGGCGAGGCGATGTTGCTTCGGCATTGGCGGCGATCTCCCCTGCAATGGCGGCGTAGCCTGCCGCGTCGATGTAGTCGTCGAGGTTGTGAGCGCCGCTGAGGCGGCGCGCGATCTTGAGGAGTTCCATCATGGAGGCAACGTCGGTGGCGGAGAGGAATGGGCATCCTACACCGCGCTTTGAAGCAAGGGACTGGAGGTAACCATCCCAGAGACGGGCGATGCACTGGTGGTTGGCGAGCTTGTCGCCATGGAGGGCAGAGCGGGCGCCGGAGACGAGGGAGGCGGCTGTGCGGCAAATGGAGGAGGCGGAGGCACGTGGGGGGTTTGGTGGGCTGTACGGCGGGGATGTCGCATCGCCTCCGTTGGTGTGGCGAGGCACGAGGCGATCGGGCGCAGTGTGGTCGGGGGAAGAGGCCCCCGCGATGGGAGCCTCCTTGAAGATGCGGGTGTGAAGAGGATAGCTGGCAACGATGCTGCGAGCCTCCGCCTCAGTTTCGGCGATCCGGCGGGGGAAGTTGTGATTGCTGAGACCGCCAGGGGGATCGATGACCCAAGGCATAGTGGGGGGTGATCCTTTCTTTGTGTGTCACACCGAGTAGTCTTTTGCACTCGGCGCGGTCTAGAGCCTTGCGGGCGCGATCATAAGCGCGAACGTGTTCGCGGTTCTTCTCGCGCCAGCGTGTTATGCGGCTAGACTGCCCCATTGGCGCGCGCCTTGTCGGCGGAAGTGACACGGGTGACAGTGGGGAACAGCATGTCTGGGTCAGCGTTGGGGCCGCGCGCGGGCATGTTCTCAACGTGGACGTAGCCGGTCTGGAACTTGAGCATGCCGATGTTGATCTGGCCCTTGGAGTTCGGCTTGCAGCCGGTGGCTTTCCAGAGAGAGCGCAGCCGCATGTTCTTGTTGGTGCCGAAGTCGAGTTGGGGTGGGGTGTCCTCGGTGAGATCGAGGAAGAAGGACTGCCGGGCGAAGACACGCTCGGTGTTCAGCTTGGCTTTGATGGTCTCGTCTTGGAGTTCCCATTGGACGTTGAGGATGGCGTAGGGGCGGCCATCGTCGCCGACGCCAGAGATCACGTTGATGCCAGGGGTGCGCTGAGTGTCAGTGATCTGCGCTGGGTAGTCGCCGGCGTCTGGCAGAACGAATGGGGCGTCGATGTCGACCTTGTGATGGGTGTCGAGGAAAGTATTGATATCGAATAGGGACTGGCTGGGCATAGTGGTAGCTCCTGGTTTAGGTCAAGGTGCAACGAGGCGTTGCGGAGGTTGCGGCGGGAAGCCGCAAGGGCTGGCGGGAGAGCGGCCGGAGATCCCGATCCGGCCTGAATGCTGGTGAGTTGTGGGCCAGCACGAGCGCGAGGCTTCCTCTCCCATGATGGGCGAAGATGGTGATGGTAAGGGCAGGGCGCGAGGCTCCAGATAAGGGCAGAGCGCCAATCACACTGCGCGCTGCGCGCGCCACCGGCGGACCGAGCCATGCTGCGCTGCGTCATGATGTTGCTGGTGGAATGTGGAGCCGCGCTTGCACAAGCATCTGGCTGACAGCGAGGAGGGTGGTGGAGGCGTGGTTAGGGCCAACGCCGTCGTAGTGCGACTTGCCGCCGAGGCGGGGATCGGGGAGAGAGGCCCACTCGGCGGAGATGTTGTGCATGAAGGTGGTGTCGGAGATTTCGCCCCGCCACCACGAGCGATAGGCGCGGCCGACAAGGAGTTGGACGGCGAGCTTGTCTTGAAGCTCCGGGGTGAAGTGCTCCTCGCCGGTGAGATGGAGTTCCTCGATCAGTGTCTCCAAGGTGTGCTCGATGATTTGGTAGCGGCCAACGGCAGAGGAAGGTTCGCCGTTGTTGACGAGCTGGCGCTGGAGGTTGGCGATCTGATGTAGCGTCAGCACACTCAGGTCCCGGTCGCTGTGCGCGTTGCCGATCACCGCGTTGTAGTTGCCGTCGGACTCGCCGGATGGGTTGCCGTCGACGCCGCCAGCGATGAAGTCTAAAATCAAATCTGTGCAAGGATCAGATGATCTTAACGTACTCATTTGTGTACCTCCCTCTGTTGCTTATCTCTCTGCATGTTCGACAGCATCTATGCCCAGCAGAATTCATTATGGTATTCTCGGGCGTGTACTCATGCCCGTTAATGCAAGCTGACTTGCGCGCTCCAGTTAGCTTTCTGTGTTTCGCTGGAGTGATTAGGTCTAAGTGTTCTGGGTTAATGCAATGTTTGTAAGGGCAAGTGTGATCCAATTCCAACCCTTCTGGAATTTGCCCTACCAGCCTTCTGTACACTTCGCGATGCAAGCGTACTGCCTTTCCATCGCACCATTTCTCAGCGTAGCCACTTTTTGTCTTGCTACCCTGCCAGAGCCAACACCCTGTTGCAGTTGCTCTAACTCTAAGCCGGATGCTACTTTCTAAGTGGGCGAGAGTGCTCATGGAGAGATCCTTTCTTGAATACCTGTCAGTTCACCGTCTATTACTTCCAAGCGAGCCTCCATTAGACGCAACAGTCGCATGCACATGAGAGTGAGGACCTCCATCGATGGGAGCTTGTCAAGCTCGCCAACGCGCATGCCGAGGACCTTGCAGAACTCGGAGAAGCCTGCCTCGAACTCGGCGTGGCCAGCTTGGGCCTCGCGGATAGCTTCGGTGGAGGCGTAGGCGGCGGGCGAGCCTCCGGTGAGGAACTTGCCAATGATGCTCATGGACCGATCCATTCGTTGACGTGGGGACACTCGGGGGGGCATGGAGCGGGGTTGCGGAGGCACTCGTGCAATACGCGCCCAGCGAACCGGGGACAGCGGAGGGAGGTAGAGGGAGGCGAGGAAGACACAGGGGCCTCGGGGCCGCGACCGGTGGCAGGGGCAAGTTCCCGTGCTCGACGTTGGATGGCGGCGTAGTCTTCGATAAGGGAGGTCATCTGAACAACTGCGCGAAGTCGGGGGCGAGGGAGGTGGAGAGAGGAAGGCGGCGGCGCTTGAGGCCGCGCCCGGCCTCCTCCGTGTTCCACACGAACTTTCCCTCGACGCACTCTGTGACGATGATCTCGTCGGGCTTCTTAGCCAGCTTGGGAGCGAGCTTGTTGCCGATGGTGGAGGTGGCGAGGGTGGAGAGGCCGGTGAGGGGGGACACCTCACGCTCGATGTGGGCCAGAAGGATGGCGGTGCATTTGGTGCCCCCCCACACTAGGTCCATGAAACCCTCGATGAGCCCTTGGACGCCGCCCACTTCGGGCCACGACAGATAGAACCGACTGCCGACGTTGGAGAAGATTGCCATCTTGGTGAGGCTGGTGAGGCCGTCGAAGCAGATGGCGCGGTCTTCGCCCCACTCGCCAACATCGCCGAAGTCTTCGCCGCAGGCGTCGCAGGTGAAGGCAGAGCAGATGCCGAACAGGTCGAGGAATTGAGTGTATTGGGAGCGGCCGGGATCTTGCGTCTTGATGGCGACTTCGATGGTGGAGATGTGCATGACCTGCGCCCACTTGCGCATGGTGGACCAGTCGACGTTGGCGGGAGGGTGGTAGTGGTAGTGGATGCGGGAGGACTTGAGGCGGCGGAGGCCCTCGGTGTCACCATCGCCACCACAGAGGTTGGGGCCGAGAGCTGCCTCGATGCCGGACTCCATGGAGATCACGAAGGGGGTGAGGCCGGCACCGGCGTGAACCTTGCCGTGCTCGTCGACCCACTCGGGGAGGAGGGTGCGGAGGGCTGTAGTTTTCCCTGTACCAATATCCCCTTGGAGAAGTATGTTCGCTTTCATGCTGCGCTGTCCTCCGCGCGGACGAGTGGATCCCAACGCTGCACCTCGAACTGGTCGGTCCAATCCTCCGGGTGCTCGGAGGTGCAGAGGTCGAGGTAGGTGCAGCCACCGAAGTCGGCGCATGCGTAGTCGAAGGCTTGGGGGAAGGGATGGCCGGCGTAGGGGGCTTCGTCGAAACCCTCGAAGCGCTGGATTAGGTTGGAGTATTGTTGGCACATCTCGTGGGTGTCATCCTGGAGCTGACGCAGCCAGCGCTCCACCATCCACGGCGGGCGGGGGACGATCGCGTAGCCGAGCTTGATGTCGGTCTTCTGGACACCGATGCCACGGACGATGAACCCTTTGAGGGGGATGCCGAAGTTGTGCGCCAGCCAGGTGTAGCCGGTGAACTGGCCGCGCAGGCGCCACTGGTTGCGCCATGAGTCGTGGTTGGGGTCGATGGAGGTAGTCTTATCGTCGAGGCCCCAGGTGGCGCGCTGGAAATCAGCGATGAGATCGAACCGGCCGGCGTACAGGATGGGTTCGCTGGTGTCAGGGTGTCGAGAGCCAGGAATGGGCCACGCGCCAGACCATTCGATACAGGGGGCGCCGTTGTGGGTGTGGATCTGGAGCATGTCGTCGTCCAGGGGCCACTCAGCGAAGTAGTGCTGGAGGGCGTGGAGGCCGCCTTGGAGGGTCTTCGCGGCCTCGGATCGGGATGGGTTGGTGGGCTCGGGGAAGTCGCCCCAGGATTGGATCAGGGTCTCGCAGCCTGCAATCAGGGCGTCATTGGTGTCGCTGGAGGTGTGGTACTCGCGGCGGGCGGCCTCCAGGCCCTTCGCCATGCAACTGCCGAAGTGGAGGTGGACGTTGATGCGAGGGCGAACTAGCCCCTGGAGGTGGCGGCGGAAGAACGCGTGGGGACATTTCCACCAGTCACTCCGCATGGTGGCGTCAATGACGCGGGGGAAGACTAGATTAAGAGGATCGATGCCCGTCGCGGGATAAGAAGGAGTCGCCGAGAGCTCCCCACGGGCGGTCGGGGTTACAACGCCACTGGCCGACTGGGCGGAGTGCATGGTGGGGTGTCCCTATTCCTTGGAGGAGGAGCGTGCGGCGGGAGTGGGCGGGGGAGGTGCTGGTGTGGGCTCTGGTGTGGGTGCTGGCGGGGTGCCTGCCAGCTTGTCCACGATCGCTTGACCCTCCACCACGTTCGCCTTGGCTTGGTCGAGAGCAGCTTGGAGGGCGGCAGGATCGCCGGTGCTTTGAGCCGCTGTTAGCTTGTCGGCGAGGTCCTGGTTGGACTTCACGAGTTTGTCGACGCTGAGTCCCATCTCGTCGAGTTCGGCTTTGACTGCGGCGTCGGCGGCAACGATGTCGGCAAGTGTAGCCATGGTGGTCTCCTGTGCGGCGCGGATGGCTGCTAGCTCGTCAGTGATCGCGCGCAGGGTGTGATAATAGAGCATGAGCTAGGACTTTATGGAGAACATCGAGTCGATGTCGATGGAGGGAGCGGTGGCAGCGTTGGACGAAACAGCCTTCTTCGCATCGCGGCGGGCTTTGACTGAGAGCTTGGAAGCACTCTCGCGGTCGCGCGCGATGTCGAGGAGGATTGATCGCATCTCAGCTGGGGTGATCCGCTCGCGGTTGTAGATGCGGAGGCGGATGTCGGTGAGGCGGGCAGCGGTGTCGAGGGTGGTGTCACTCATGGCGTCACGATCCCAGCGATGAGGGCGACGGAGAGGAGGGCGAAGGCGCAGACGCAAACCCAGCCGGCGAGGGCACCAGCGACGATGACGAGGGTGCGGGCGATAGGAGGGGCGCGCCAGTCGGGCGGATCTACGGGGTCTGATGGCCACCCTTCGGGTGGCACGGACGGGCGAATGGCGGGGATCATGGCGGGGAGACTTTCTGGCTGTCGACCCATTGGGTGAGGGCGTGTTCTACGGACTTGCTCCATGTGCCGTAGCGAGCGCGCCCGGAGCGCGGGTCGCAGAGGAGAATGTGGAGTTCATCGTAGAGCCAGCACGGAATGCGGGCGTAGAAGGTGCGGGTGGGGCCATCAGGGCGGTGTGGCATTGGCACGGAGGGCGCTCCTATCCGGGGGGAGTCATGCTAGAAGCACTCCTCGCAGAATGGGACATTGGTGTGAAGCTCGCGCTGCTCTCGGGGGAGGCTGGCTAGTGCGGGATCGTTGTCCACGTCTGCGCGGGAATAGCGGTAGGAGTGCTCGTTGGGGGAGTAGCGAGCGAGTATGTAGGGGGCGGGAGAGCGATGGAGGGCGCCGCAAGCGCAATGGCTGATGCAGGTCTGGAGGACGATGGAGGTGGGGGAATCGCGGAGGGCGCGGGGGGTGGCCAGGGGGGCGTGCGCGGGCGCGCCAGAGGGCGGCGCCGATCGGCGGGCGTGCGGCTGCTCGCGGACGCCCACGCGGGCCATGAGGCTGTCGAGCGAGAGCGGGGCGGGGGTCGTGACGGGGAGGGTGCGACCGGCCATTGGGCGGGGCTCCTAGAGGATTTCGGAGAGCCTAGCAGGGCGAGGCGAGGGTGTCAAGCGAATGTTGACGGGTTGAGCCGGTTGGGGCAAACCGTGAACGTTCAACTCGCGCGAGAGTCCTAGTGGTTCACTCTCGGCGGGAGGGGTGCTCCACAACCGAGAGTGAGTTTCACTCTACGGCAGGGCTGGACGGCCACGAGCATGCTTGGCCGTGAAATGATAGTACGCCAGTTGAGGGAGGTTGTCGAGATAAAAAGAGAGGCCCCCCGAAGGGGGCCAAGGTTGCTGGCAAGGGGGGAAGCAGTCCTGCCAGGGTTAGTTGCAGAAGATCTGATCGCCGATCCTCTGACAGTGTGTGTTGCCACTGTCGCCGCTGCAAAAGACTTGGTTGCCTATTACCTGACAATTGGTCCCTGCCTTGGCGATAGGCGCTGCCACTAAAATGAGTGCGGCAACGGCAAGCACGATCTGGAGCTTGGTCGTCATCTAATCCTCCTACTGCGCCGCAGCGGCGGTCGCTGGAGCGCCGAACAGGGCGAGCGCGCCAGTGGGGGCATCGGACGGCTTGCGCCCCTCGGCAGCCATGCGCCGGGCTTTCTCAGCGAGGATCTTTGACAGCGCCGACTTCACGCGGGGCTCAGTCTCGAACGCCTTGTAGAGCTTCGCCTTGCTGTTGACGTGAACCACACGGCCAGCCTTGTCGCGCTTGGGGCTGCCGTCAACGTTGGTCTGGACCTTGTCCAACTCCGCGTCGATGGTGGCTTGAATGACGTGGGTTGGTTGCCCCGTCACCTCCGCGAGTGCCAGCACCATGTCGTCGGGCTCGGCTGCCTCGAAGGAGCGGCCGGGGGTCCAGGTGCCATCGTGGAGCTCGGAGATCAGCTTGTCGTAGGCGGCGCGGATCTCTGAGGCGGTGGGGTTTTCGAGGCGCTGGACACGGACCGCGAGTACGTCGCTGACGCCCCGGAGGGCGAGGGTGTGGACGAGGCTGTCGTGAATGTGCGCTGGGTCCAGGGTCGTGGTATCGGCAATGCCTTGCACGCCGTTTGCGTCTGGCTTGTGATGGAAAGCGAATGTGCCGTGGCCGGCGTCGTTGAGGCCGGCAGTCACTTTGCGAACCTTGGTCGTGGTGGCCATGAGGGTAGCTCCTAGATAGGGAGACAGGGAACCGGTGCCGGTGCCGGCGAACCGGGGGACGCTTGGCGTTCCTTGCAAGGCTGCCTTAGGCAGCCCTGCGGGGAGCGTCCTGCGGAAGCGCGGCACGCTGGCAGAGCGTGCGCTGGGCGAGGCGGCATGCCTCAAGGTCGTCGGTCAGGGCAACGTGGGGGAGTTGACCGGCGCAAGCGATGACGACGGCGAACGTGCCGCAGCCGAGGGGGAGGATTGAGAGGGTGACGGGCGACATGTCCTATATATAACGTGTCGCCCGCCAAGGTGCAAGTGCTTTAGATCGGTTTGCCTGTGTGTTTGTCGACAAGGATGATCCGCAAGCCATAATCGTGCGGGCGGCTTGGCAGTTGGCAGCACCCGTACGGCCAGCGGTCCTGCGGCTCGACAGTTGCGCCGCAAGCGGGGCAAGGGTCCGGGGCGTCGTTGTGGCAGGGGCAGTAGTCGTAGTCGTTCTGACTTGCCCAATGGCCGAGTTTGGCGCTCATTGCTCGGTGCTCGGCGCTGGGAGGGAGCGGAGGGCGTCGGAGGCAGCTTGCAGTCGGCCGGCTTCCCTGTCGTCGAAGCCTTGGCGGCGGTAGGCTTCGTCCATGAGGGCGCCGAGGGTAGCAGCTCGCACGTTGTTGGTGCCGTACTCGCCTCCGAAGGTGAGTTCGACGGCCAGCTTGTCGCCTACCGTGACGGCGAGGGTGATCCGGTCGGTGGAGTAACCAGCACTTCGACCGGTGCGGGTGCGGTAGCGCATGAGTTCGGAGGCGAATGTTTCTGTGGCGACGCGGATGGCGTTGTCAATGGGGCTGGACATGTGAGGTTACTCCTATTCAAAGAGGGAGGCGGGAAGGAGGACGTAGGCGACACCGTTCATTGTGAGCCGATGTGTGACGGCTGGGAGTGCCTCCGAGGCAATGATCTCCTCGCCTGAAATCGTTACGAGGAGATATAACACCTCAGGGGAAGGTGCCATTGATGGGGGAGACGGTGGCGCGATGCGGGCCGCTAGACCCTCGGCGGCAAGGAGGAGTTGGTTGCTGCAACCGGCACTGTTGTGGAGAGCGGCGTAGTAGCCGCCTGAGGTGAAGAAGCCAAGGGCGACGCTGAACTCTTGTTGTGTCATCCCTAGCTTTTCGCGGATCTCTTCGATGGGGACATTGTTAGTCAGTGAGCGGGGTTTGGAGCGCATGGTGGATCATTCCTTTGCGTTCTGGATCGCTTGCATCGCTGCGACGATCGGGTTAGTAGTTACAACGAGCATGTGGGTTCCGGTGGGTTCCTCCGTTGCTACAGGTTCGACGTGAATGACAGCACGCACGGCGATGGCGAGGAGGGCGCGACAGTGTGCGTCTTCGGGGTCTGCGTCGATGCCGTGCATGAGAAACATCTTAAAGCGGTACATGTCGCGACGGGCGGAGAGCGCAGCGTTGCGCGGCATTGGGCCGAGAGTGGCTTGGCCGTCGCGGGCGTATTGGTAGAGTAGGTCGCTGTACTCTGAGGGGAAGTGGCGGTAGTCGGGGCGGGTGTCTTGACGGGACATTGGGCTAAGTGTCTCCTAGGAGGCTGCGGGTGTAGGTCTGCATCGTGCGCAGGACTTCGCTCGCGCACGCGTGACCATAGGTGATGGCAGCGACGCGGAGAGATTGCATCGCAGCCATATCGAGCGCCCCGGCGACGACTAGACGTTCCAACTCCGCGTCGAAGGCGCAGAGCGCCTCCGAGCGGGACAGGGAGTGAGTGGCGGGGGTGTCAGGCATGGTATGGCGTCCTACGCAAAGGTTCGTTGGGGTTTGCGGCAGTGCGAAACTTGGCAGCATCAAAACGTGGGTTAGTACTTGCAAGGGCACGCGCTAAGGCGGCAACGTCTGCGGCGGATAGTTGATCGCGGGCGAACGCCGCGAGCCATTCGTAGTGGCGTTTGCTGAACAAGGGTGTTGACATGATGACAGTTCCTTCTAGCTAACTAGCCATGAAAGCAGGACTAGCGAAGTGCTATGTAGACGATGATTGCGCCGTTGGCGCGGCAGTCAGCAGCTAATTCTTTTGCTGCTTCTAGGCTGTCGCAGACGATCATGTCGTCGTGGTTGGGATCTTCATCGTAAGCTGCATGAACTTCGTACATTTGTTCTCTCCTTGCTGCACTATGTCTCTCTGTCATGACTGGCGAGGCGCGATGGTTGTGGTCAGTCGTGGTAGCGGCGCAAGCGAACGCACTGCGCCCAATCGGAACCATAGGTGCCGAGGGTTGTGTGTGTCATGTGGGCTTCTCCTCCTTGGTAGGCTTGCCGGTGATGCGTAGGATTACGCGCCTGGCTTCGTCCTTTGTCATACCACCCATAATGCGCGCGCCTGCGTCACTCATCTTGAGGGTATCACGCGCTATTTTAAGCTGGTGTTTATCGAACACATCCATTGTGATCTCTCCTTTCATCTTACGATCCATCCGAGCTTGCAGCGATACACCGCCACTGGTGCTTGCCATGCTTGGCGCTGACGATTGATGGTCTCTGCCAGCCTCTCTGCGGCTGCTCTATTACTGGTGATCATGCGGATGCTCCTGTTGACGAGCCATCACAGCAGGGTTGTCACCTTTCTGGGACGGAGCGGGTCGCTCGGTCGGTCCAGCTGTGCCTAGGTGGAGTTGTAGCAGACACCCGCGCGCCGTGTCAAGCGGTTTTTGTGGACCCTGAACCTTCGTGGAGCGTAGCGACACGATCACTGAGGCACCGGGGTCGGCGGAGGGGGCGGCGTTTTGATGTACGGGAGGGTGTGGTAGAAAGGTCCTTAACCATAGGTAGTAGTTAGTGTAAGATAGGTAGAGTGAATATCTACAGTACCCTTCTGTAATCCAATATATGCCCCGCCGCGTTGACCCCGGTGCCTCGGTGCCTCGGTCCACGCCGCCCGCATCCGCTCGCCGTCCAACTGCCTCAATCGCTCCATGCTGCGCAGCTTGCTCCATCGACGGTAGCAGCCCTGCGAGCCTCGCTGAGTGTGGTGTTGCGTCTCCCACCTCGACCTAGCTGCGCTGCTACACCCCACTCAGCGAGCCTCCGTGACGTCCTAGCGTCGTTGCAGCGTTGCGACAATATTGCTTGCGCTCCATGCAATCGCAACACCCTCTGCATTATTGCTGCAATGCTTACACTCAGCATGAGTGTATCACCGGGTGGGGTGGGAGGGGGTGCCTGACCCCCCACGGCCATATCTATATAATCTCACCTTGGTTTGCAATCGTGGCTGGAAACGGCAACATGTCAGCATTACCGCCTCCGCGTGGAACTCCGCACCTCAACTCCTCGTTGACACTGTGACCACCATCTGTTAGCGTAGGCGTGCCATGACCAGCCCCCCGCGTCCCTCCCTCCGCGACCTCCTCCTCCGCTCCGACTTCGGGCGCCACGACCCCGCCCGCGTGGATGCAGTGCTGCGGGCTGTCGCCCCACCGATCGATCCGCCCTCCACCACTTGCCACCAGCCGCGGGAGGCAGAGTATGTCGATCGTTGACCAGATCTTCCCGCCGGCGCCTCCGCACTTGCCGCATCAGCGTCGAGCAGGCAACCAGAATTTCGTGAGGGAAGAATGGCGAGACAAGAGTGGCAGACGTAGACGCGAGGAGATCCACACCAAGTGGGCCGCGATCTACCAGCTTGAACTGCGCGGTCTTTCTCAGAAAGAGATTGCGGAAGTGATGCACACAAGCGTAACGACCATCTGCCGTATCACACAAGATGACCGCTACATCGCTTACCGTGAGGCTCACCTCACTGCGATGGATGCAGAGTTCATTGCGATGAAACCGCTCGCGTTCAATGCGCTCAAGTCCGGGCTCAACTCCAACGACCAGAACACCGCCCTCCGCGCCTCCGAGCAATGGTTCAAGGGGGCGGGCTTTGGTGGCTTCTCGAAGGATCCAGTCCCCGCATCTCGCACCACCGCCGAGGATGTCGCAGCGGCTCTCATCGCTGGCGTTCAGGTCAACGTCACCGTCAACACGGGGGACAAATGAGATGCCGACCAAGGCTGTTGCAGCCGGTGGAGCGACCGGCCTCGCAGGTGCCCTCGCGACACTGTTGTTCGGGGCCCTCGGCCACCCTGTCGATCCGACGCTGGAGCAAGCCGCAACCACCGTAATCGCGGCAGTCCTCTCCTTCGCCGCTACGTACTTCACGAAGTCAGAAGCAGCTTGATGGGCACCATCCTTCTCGTCATCCTTATCATCCTGCTCGTAGGCGGCGGTGGCTGGGGCTACGTCAGCGCCTATCCCTGGGGCGGTCCCGGCATCAGCCTTGGAGGGGTGCTAATCATTGTCCTCCTCATCTTGCTGCTCACCGGGAGGATCTGATGCCCGACATCGCTTGCATCAATCGCACGCCCCGCATCCGAGATGCCCGCTTCCTCGCGTTGATGCCGGCACTCCAGGCGCAGTTGACTGAGGACGTAGAGCCGGCGTGGAACCTCGAACCAACCACACTCCACTTCGTAGGGCGCGCCGAGACACCAGCCCCGTCGCACTGGAAGCTCTGGCTCCTCGGCAACAGTGATGTTGCCGGCGATCTCGGCTATCACGAAGCCGACACTGGCATCCCCGAAGGCAAGATCTTCACCGAAGATGACATGCGCTACGGCGCGGAGATCTCCGTTACCACGGCGCATGAACTCATCGAGATGGTCATCAATCCGTGGATCACTCGCGTCAGCGACACGATCGCAGGCTGGCGCTATGCGATGGAGGGGTGTGATCCAGTGGAGGCAGATCTCGACGGCCCAATTAAGATGGGGTTTCGACTCAGCAACTTCGTCCTCCAGTCCTACTTTGTGCCAGGATCAGTTGGGCCGTGGGACTTCATGCGGCTGCTAACGGGACCGTGCCCGGAGCGCCGCCCTGGAGGCTATGTGCTCCGCACACAGAGGCAGCGTTGGGACACACTCGCTGCGCGTCACACTGACGGCACAATGTCTCACCGGGCCTCAAAGCCCTTTGGCCGCACGGCGCGGATCGCCGCAAGGAGTGTCTCACCATGACCCAGCCGACACTATCCCTTCCGCCTGAGGCGATCTATGACCCCGCCAAGGTTCGCCTCGGCGATGGCTTCATCTCGGCGAAGTTTCCGTCTCGGCGTGCCCTGCTTCGCTCGACCGCCTTGTTCCCTGTCGCCCTCGCAGCAGCCAGCTGCCAAACCGTCTCCGACATCGTGGCGATCACCCCGAAGATTGCAAGCTACATCGACACCATCGCGAAGGTGGCGGCTGTTGTCACACCAGTGATCCTCGGTCTGACCAAGCTCAGCACCAACGTCAAGGACACCATTGCCTCCGCGCTGGCTGCAATCGAGACCTCTGCCTCCAGCATCGCCTCCGCAACTTCCACCACCACCTCCGGGCTCGTCGCCAAGCTCACCTCCGGCGTCGGCACGATCGCAGGGTTGCTCTCTGGCGTCGGCGTCCCCTCCGTCGTCACAACCTTCATCCAGAACGCCGTCGCTCTCGTGCCAGCTATCGAGGCAGCGGTCGGCATCAAGACGACCACTCACGCAGCCCGGTTCGCCGCGACTGTCTCACCTGACCAAGCTCACGCCAATCTCCAAGCCGTACTCCACAGGTGAGTGCTATGACCCCCATCATCGCTGTAGCCGCCCTCCTAACACTATCGGCTTGCGGCGGCTTCCCCATCGCATTGCAGGTTGTTGCTGGGCTCGCCTCCGCCTCCACACTGTTGAAGAACGAGGCGAACTGCTCGTTGGCTGACATCTCGGCTTGCACGCTGCCGCGCCTGACGCTTCCGGTGATCCGAGCACCATGAGAGTTGTCCTTGCCCTTGTGCTGGTGCTGCTCGTCGCTGGCTGCCATGCTTGGCCCAACTGCCGGCCCGGCGGCGACTGCACCCCTCATGGGTGGCTCGACTGATGACGATAACAGTGTATGCCGGGCGCGGTGGATGGTGGAGCAGGCTCGACAAGCCGGGATCGTTCATGGAGCGCGGCCCCTACAGGTTCAAGTGGATGGCCAGGTTGGCGTTCCCAATTCAGCGTTGGACATGGAAGGATTGAAGCAATGCCCTTTGACACAACGCTCGATCCGACGACTGACGTGATCCTCGGCGCGATCGATTACCTAGAACGCTATGGTTGGCGTAAAGGCGGCGCCGCCAGCGACGGAAAGCGCTGTATCTTAGGCGCGCTGCGCGCGGAGTCGTTGGGCAAAGCTAGGCTTTTCTCTGCCTCTATCCGACGCGTCAAGGCGGCTAATGGGATCGAGATCGATTTACCGTTCTGGAACGATGCGCAGAAGCGGACGAAGGAAGATGTGATCAGCGCGCTGCGAAACACGCTAGCCGCGCCGCCATGATCTGTGTGCTGGCATTTCTTGCTGGCGGGATTGTCCTGCCGGCGGTGGGATTTAGCGTAGCATTCTGGCTAGATCGAGTAGCACGCCCAAACGGCGACGACTGGCGTGGACAGAGGAGGTGGATGTGAAACAAGGTGTCGCACTGGCCGCAGGTGTCTTCCTAGGAGTTGCCTTCGTCTTCACCGCCGCACTCAACTGGCCCTCAGGCTCAGGCACCACAGCGCCGGGTGTCGTGCTAGAGAACGGCACGACCGGGGCGCTCGCTTCAATTACATCGACTCCGGCCACCGTTACTCCCTCCGCTGGCACCACCGCCACCGTGGCGACCGGTGGCACCGCTGTCACACTGCTCACCGGCCCGGTCAACGGCGGCTACGTTGTCAACCCCCTCAACACCGCGGCGCAGGGTGTCACGGCCGAGAACGCCTACATCGATCCCGTTGCCTCACCTGGCTCCACCGACGCTGTGGCCAACGGCACTACCACCCTCCTCGCCGCAGGCCAGGTCTACTCCATCCCACCGATGGCGAGCGGCCTCACCCTCAAAGCCAACGCGGCCACCTCTGGCCACAAGCTCACCGTGGTGAAGTGGTGAGCGCGATGCACGTCCGCCGGTTCAGCGGAGCATGGCTCGGTTCGCTGGCGCTCGCTGCGCTGCTGCCAGCTGTCGCTCCCGCCCAAGTCGTCCCCCCCTATGGGCCTCAGCCCAACCTCATCGCGGGCGGCGCAGTCACCGGTGCGATCAAGTCCAACGGCTCCAGCGTCTTCTCGCAGGCTGCATGCGCCGACCTCTCCAACGGGGCGACTGGCTGCTCAACCGCCACCGGCACGAGCGGCGCCACGATCCCCCTCCTCAATGCCGCCAACACATGGTCCAACACACAGTCACACAACTCTGGCACGCTGCTGCTCAAAGGCGCCGTGTCTGGCACAACTACACTCAACGCCGCCACGAACGCCGGCTCGACTACTCTCACACTTCCCGCTGGCACGACAGACTTCACTGCGACAGGCGGCGCTAGCCAAGTCGTCAAGCAGGCCAGCGCCGGTGGTGCCTTCACAGTCGCCCAGCTCGCCCCCACGGATCTCACTATCACCCCTGCCGTGAAGGTGAACCTGCAACTCTTCACAGCCACCGGCACCTACACGCCATCTGCTGGCATTCTCTATGCAATCGCCGAGTGTATCGGAGGTGGCGGTGGTGGAGGCGGTGCGATTGGCGGCGCAACTAGCATGACGGCAGGGGGTGGTGGAGGCGCTGGCAGCTACTCCCGAGTGCGCCTCACAGCCGCTCAGATCGGGGCGAGTCTAGCTGTCACCATACCCGCTGCGGCAGCGGGCGGCGCCACCGGCAACAACGCCGGAGCGAATGGTGGGGATGTAACAGTCACCACGCTATGCGTAGGCAAGGCCGGCACAGGTGGTGGCGGGGGGAACTTCGCCGGCACTGGTGGCCCTGGAGGTATCGCAGGCACTGGAGATCTCACTACCACAGGGCAGCCTGGTCAGAATGGCACCGGCGCTAGCATCACCACAGTCACCGGCAACACAGCTTTAGGAGGCGCTACACAGTGGGGTGGGCCGCCCGGTCCAAGTGTTGTATCGGGCGTGGCGATCAGTGGGGCAGCCGCAGGCGCTACCTCCTATGGAGCTGGCGGCAATGGAGGAGCGACTGACGGCACAGCCTCTACTGCCGCTGGCGGCAATGGCGCAAAAGGTGTCGTACTTGTGACTGAGTTCCTGAGTCAATGACACCGGAGGGCGACAAACCTAATGGCTTCGGTGTACGCTGGTCCCCGCGGATCGAGTTGGGCCAAGTCATGCAGGCGTTGGTGTTACTCGGCGCAGTCATCTCTGGTGTTGCTGCCGTCGTGTGGGTCGAGGCGGGGAAGGACGCGCAGATCGTGCTGTTGGAGCAGCGAGTGAAGAACAGCGAAGCTTGGATCACAGCTACCCAGAATGAACTACGCGATACGCGCTTGGAAGCGCGTGAAGGACTCAAGGCATTGACACTAACAGTCCAAGCCTCCCTCGACCGGATCAGCGCCACCCTGGCCGATCTCCGCGTCACCGTTGCAGGACCAAACCGTGATGGCCGCCGCTAGCGCCCTCGTGATCGCTGTGCTGCTTGGAGGCTGCGCCTCATCGACCGGCTGGATTGAGCCGTTGCCGCGCACCGTGTCTGTGCCACTCCCACCGTCTCATAAACCCACACCGCCACCACCTACCGTGCCAGATCGTCGCACTCTCACTGAGCGGATCGACAGCATCAATCAGGAGGTCGATGCGCTGCGAGAGCGTCTGCGCCCTCCACCATTAGGGGCTAGCAAGGAGTAACGTCATGGTCGCTTCTATCCGACGCATCGAGCCTGTCGCGCGGGGCCCTGGCATCCAGGTGCCGGGTCTGCTCCCCATTGGCGAGTGGATCGATGCGCTCGTGCTTGTCGCCAACACGCCGCAGTCCTACACGCTCCCCACCGACGCCTCAGCGCGGCGCGGTCCCATCCTCCGCATCACGGCCAATGCGGGGCCGCTCTACATCAACTTCCAGGGGACCGCCGCAGTCCCTGTTGCGAACCTCACCGGCACTTCTAGCATCATGCTTCGCACAGACCTCGGCCCCATGCTTCTCGTAGCCCCCAACTTCGGCTCCGCGATGTCTGTAATCTGTCCCAGCGCTGCCATCGTCACCATTGAGGCGTTCGGCTGATGCGTCCACCGGTCGCGGCCCCGAGGCCCCTGTGTCTTCCTGTCATCCTAGTGCTCTTGCTTGGATTGCTTCTGGGCGAAGCCCAGGCACAGACGCAGGCCGTCATGCGCGTCGACACCAACGCAGCGCTGAAAGCGCTGGCGAAGGGGCAGCGCCCCGAGGTGTACCGGGCTGGCAACCTCGTGCCGGGCGACTCTGGCGCTGGCACCTTCGTCTGGAACGCCGCGTCCACCTGCACTGACGACACCTTCACCTGCGTGGCGCCGAATGCTGGCGGCACCGGGCGGTGGGTGCTGTCACAACTCCAGCTCGGTCCTACCACACAGACCCTCGCCGCGTCTCTCACAGGAGGTATCACGGGGCAGTTCGGCGGCTATCCGCAGAACTTCTGGACCTGCAACGACTCCACCATCCCCGCGATCAATCTCTCCACCGTCTGCTATGAGCTTGACCTCGCCAAGTCGGGCGGTTACACCATCACGGGTGGTGTTCACATCGGCACCGTGTTCGATGTTAAGCTGACCGGCAATGCCACCTACGCCTCCGCTGGCAAGAACGAGTCCTTCATCCCGTCGTTCAACGCGGCCTCCTCTGCGTTCAACCTTGGCGGCACTGCATCCGCCACGGTCGGCCTTACCTCTGCCGGCAAGCTCTACGGTGGCGCAGACATCTCCCAGCTCCTCGCTGGCGCGAGCGGCTGGCTCGCTGTCGTTGGGCGCGAGATCGATTGCTCCATCAATGGCACCGGCTCCGCCGACGTGCGCGCCTGTCTCAACATCGTTGACTTCGGCAGCACTGGCGCCAACGCTCAGGGCAAGGCACTTGATGCAGGGATCTTGCTTGGTTCGCTTGGCGGTTCCACTGGGTTCCTCAACGGCATCCTCTTTGGCTCCCTCACATATAACGGCGGCTATGGTGTCTCCACTACTGGCACCCTCATCGGCTCTGAAACCGGCACGGTCGCTAATCTTATAGATCTATCCAAGGCTACATGCTCCACATGGGGGATGCAGTTCCAGAATGGCTTGAAGAGTGAGTGCGTTAATCCGATACTTGATTTCTACAACGTTGCTACTCTCAAGGCCGCGATCGGTTACAACATCGCCGCGGACATTGTCGGCATTCAGAACAAGGTGGACAACCTCTACTTCCTCAATGGGACAACGGCAACAGGACTACTGTTGCTCGGTGAGGGCAGTGTGATGACGTTGACGAAGAACGCAGGTGTGCAGGTCGGTGCGCCGGCCGGTGGTGACAAGGGGGCCAACACGATCAACTCCGGTGGTTATTACGCAGGGGGCGTGTTGGGGGTCACTTGCGGCGCAGGGCTTGGCGGCACTTCTAGGACCACTGGAGGGCTCGTGACGACATGCTAAAACTCCTCATCGTCATTGCGGCGTTGTTGGTGCCGCTTGCGGCTAGCGCTGATCCAGTCAAGCTCAGCATCCGCACGGCGTTGGACCTTGGTGCAGCACTTGCCGCCCTCGATGGGTACGATAAGACTGTCAAGGATGGCGCGACTGAGCGCACAGTTCGCATGTCATACCAATTGTCAAGCAACGTGCGGCTTGCAATCGGGCGCAACATAACGAAGCTGAAAGAGATCACTCTCGCTTTCCAGAAGGCTGGGCGCGACAAGCGGGCCGAGGTGACAGCGCGGGAGGGGGGCGACATCAAGCCTGGGAGCGCGGCTGAGATCCAGCTCAACAACGACCTCACAGAAATGATGGATGCGGATGCGGGGCCGCTCGACCTGACCAAGTTCAAGCCGGAGGAGCTTGGGCTTGGAGGCGGCGTGGACAATCCT
>Ga0137390_10000487_pt1 | contig 27140 bp, 25 predicted proteins | sample 15con2h24AmetaG_FD_104937 | JGI IMG/M metagenome (GOLD analysis project Ga0137390, IMG submission 104937) | Vadose zone soil microbial communities from Angelo Coast Range Reserve, California, USA - 15con2h2.4A metaG | ecosystem: Environmental > Terrestrial > Soil > Vadose zone > Saprolite... | reverse complement strand
GATCCGCGTAAATCCGCGTAATCCGCCGTCAAGAAGTTGACTTTATGTTTGCCAAGATCCAACGCATTCATTTTGTAGGCATCGGCGGCATCGGCATGAGCGGGATCGCCGAGGTGCTGCTGAACCTCGGCTACAAGATTTCCGGCTCCGATCTGAAGAGCTCTTTGGTAACCGATCGTTTGAAGACTCTGGGCGCAATCGTTTTCGAAGGGCACGCTTCGGAGAATGTTGCCGGTGCGGAAGTTGTGGTTACCAGTTCGGCGATCAATGTGGGGAATCCGGAGGTCGCAGAAGCGCACGAGCTGCATATCCCTGTGATCCAGCGGGCTGAGATGCTGGCGGAGTTGATGCGGCTGAAGTATGGCATCGCCATCGCCGGGATGCATGGCAAGACCACGACAACTTCCATGGTTGCCGCGGTGTTGGCGGCGGGCGGGCTTGATCCGACCGTTGTCGTCGGCGGGCGCGTGGATGCCATGGGATCGAACGCGCGTCTGGGGCGGTCGCAGTATCTGGTGGCTGAAGCGGATGAGAGCGACCGGTCATTTCTGAAGCTCTCTCCGATTCTGGCGGTCGTGACCAACATTGACCGTGAGCACATGGACCGCTATCGCAACATGCACGATGTGAAACGGGCGTTTCTGGACTTCATGGACCGCGTCCCGTTCTACGGAATGATTGTGGCCTGCAATGACGACCCCATTCTGCGGCGGCTGTTTCCGAAAATCCAGCGTCGCATGGTGAGTTATGGGACGCGCAAGGGCTCGGATTTTCGGATCGCGCTGAAGGACAAAAGACTGTGGGGCGCCGGGCGTCCTCGCCCGGCCAACGATCAGCCTCCCAAGTTGGTGGATGATTCCGCACGGGCGGGGACGCCCGTGCCCCCAAAAGTCAGTTTTGAGGTGAAGTTTCGAGAGCGCGATCTTGGCGAGTTTCATCTGCAGGTGCCCGGTGTGCACAACGTGCTGAATGCGACGGCGGCGATTGCGGTTGGAATCGGGCTGGATATTTCAGTTCCTCAGATTCGCGAGGCGTTGGAGAACTTCCGCGGAGTGGACCGGCGCTTTCAGGTACGCGGGCAGGCCGCGGGCGTGACCGTGATTGACGACTACGGGCATCATCCGACGGAGATTCGGGCGACGCTGGCGGCGGCTCGTCAGTGTGGATATCGCAAGGTCCACGTCATCTTCCAGCCGCACCGCTACACCCGCACCCGCGATTTGATGGACGAGTTTGCGACCGCGTTCGGCGACGCCGATTCGCTCCTGGTGCTGGATATTTATCCAGCGAGCGAGCAGCCGATCGAGGGGATTACCGGAGAAGCTTTGGCGCGGAGGATTCGCGAGAAGGGCGCTACTGGTTCATCAGAGGTTGGCTATGCAGGATCGTTTGAAGATGCTGTGACGGCGGCAACTGCGAGTGCGCGTGACGGAGACATGATTTTGACGCTGGGCGCGGGATCGGTGGTGCAACTCGGGCCGATGGTGTTGGAGAAGTTGCGGACGGTGCCAGTCGGAGCGCGGCTGTAGGCGCATGACCGCCCTGCCGCTTACCTTTGGATCGACAGTTGCCGAAGCGGATTTCCAGCTTATTCAGAACCGGACGGCTTTGGATTTTTGTAAATGGGATTCACAGATTGGCGACGTTTCGACTTTGTTTCGGCAGCCAGTGCTGATCAGCCCGGGTACTTGGCAGGAATTGAAGCAAATGGCCGAAGAACTTGCCGCGGAATTGATGACGGCCGAGGAAGAGCTTCTCCATCGTCCTGAACTCTACCCGGTGCTCGGACTGCCAAAGCAGCTCCGATCCGCATTTGAGGATGCGCGCGAATACGGATTGACGCCGTGCTCAGTGCGAACCTTGCGGTTTGACTTTCATTACACGACCGAAGGATGGCGCATTTCTGAAGTGAACAGTGATGTGCCTGGTGGATACACAGAAGCATCTCACTTCACCCAACTGATCTGCGACTGCTATCCGGGAACATCCTCGTCCGGAAATCCAGGAACTGAATGGGCTGAAGCGATGCATTCCCTTGTGGGGCGCGGCCGAGTTGCCCTGCTGTCCGCTCCCGGATTTGTCGAGGATCAACAAGTTACCGCCTTTCTTGCCTGCGAATTGCAGGCGCGTGAGATTGAAACATTCCTGCGCATCATCCAGCCCAGTTGAAGTGGAAACAGGGGTGGGCCGCTGTGCTTTCTCAGAGGAAAGACCTTGCGATTGATGCGATCGTTCGTTTCTATCAAGGAGAATGGCTTGCCAAATTGCCGAGTCGCTGCGGCTGGAAATGGCTCTTCGTCGGAGGAAAGACACCCGTTTCAAATCCTTTGCCCGCAGAGAGTAAGCGGTTTCCGCTTACTTGGGATATGTTATCGAGCAAGATGAACAGGTGGAGGGTTCTGCTGCCCGAGTGTCGCGATCCCAGGGAAGGTTGCCGAGAAACCGGAGATGAGTGGGTTTTGAAAGCGGCATTTTCAAATATTGGGGCGATGTACACCTGCGGGAAACGACGGATCGCCAAACATGGGAGAAGCTCTCCGTTCCGTTGAGAGTCATCCTGAGCGTTGGGTTCTCCAGCGCCGGTTCGTGCCAGCACCAATTGCGTCGCATCTCGGTCCCGTTTATCCGTGCATTGGCGTTTACACGATTAACGGACGAGCCTCTGGAGTGTATGCGAGGGCGAGCGTCAGGCGGGTCACTGATTATGCAGCGATGGATGTTGCTTTGCTGATCGACGAGGAAACAGATGCCAAGCAAGGATGAAATCTATCGTATCTGGGCGCCGCCTGAGGCCTTATGGTCTCGGTGGGTCAAACCCATATTGTTTTCGTTTGTCGACGGAGTTTTCGAGAGCGTGCTGCCCGCTCTGTTCGCTCTGAACGCGATTGGATCCCCCGGCCGGTTCTACTACGATCGTGCTCGATCTGCCGGAAGACGATGGTGTGGTATGGAGCATGGACCTAGCTCGGTTGGGATACAGGCCTGTACCCCTCTACAACGCGCTGCCGTTCCCTTTAAGCGAAAAAATGAACGCACCGGCGTCCAGACCAGCATGTACTGTCCACATGGCACCCATTCTCGCGTCGTTGGTTCGGGAGGCGAGTGTCCTTGATCAAATCCATTTGGTTCCCAATGCACCGCCGGTATTTCTTCTAGACGCAGATCGTCGACTCGCGCGAACAGATGTGGCTTCTGGTGTATTTGACAACAGATCAGTCTGCTTTGTGACGGACTTTCCGTCAGCTGAGTTTTTGTTGACGAACGGAATCCGAAGCGCAATTGTCGTACAAGAAAGCGAGAGGTTTGCGCGTGATTTAATTGAGACTCTCGTCTCCTGGCAGCAGGGCGGAGTTCAAATCTTCTGCAAAAGACAAGGCGATACAGGCCAACCGTCTCCCGTGGCCGTAAAACGGCCCTCATTTCTCAGTGTTATTTGGTTCCGTCTGGGAGTGGTGCTCGGGCTACGCCAAAGCGAACTGGGTGGCTTCGGTGGAATCGTTCCGGCATCGAGCGGATAACATCTACCCCGAGTGCCGGATATGCATCACATCCCCGTCCTGCACGATGTAGTCTTTGCCTTCCAAACGCAGCGTGCCTTTGGCGCGGGCGTTGGCTTCGGAGCCGGCTTCCAGCAACTGGTCCCAACGGATGGTCTCGGCGCGGATGAAGTGGTGTTCTAGGTCGGAGTGGATGGCTCCGGCGCCCTGAACGGCGCGCGTGTTTACAGGGATGGTCCAGGCGCGGCATTCGTCCTCGCCGGCGGTGAAGAAAGAAATCAGGCCCAGCAGCGCGTAGGTTTTGCGGATGAGGCGGGCGAGGCCGCTCTCGGTTAAGCCGTAGCTGGAGAGAAATTCGGCGGCATCGGCGTCGCTCATTTCGGCAAGCTCGGCTTCGACTTTGCCGCAGATGGCAGTGGCTCCGGCGTTGGGGCGGGACGCGACTTCGGTCAGGCCGTACTTCGCGACCGCGGCTTCCAGGTCTTTGCCCAACTCTGTGCTCTCGCCGATATTCAGGACATAAAGCATCGGCTTCTCGCTCAGGAACATGAATCCGCGAAAACGTTTTTTGTCTTCGGGAGTCATTTCCATTTCGCGCAGCGGACGCTCGGCTTCGATCTGGGCTTTGCCGCGTTTCAGCAGCTCGAATTCTTTTTCCAGGTCGGCAGAACGCATCTTCTTCAAATCTTTTTCTACACGCTCGAGGCGTTTCTCGATCTGGCCGAGGTCGCTGACCATCAGATCGAATTCGACATTCTTGATGTCACGTAGCGGATCAATGGGGCCGGAGTGGGGGATGGAATCGTCTTCGAAGGCGCGGACGACGTGGGCGAGAGCGTCCACCTGGCGAAGATGTCCGATGTAGCCGGATTCCTTCAGAGCGTCCTGGCCGATGGCGCCAACGTCAACGTACTCGACCGAGGCGTGCGTCAGCTTTTTGGGATTGTAGAGCGCGGCCAGCTTGTCGAGGCGGTCGTCGGGGACCTTGGCGACTCCGATATGCGCCTCGCGCGGATTGGAAGGCGCAGACGACAGATGCGCCTTGGTGAGAATCCGGAACAGAGATGTCTTGCCTACCTGAGGCAGGCCAATGATGCCAGTTTTCATAAAGGAAGCTTCTAGCTGTTAGCTCCTAGCTCTTAGCTTGGACCCTCGACTTACGAACTATCGGACAAGGAGGACGATTTAACAGAATAAATGATTCGCTGCGATCGCACCTTATGCTCGCGATGAATTGAAGCGGTGGGCGGTGGAGTAGAGAACGATCAGGCCAAGCACGAGCACCGTTCCTTCTAGTCTTGTGGACCAGGTGTGGAGGGAATCGAATTGCTGGCGGACTGGACTATTCGCTGCGAGAGGAGCGATTTCTCCGGCTGAGGCGCGAAGAGTGTCCAATCGTGGAATGATGTGGAACTGTGAGATCGCGGTGAGGGCCAGCATCACGAGCACAAGTGTATGGCTCAGTCCCAGTGCGCGGAGGCTTCCTTGCGTTGCGCGGTTGTAGATCAAAGAGCTCGCTAGAAATAGAACGCCGGAGATGAAAGCCATCCAGTGCAGCGTCAGCAAAGTGCTGCGGACGACCAAACCTGCCAGGTGCGTTGATGGGAGCACTGTGAATGCTGTCTGGGCGAGCACCGGGAAGAAGATGAGTCCGCCGAGCCAGACGGCCAGTGAGAGCAGCATCAGAAAGCGCAGGAAGGTCATTCGAGAATAGTAAGCTATCAGCTCTCAGCCATTAGCAAGACCGCTTTGTTGCCACTGCCGGCGAGCAGCAGGTTCCTCGACTGCAAAAGATCGCTCGCCCGGCGAACGATCTTTCTCCGCTCGGAATGACAAGTTTAATTTCGGGCTGGGATCGATGATTCTGGCGTCGCTTAGTCCTCTATGCTTACACCGGCACCGGCACGGAGTCCACAATTTCCTGAATGACCTCTTCGGCGCGCACGGATTTTTTCATGCCGGAAGAGTTCATGCCGTGGATGGCTACGCGGTGGGCGAAGACTGGAATTGCGAGCGGCTTGAAATCTTCGGGGACACAGAAGCTGCGTCCGTCGAGAAAGGCCATGGCTTGGGCGGCGCGATAGAGCATTTGCGATCCGCGGGGTGAGACTCCAAGGGTGAGCTTCTCGTGCTGGCGGGTGCGGCGGACAATCTCGAGCGCGTATCCGACCAGCGAATCGTCCACTTCAACCTGAGTGACGAGCTGCTGCATTTCTAGAACATCGCCGCCGGTGAGCACGGCTTCAAGGTTATCGAGTTGGGCGCTTCCGGCTTCGGCGCGAAGGATCTGGTGTTCTGACTTGCTGTCGGGATACCCCATGTGCACGCGCATCATGAACCGGTCCAGTTGTGATTCGGGCAGCGGATAAGTCCCGTGATGCTCTACCGGGTTCTGGGTCGCGATCACCAGGAACGGCTGCGGAAGCTGGTAGCAGTGCGCGTCCACGGTGACCTGGCCCTCGTTCATGGCTTCGAGCAGCGCGGACTGGGTCTTGGGCGTGGTGCGGTTGATTTCGTCGGCCATCAAAATGTTGGTGAAGATGGGTCCACGCTTGAATTCAAATTTCTGTTCCGTGGTCGAGTAAACCGAGATTCCTAGAATGTCGGAGGGAAGCATGTCGCTGGTGAACTGCACCCGCTGAAAGCTGCATCCCAGCGAACGCGCCATGGCGTGGGCCAGAGTGGTCTTGCCGACGCCGGGGACGCCTTCGATCAGGAGATGTCCGCGAGCCAGCACCGAAACCAACGCCAGGCGGACGATGTCATCCTTGCCGCGGATGACTTTCTTGAGCTCATTTTCCAGGCGGGAGGCCCGATGCGACGCGGCAATCACGCTTTCCAGGGACATGGAGGCGATTCTACTATGCGGAGGCGAGTCCGCCGTGGTTACCTTGGTGACTCGGAAAACCGGCTCTTGGCTGTTGGTTCTTGGCTCTTGACAAAATAAAGTCAACTTCTAAGCCACGGATTGACACCGCTTGTCACGGATCTTTATTTCCATTCTCTTGTATCGGTTTCTTGATCCGTGAAGATCCGTGTAAATCCGTGGCTAAGAATTTGCCTCTATCCTCTTCACTGCGTGAATTCTGCGGGCCGTCCTGTCAGCCGCTCGATTCGCTTTGCGATTGGCGGATGCGTCGAAAACAGGTTGCCGAAGTTCATTCCCAGGAACGGCTGAATGATGAAAAGGTGCGCGGTCGAAGGGGTCGCAACCATCGGTACGCGCTTGGAGTAGGCGTCCAGTTTGGCCAGCGCGCTGGCCAGGGCATACGGATTCCCGGTGAAGTGCGCTCCGGTTTCGTCAGCCTGATATTCACGCGAACGCGAGACTGCAAGCTGAATCAACGCAGCAGCGATGGGAGCAACGATCAGCAGGATCAATGCGCCCAAGCCTCCGTCCCGGCGATCGTCACGACCACCCATTCCCCCAAACATGGCGCCGTAGCGCAGCCAGGTAATCGCTCCCGCAAGAGTTGCCGCCACCGAACTGATCAGGATGTCGCGATTGCGAACGTGTCCGAGTTCGTGGGCCAGCACGCCCTCGAGTTCCTCGTCATTCAACAGGCCAAGGATTCCGTGCGTCACCGCGACAGAAGCATGATTGGGATTGCGGCCCGTGGCGAAGGCGTTTGGCGATTCCGTCGGGATAACGTAGATCTTCGGTATGGGCAGCCCGATCTTCTGGGTGAGCCGTTCCACGATCTGATACGCGCGCGGAAGTTCTTTACGCGTAACTGGCTGCGCGTGATACATGGCCAAGGCCAGTTTGTCCGAGAAAAAATACGAGACAAAGTTCAATACGGCAGCGACCACAAGCGCCAGCAGCATGCCATTGGGTCCGCCCAACATCCGGCCAATGAACATCAGCAACAGCGTCAGCGAAGTCAGCAGAAACGCGGTCTTGAAAGTATTGCCCATAAATTAGCCCTACCAGGATAGATGCTATAAACCCCGCCAGGATGCACCTCTCCAAAGAACGGGAAATGCAGGAACTCTTGCGAAAGATATCTTGTCCAAAGGGGCACGAAAAACCAGCCACGGATTAACAGAGGTTTTCATAGATTTTTTTTGACTTGATTTCGATCCGTGTCAATCCGTGTCAATCCGTGGCCCAGAAGTTGGCTTGATGTTTGCGACGATCTTAGCGACTGCGCTTGATGGCGCGGGCGAGGGTCTGATCGAGCGCGGATTTGTTCTTAGCGTATTCCTGGTCAGTAATCTGTCCTTGCTTGTGCTCCATCTCAAGCTGGAAGAGCTCTTCTTTTAGAGCGTCCAGCAACTTGTGGGAATGACCTGAAGCAGCAGCCGGCGAGGGATGCGCCGTCCGAGAGCGTTGGGTGATGTAGATTGCTCCGGCCACCAGCACCGCTCCGAAGCCGCCAAGAATCCAAACACGGTACTTGTCCAAAGGATCGGGAGCTTCGATAGGTGGGCCGAGCCCGCCGCCGGGGCGGTTGTCCGTAGAAGTCGCCGGTCCTGAAACCTGGTTGGAGGCTTGCTCATCCTGGCTTTTCAGCATGCCATCGCCCGAGATTTCGAATGCCAGCTTTTGTCCCGGCTGCGGATTGCTCGCAACTTCGGCGATGGCGTCTGGCTGATCGGGAGGCTGTTTGTCTTCGTACACTCCGGACTGTGCAGGAGCAAATGTAATCGTGCGCGGCAGGATGGCTACGAAGTGCTGCAAAGGATAAATCAGCCGCGGATCAACGGTCGCCTTCCCGCTGTAAGCCAGGTGATAGCTAACCTGAAACTGCGTCTGCCCGGGCCGCAGAGGGAAGGCGAAGGCGTAGCGGCCTTTCTCAGCTTGCGGTGTGGGTTCGATGTTCACGCCTTGCCCGCCTTGAGTCTGCGCCTGCGCCTCGTCAATCACGGCGCCTACCGGCATGTAGAACTCGAAATTGGCGTCGTTCATCTGGGTGAGCGGAGGCTTGGAAGTGTTGTCCACGGCGAAAATTCGCGTGACTCCGAGCTTCCCTTGCGCGGCCTGCAAGTACATAAGATCGGCAACTGCATGCACGCCACTGACTTTCTTGTTCACGTCGTACACATCCACGTCAACCGAATTCGTCCCCGGAGGCGCGGGCTGGTGGTAGGTGACTCCCTGGTGAATGGCCCGGACTAGGTGCGGAGAATTGTCGTCGGCGAAGGTGAAGCTGAATTTTCCCAGCGCATCGGTTTTTGCGTGGCCGACCTCTTCCATGCCGGCGGCAAGTTTGATGAGGATAACTTCGTCTCCGGCCGATGGCTTGTTGGTGGTGCCATTGGTGACGGTCCCTTTCACAGTCGCGGCTAATAGAGACGCCGTGCTCGCGAGCAGCAGGAATGCCACGACCGCGCGTAGGTGAGTCCAGATCCTCAAACGCGTTGTCCCTTCTTGCCCCGGATGAGGGCAGCAGGTTGCGTTCCAGACTCCAACCGCGAAATCTCTGCCAGGATCGCCGCGGCTTCTTCCTCAAGCGAGCTTTTCATTGTCTGATAGTCAGTCTCTGGAAGTTTGCCAGCTTTGAATTCGAAGTTCAGGTCGCGGAGGTTTTCGTAAACCGCTTCCTTCCTCTCGCGCAGAAACGCGGCACGCGTTTTCTCAGGTTCCGAGGTCAGTTGGCCGGGGACGCTGAAGACATAGAAAATAGCGGCAGCGGTGATTAGAGCGCAGACCAGGGGGATCACAGGTCGGTCTCCTTGCGGGCCTGGGCACGGAAACGGTCGAGTTCGGCGCCCGCTACGGGAGCGGGAATGCCCACAACGGCAGACAGCGGACGATTTCTCCACACCCGTACCACGAAAACTACCAGCAGGGTTCCAAGCGCCAGCGCGGCGTAGGGCATCACCCAGGCGGCGCGGTTCACCCATCCCACTGTCGTGGGAGAAGCGAGCACCGTGGTGCCGTATTTCTGGATGAATATCTGCAGAACGCTGCCGTCATCGTTACCCGCATCTACTGCGGCTACGAGTTCGTTCCTCATGCGCGATGAATAGGAGCAGCCGACGTGGTTGCATTCGAGCAGAATCTGGTTGCAGCCGCACACGCACATCATCTGATGGCCCAGCCGGTCGATGCGCGCGGAGTCGTCGCCCGCTCCCATCAGCAGCAGCACTCCCAAGAAAACAGCGGGAAGAAGTCGAAGGCGGCTCGCGGCGAAAATCTCCACTTCTCGCAAAAGACGCGAGAAATGGGGCACCCGGTTGCTGGTTTGGGATCGAGGCATTAGTCTCCGGCTCCGACGGGGGCGGCTTCCAAACGAGCCGGGACCGTGGCACGTACCGGGGCCGCATTTGGAACCAAGGCGACAATCGTGCCAAAAATCATTACCAGCACACCAATCCAGATCCAGGAAACCAGCGGGTTCAGGTGGGCTTTGATGATCGGCCGCCCGGTCTCCGGGTTCTGGCCCTCATAAACAATGTAGAGGTCTCCCGCGAGTGTGGAGCGGACGGTGGGGATGTGTTGTTGCTGCTGGCTGGCAGGGTAGAAACGGCTTTCGGGATAGAGTGTGTCAATCTGCCGCCCGCCCTTGAATACCTGCATGATCGCCACATCGGCGCTGTTGTTCGCATTCTCTTCCTGGGTATAGGAGAGGCAGACGAGCGTGTAAGGCCCGATGGCCAGCTTGTCGCGGAAGGCCATTTCCTTTTCTGCTTCCTGATTAAAGACCGTGCCGAGGATTCCCAGGAATAGCAGGGCTACGCCGAAGTGCACAATGTAACCGCCGTAACGGCGAGTGTTGCGATGGCACAAATGCAGCATGGAGGCGGCAAGGTTTTGTCCAGTGTGGCGCGAAATGACGCGGCCACCGCGGACAAACTCCGAGATCACAGTCAATCCGACAAGCGTAGCCAGCATCGCCGTCATCAGGGCGTAGAAGTAGGTAAGATCGCGCCACGGGCGCACGCCAAAGATTACCATGAGCGTGCCGACAACCAGAGATCCCAACGCTGGCCACAGGAAGTTGCGCCTCAGGCTGTCCAATGAAGTCTTGCGCCAGGCCAGCAGCGGGCCCACGGCCGTCAGCAACAAGAGCAGAAGAGCGACCGGCACGGCCACGCTGTTGAAGAAGGGAGGCCCGACCGTGACTTTGTGCCCTTGCAGGAATTCCGAGATCAGCGGAAACCACGTGCCCCACAGCACGGTAAAGCAAGCCAAAACGAACAGCAGATTATTGAACAGGAAACTCGATTCGCGCGAGATGAGCGATTCCAGTTTGTGTTCGCTGGTCAGATACGACTTGTTGGCAAAGAAGAAAGCGGCGAAAACGACGAAAATGATTACCAGGAACCACTTGAACCATCCGCCAATCGGGGACTGCGCGAAGGCGTGAACCGAATTCAGCACGCCGCTGCGAGTCAGGTACGTCCCGAGGATGGAGAGCCAGAACGTGGTGAAGACCAGCCACATGTTCCAGACCTTCAACATGCCGCGCTTCTCCTGCATCATGACCGAGTGCAGGAAGGCGGTGCCAGTGAGCCAGGGCAGCAGGGACGCGTTCTCGACCGGGTCCCATCCCCAGTATCCGCCCCAGCCGAGCACGTAATAGGCCCAGTGCGCGCCCAGAGTAATGCCACAGGTGAGCAGTCCCCAGGTCACCATCGTCCAGCGGCGCGTGATGTGGATCCATTTGTCGCCTGGGTACTTCATTACCAGGGCGCCGAGCGCAAACGCAAAGGGAACGGTGAATCCGACGTAGCCCAAGTAGAGCATGGGCGGATGAATCACCATCTCGGTGTATTGCAGGAGCGGGTTCAATCCGTTGCCGTCGGCGGGCAAAGTCCCCTGCATCACGGCAAAAGGCCGGGCGGCGAAATTCAGCAACAATAGAAAGAAGACCTGGACCGCGGCTATGACCACCGACGCGTGAGCGAATAAGGCTTCATCCGTCTTATGACGCAGGCGCAGCACCAGGCCGTAGCCGGAGAGCAGCAACGACCAGAACAGAAGCGAGCCTTCCTGTCCCGACCACAGTGTGGCAAATTTGTAAGGCAACGGGAGGTCACGGTTGCTGTGATGGAAAATGTACGCGATGGAAAAATCGTTGCGAAAGGCCGACGTAACCAGGACTACAGCGGCGATCAATACCGTGCCGAAGCTCGCAATCCCGGCGCGGCGGGCAGTTTCGCTAAGTCGCTCCCATCCCGCCGGTCGCGCGGCCAGGGCCAGCAATCCGGCGAGGAAGGAATAGCCAGCCAGCGCGAGGGCGAGCAGAAGGACAAAACTGCCGAGTGCAGACATGTAGGTCTGTTATTTTTTCAGACTTGCAGGCAAGAGGCAAATGAAGTGGTCAGTGGTAGTAGGCGAAGCAGCATCGCGGTCGAAACGGCCAGATTACCGCTGGCTTCGCTTCGCGAACATCCACCTGAGACGCCACACCCGTCTTTAAGCAACCGCTCAGGCGGTATGCTTGTCCTGATCGTGGCGGGACAGCACCTCTCGCTCGGCGGCCAACCAGTCTTGTTCGTCCTGCCCGGGCTCGCATCCCCGCTGCTGATAAAGCTCATAAGCGCGGAGCCGAATTTCGGCCTCAAGATCGGCGGGGGAATACTGCGAGGCGTAGCCATTGCCATTGCCGCTGTCCGGCATCTGCAGAAGCTTTTTGGTCTCGGTTTTGGTGGCGGTTTTGGTGGTGCGGGGGGTTTTTGTTTTGGCCATTTCTGGACTCCTTAGCTGGTCAAATGTTGCTGGGGCCACGCACTGACGCAACAACCAAGTGGCTGCACATCTCTCGTGGAGGACGATATGTTCATGATAAACCTGAGCGATCTGTGGAAGTGTGAATTACTGTATAAAATTTTCTTTTTTGTGTGAGTGGAAATTTGATATGAAAGAAATTCTTCTGAGTATGAGTCAGGACACAAAAACGTTTTTTCATGGAGCGGAATGTGGCTCAGTGAAAGTCATGAGAACGGGTCTGCGCCTGCGTGATGCGAAGAGACGAGACACTGCCAGCTTTGATGGAAATGACTCCATCCTGATTTTGCAGGACGCCTTCCACCATCAGGAATTGTTCAGCCGTGAGCAATAGACGATTTTGTTGAAACAAAGCCGGAGTGACGATGGCATTCGCTACTCCGGTTTCGTCTTCCAGACTTAAGAACAAAAATCCTTTTGCGGTGCCAGGGCGCTGCCGCGCAATCACACATCCTGCGGCGCGTACTTTGTGGCCACTGGGGATTTTGCCGAGTTCGCTAGCCCTGCGTATGCCCATTTTGTCCATGCGCGCGCGATGATAAGCCATGGGATGCGGTCCGACCGTCATGCCCGTGCCGCGGAAGTCAGCCACCAGGCGTTCTTCGGCGGACATCATCTTTAATGGGGATTTGTGGTCGGGTTCGGGGATTTCCTCCAACAGCGGGCCGGAAGGATTTGCGGCGGCGCCTGCATTCCAGAGAGCATCGCGGCGGTGGAAAAGATCTTCACCACGGAGACACGGAGACACGGAGAAATTCTTGGTTTTTAATGTTTGATCCTTGAATTGATCCGTGTGAATCCGTGTGAATCCGGGGCTGATTTTGCTTTCCTCCGTGTCCCCGTGTCTCCGTGGTGAAAAGCCTACAGAATTTAGCGCGCCAATTTCCGCCAGTGTGTTCAGTTCGTCTTTTCTCAATTCCGGCACCCGACGCACAAGATCCTGAATGGAGCTGAACGGCGCACAGTTTCGTTCCCGCGCCATCGACCGTCCCGCTTCTTCGCGTAATCCGCGCACATAACGAAGGCCGAGGCGAAGTGCAATGTGTTCTTTCCGGGTTCGGCCAACGACCAGCGGCCCACCACCAACGACCCTGCTGACGGCTGACGGCTGATGGCTGACGGCTTCCTCCAGCGTGCACTCCCACTCCGACTTCATCACATCCACCGGCAGCACTTTCAATCCATGCCGTTGCGCATCTTTTACGATGGTTGCCGGACTATAAAACCCCATTGGTTGATTGTTCAAGAGCGCCGCAGTAAAGGCCGCCAGGTAATGACATTTCAGATAAGCGCTGGCATAAGCGATGAGCGCGAAGCTGGCGGCGTGGGATTCGGGAAATCCATAGAGCGCGAATGAAGTGATGGAGAGGACGATCTGCTCCTGCGCTTCGCGCGAGATGCCATTGCGTTCCATGCCGGCGCGAAGTTTAGCCTCGATTTCGTGCATTCTTTTTTCGGAGCGTTTGAATCCCATGGCGCGGCGCAGTTCTTCGGCTTCTCCGCCGGTAAATCCTGCAACCACCATAGCCATGCGCAGAAGCTGCTCCTGAAAAAGCGGAACACCCAAAGTGCGCTTCAGCACCGGTTCAAGTGAGGGATGCGCGTAAGTAACCTCCTGCCGTCCCTGCCGCCGCTCTAAATAAGGATTCACCATCTGGCCGACGATGGGGCCGGGGCGAATGATCGCAACTTCCACTACCAGATCGTAAAAGCGTTTCGGACGAAGCCGCGGGAGACAAGACATCTGCGCCCGGCTTTCGATCTGAAACATGCCGATGGTGTCCGCCTTCTGTAGCGTTGAATAAACCTCGGAATCTTCTGGGGGCAGATGTGCCAGGTCCACTTCTTCGCCGTAGTGATCGCGAATAAGTGCCAGCGAATCCTTCAGCGCCGCCATCATGCCCAGGCCGAGCAAGTCCACTTTGATGATGCCGAGGTCGGCGCAATCTTCTTTGTCCCATTGCACGACCACGCGGCCCGGCATGGATGCAGGTTCGAGCGGAACCACGGAATCGAGTTGTCCCTGGCAGATGACCATGCCGCCGGAATGTTGGCCGAGATGACGCGGCAAATCCTGAATCGCTTGGCACAGTTCAAAGTATTTCCGGATGCGAGGATGGCGCAGGTCGAGCCCAGCATCGCGGAAACGGCGATCGAATGCATCATTGGCGTCGCGATATTCCCACTGCGCAACTGCGGCCGAGACTTTGCCCAATGTTTCCGGATCGAATCCCAGCACTTTGCCGATTTCGCGCGATGCCATGCGGCTGCGGTAGGTTATGACGTTGGCAGTCATGGCAGCACCGCGTTCGCCGTAGCGACGGTATAGATACTGGATCACAGTTTCGCGATCGTCCCCGCTGGGGAGATCGAGATCAATGTCAGGCCACTCGCCGCGTTCTTCGGAAAGAAATCGCTCGAAAAGCAGTTCCATGCCTACAGGGTCCACGGCAGTGATGCCGAGCGAATAGCAAACGGCGCTGTTGGCAGCGGAACCGCGGCCCTGGACAAGAATGTTTTGTTCGTGGCAGAAGCGGACCAGGTCCCAGACGATCAGGAAATATCCGGGCAGCTTGAGTTTTTCGATTAAAGCAAGCTCGCGTTCGATCTGGCGGCAGGCGCGATCTTTCAAATCCGCAGAAGCGCGGCCGTAATGCGACTGGAATCCTTCGCGGGCCCGGTCGCGCAAGAACGACATCATGCTTTCGCCTTCAGGCACCGGATATTTGGGAAATTCATAACCCAAGTCTTCGAGCGTGAATTCGAGACGTGAAGAAAGTTCGACGGTGTTGGCAATCGCTTCCGGCAGGTCGGCAAAAAGTACATTCATTTCCTCTGGCGATTTCAAGTGACACTCGGAATTTCTTGCCAGCAGGCGCCCGGCAGCGTTCAACGTGCAATGGTTGCGGATAGCGGTGAAGACGTCGCAAATCTCGTGGGCATCTTTCGTCGCATAGCGCACCCCATTCGTGGCGAGTAATGGCAGATGGAGAGAGCGGGCAATTTCAACGGCGGAGCGGTTGCGCATCTCCTGCTCGCGATGGAAGTGGCGTTGCAATTCGACAAAGACATTCTCTCGGCCAAAAATATGAATTAAGCGCTCGACTGAATGCCGCGCCTCCTCGATGCCACCAGTCTTGAGCGCCTGGGTGAGTGGGCCATCGTCTCCTCCGGTGAGACAGGTCAGTCCTTCTGAGTATTCCTGAAACTCTTCTTCGAGAACCGCACCTTCGTCTTTGTTGGCGCGTAGTTTCATCTTGGTGATTGAGCGGCAAAGGTTCTGATAACCGGCGCGAGAGGAAACGAGCAGAGGAAGGCGAAATGCACCACGGAGACACGGAGACACGGAGAAAGTCTTTTGGTTACTTTTCTGATTCTGTTGGATTCGGGATGGTTTGTTGCTTGGTTTGTTTTTCTCCGTGCCGGAGCCTGCCCTGAGCGTAGTCGAAGGGTGTCTCCGTGGTGAAAAATCGCAGTTCACCTCAGCCCCGATGTGCGCCTTGATCCCCGCTTTCTTCGCCGCCATATAAAAACGCGGCGCGCCATAAACTCCATCGCGGTCCAGCAGCGCCATGGCCGGCATGTTCAGTTCCGCACACCGCGCAATCAGGCTCTCCGGCAGAGAGGAGCCTTCGAGAAAACTAAAAGCCGAGCGGGAGTGGAGTTCGACATACATGGAACATTTCAGATTGCAGAATGGGAGGATCTTGAAGCTCGCGGCTGCAACCTGAAATCTGAAATCACAAATCTTGCGATCTTCTCAGTCATAGCTTCCTTCCAGAAGCCACCGCCCGCGCACCAGATCGTGGACCAGGCGATACAACGCAATCCCTGATTTTTCCTGCAGAGCGATGTCCCACTCGTCGCGCACCCATGAATCCTGTTCCCACCAATCTCCGGAGGAGCGCCACGGACCGGCTGCCCACAATACTTCGCCTGCAATCTGGGTCTGTTTTTTAGAGGAGATGTGAGACGGTCTGCTGTCCTGATAAGTGACACTAACCGCGATGGGTGGACGAAAAATCCGCAGTGCGGTCACCAGATCTTTCGGCGCATGGCAATCGACTTTGTTTGGTGCCGATGGCATGAAGTGTCGCATCTCGAATGCCTGGGGACGATGTGTATCCAGCAGTTGCGGTGATCCAGCGCGGCCGTCGCCGACGACTGCAGCAATTCTGGCCAGCGTGAGATCGAGTTTTTCCGGTTCCGGCGAAGCGGGTAGAAAAATTCCGTTCTGCGCTGGGCGCGGGTTTGCAGGCTCAATCCGCAAACGGATTTTCACGACTGGGGCGCCTGGGGGGTGAGCCTTCAAATCCAGTTGCAGAAGCTTGAGAAAAATGTTGGCGTCGTTGATCGGCACAGGCAAATGGATGGTTCGCTGAAAGCAACTTGCAGCATCACTTTCAGATCGCCCATTCTCCAACGTCAATTCCAGCGACAATTCCTGTGCAGCGAGCGCTCGCGCTTGCAGACGGACGCATAGTTGATCCAACATCCGGTTCAACAAAAATGCAAGAGGCTCGATTAGTACCAGGGGAAACTCCAGTTCCATCGCTTCTTCAAATACCAGGGGAGGGTCGGATGGAACCAGTGTTCGTTCACCTATTCCGCCAGCTTTTCGTTGGAGTTCGAGCCCGCGTTGTCCCAATCGCTCGCTTAGTGCGGCTTCGGGGAGAGCAGTCAGGTCGCGAAATTTGCGTATTCCCCAGCGACTGAATGTTTGCAAAAATTCCTCCGTGCCGTCCGAAGCAAGTTCGTCGGCGAACAGTACCGCAACCGGTAAGCCACTTAAAACTTCGGATTCTTTTCCTTCCGGCACTACGGTTACGCCGCTAAACCCTTGGGCGGCGAGCAGAGCGGTTTCCAGCGTGAAAGCCACAGCCACATTGATTTCCAGCCCCATCTCCGAAGCGCGGCGGAAAATCTCGCGCGCAATTTTCGGGAGAGATCCGAAAAGTTGGTTAAGGCCTGATAAATCCAGCAGGAGTGTGTCCGGCGCGACATCTTCTACCCGCGGCGAAAAAGATTGCGCGCAATCGAGCAGCGCCTGATGGGCAGCAGACTCCTGAAGTTCAGAGCGGTCGCGCAACGCAATTTCCGTGCAGCCTTCGACTTGCAATTTGGTCATGCCGGGCAGAACGCCGGCGCGGCGGGCCTCCTCGTTTCCCGCCAGAATTGTCTGCAGCGGTGGTTTGCCTTCGAGCACAGCCACAGCCTGCGAACGCAGTTCCGGCTCTGCCCGCAGGATGGCTTCCACGGGAAAATCGGAAACGAAAATGCAGGCGAAAGGCATAAAAATCGTCGTTGATCTTCGGTCGTTGGCCTAAACCCAACACACTTAGGCCGAAATTCATCCTGCGCGCCCTGCTTGCGTTTTAAATGCTGCGGTTACGGATTGCGCGGGTCTGCGCTCCAGTCGCGAGCGTACGACTTCCGCTTGCAGCCGCATATCTTCGAGGACCTGCACAGGCGTTGGTTTTGCTGACTGATATGAAAACCCCCACCCTGTCTCTCCAAAAAGCGGAGAGACAAGGATGGGGCACCCGCGATTGGCTGAAAGCTTGATCACTAAGGCGGCACAACTCTGGGTGCGGGGAGATTCGCTCACCACCAGCAGCACGGTTTTCGCAGACTCAATCACGCGCTGAAAGCGGAACCAGGAAGCCAGCGGAATGCGGCGGGAGAATTGTTCCGGAATTCCGGCGAGATCGAGCACTACCAGCCCAAAGCCGCCGCTTTGCAGGATAAGGTCAGTCGTCTTCAGGACCTGCCCCAGTTTTCGTTCGCTACTTTTATCTTTGGGAACTCTCTGTGCGCCTCTGTGATTAAAGGTTTTGCCTACACAGATATACACAGGCGAAACTCCACACCGAATCCAAAGCAGTTTGCGGAAATCCACACCGGCGGCTCCCCCCGAAGCTGGATCAAAGCTGTCGCTGGCGTCTATCAGGACGCAGGTTTCCCCTCGGCGAGTAGCGGCTGCAATCGTTGCCATGAGCAGGCTGGTTTTTCCGGAAGAAGCGGAGCCGCAGATTTCGGTCAGACAACCGCGTGGGAGGCCGCCGGTGAGGGCGTCCACTTCAGCGATACCGCTCGAAAGCATCTCGGGTCTGGGACGCACTTCCAGCCGAGACGCCGGGCGCACTGCACCCAGGCGCTCGGAGCCGGCAATGTGTCGTAGCACGGCAGCTTTTTTGTCCTCGAATTCCGCCGGCAAAAGCGGGGGATGACTGGTATTCAACGGAAGAGATGACATCGAGACCTCGGGGGCAGAAAAAGATCAGGGCTGGCTGCCCGTGTAGCGAGTTAAGTAGTTTCGCTTTTTATTCGCCTAAGGAATTCTGCTACTCGGGCCGGGGGTTGTCAAGGGCTGAGCCGGAGCTTTTTATGGACGCCCGGCGGCGGTATTCTGGGACATGCCGGAAGCGACAAAAGCCGAAAGAGATCGTGTGGGTTTGTGCATTGACTGCAAACACATGAGGCCAATCCGGTCGGACCGGGGTGCCACTTTCTTTCTGTGTGGGAGGTCAGCCACCGAACCTGATTTCCCGAAGTATCCGCGACTTCCGGTGCTCCGTTGCTCAGGTTTCGAAAAGAGAAAAGAGAGCGGATCTGATCACGAGCCAGGGCACCTAAGCCTTTTCTGATGAGTATTATGGGAGAGATCAGGCGTCGTCTTCAGATCGTTTTTGCAGTTCCTGCCACAGCTTGTCAAGAACTTCGGATCGCTTTTCACTGTTCAGCTCGCGCTCCAGTTCTGCCAGCGCTACCGCGATCACGTGGTAATGATGCGCGCCAGCGAACCGGGGATCGGAAGTGATCTCCAGCCATAGGCGGTGAAGCAAATCGAGATCCTGATTGCGCAACCGCGGCGCGTGCGGCCCGAGGTAGTATTCGCGCGCTACGCCGTTCGGCAACCGCACTTCCATGACCAGGCGCGGCTTCGGATCCGGCAGGCGTTCCCAGGCGTTGCCGGTCAGTTTTGCCTGCTCGTCCGGAGTCAGCTTGTTCGACAAGCCGCAGACGATGCGGCTTGATTCAAGCCGCTGTGCGGTCACAAGGATCGCGTCAAATACGTCACTGGCGGGGACCACCAGCAGCGAAATTGGCCGACCCTCTTTCTCCGCCGCCGCGACTGCTGCAGTGAACAGTTCTTGTTCGTAATGGTCGAAAACCTGACTCGCCTCAAACATGGTGCTGCCGCCGAAGGAATGCTCGCGGTGATAGAGCCGCGCGGTCATGACTACGACATCTTGCTGCGTAGTGTCTGTCCTGCGCAGGACCTCGCGCAGATAGTACAAGTTTTTCGGATCACGCACGGCGACCAGAATGTTGCCAGGGCGGACTCCCAGGGTCTCGTTCTCCGGCTGTTCGCTGCCATAGACCCGAAACTGGTCCAGGCTCTCGGGTTTGCCCGCACGCTGCCGGGCCACCCGCCGCTCGGAATAAGTGAACAGAGCAAAAAACACCAGGCTGAATAAAACCCCGCCAATCGTGGCTGTGTACTTGGTGAAGAAATTTACCAGCGCCGTGATAAACAGCACGGTTGCGATGAGGATCACTCCCAGCGGCAGCTCGCGTCCCTTGCCTAGAGGAATGTTTCCGGGAACTCTCCATTCCCGCTTCGAAGGCTCGGTATAGCGCAGGACGAGCACCGCCAGAGCCATCATCGAAAAACTCCAGATCACTCCAAAAGCGTAGAGGCCTGCCAGGGTGAAGACGTTTCCTCGAGTCAGGATAATCGTCAGCAATTGCAATCCGACGATGAAATTGATGATGCGGTAGCTGGTCCCGTAACGCGGATGCGGTTTCTGAAAAGCGTCGGTCAATACGCCGTCTTCAGCAACCCGATTGAGCACGCCATTGGCGCCCACAATCGAAGTATTCTGGGCGCCGGAAAGAATGAGGACCCCGACCAGCACCACGAAGCCGTGAAAAATCAGTCTGGCCCAGAGCGGTCCCCAAAGGTGCATGGCAATGCCGCTGATCAGGTTGCCGAAGTACTCCGGACGCACCTTGTCGGGAATGATCATTACCGCAAAGAACGAAGTCAGGGCCGTAAAAAGAAGCGCATACACTCCAATTACGACGGCCGCTTTTTTCAGGTTCTTCAGCTTGGGGTGGGCAATTTCGCGGTTCACCTGGGCCAGGGTTTCCTCGCCGCTCATGGCCAGCACCGAATGCCCGAATCCCACAAACAAGATGAACATGGTCAGGTGACCGAGCCAGCTATCTTTGAGCGCGGTCAACCATCCCAGCGACTCTTTATTCAGAGTGATTCCATACTTCAGCGGGTTCGGAGGAACCTGAAACGGGACATGGAAGAGAGTGATGGTGCACCACAGGATCAGAATCACCACCATAACGGTGGTGACGATCATGATCTGGACGGCTTTGGTGGAGGACTCGTGCATGCCCTGCGTGTTCTTCCACCAGAAATAAAGAGTGACCAGGGTGCCGAAGACAGCGGCGAAAGTGTTGTCGGGAAAATGGTGAAATGGGTGGCGGAGGTAGAGAGCCGTGTCTTGAATAAAACCGGCGAGATATTGTCCGGCGACCACCGAACTGAGAGGGCCGGTCAAGACGTAGTCGAACAGCAACGCGGAGACCGAAAATTTCGCCAGCGTCCCGCCCATGGCCTTCCGGACCACACAGTAAACCCCGCCACGGACGAACATGCTGGTGGACTCGACGTAGAGAGCGCGGACGCAATTGGCGAACAGCATCACCGCCAGGATGAACCAGGGTGCGCTCTTGCCAATGACCTTCTCCGCATCGCCGCCAACGTAGTACGCGGACGAACCCAGATCGGAGAGTACAATCGCTGCGGCGCGCCAGAAAGAGATGAAACTCAGCAACACCGTGGTCGCGACGAAGACCCGGACAGCGGGACGTTTTGTAGTGTTCAGAAGGGTGGACATTCGACGTAGAAAAATACTGCTACTCGGCGTTTAGAAGAACAGAGAGCCGATTTGCTGCGTCCCATCGAACATGATACTTGAAGTACTATACCCGACCTGAAGGCACGGAGCATCTCGTCTTTGCGCGTTCGTTAGGTATGAAATCAATTTTTGTCCTGTCGGCCTGCAAAAGCGGCGGGCGCAGAAGTTTGCCGCCCGCCGCTTGGGTTATGGTTACGTTTTGATGCCGCCGTTAGAGACACGCACAGCAGTCAGATAGCGGCGACACCGCGTTCCTGGCTTCTGATGCGAATCGCCTCTTCAACTTTGTAGAGGAAGATTTTTCCGTCGCCCATCTTTCCGGTAGATGCGGGTCTTCAAAATCGCATCCACAGCCGCCTCAACGATTTTGTCCTCTACGATCGTTTCAATCTTCACTTTCGGTAGCAAATCCACAGTGTATTCGCCGCCACGGTAGCTTTCCTTGTGACCTTTCTGCCTGCCGTGGCCCCGCACTTCTGAAACCGTCATTCCATCAACCCCGATATCGATCAGCGCCTGCTTTACGGCGTCGAATCTATTGGGCTGAATTATTGCTTCAATTTTTATCATCTCCGCTCCTTAGGCGTCGTTTATCAATCAGGTTGCCGGAGGCAGAATCCTTCTGCCTCCGGTTCTCGCGGGCTAAGCCAACAGGTTCGTCAGCTCACTGCGCGTGACAGCGAGCTCATCGCAGTGCTCGCCTCGGCGTGGGCCACAGGCAGTTCCTGCGTCATGCCGCCGGGCGCTCCGATTGCCGAAATGACGTATTCCGGATAAGCCGAAATTCCGTGTTCGTGCAGATCCATGCCGTAGAGCTCGTCCTCTGCGGGCAGCCGAAGCATTCCCATGGCGTTGACCACGAGCATCACTACCATGGCCACCCCAAATGTGGCCAGGGTTATGCAAGCACTGCCGATCATTTGGGCTTTCAACACCTGCATTCCACCACCGTAGAAGAGTCCTCTCAGGGGAGCGGAGTTATCAGGCGCGATCGGCCCGGTCGCGCCGTACTGTCCACAAGCAAACAGGCCGAGTGAAAGCGTTCCCCATATGCCGCAGAGCCCGTGAACTGGCACTGCCCCGATGGGATCATCAATTCGCAGCCATTCCAGAGCATCGACGCCTACATGACTAACACGCCGGCGATCCCGCCGAGTAGGACTGCACCCGTTGGACTGACCCAGTAGCAAGGGCAAGTAATTGCGACAAGTCCGGCCAGGAATCCGTTTGTGGTATAGCCTGCGTCCCAAGTTTTCATTTTAAAGTAGCCGTAGGGGATCGAGGTAAGGCCGGCGGCGCATGCAGCCAGGGTTGTATTCGTCGCCACCCGGCCGATGCCTACGAAGTCCATGGCTGAGAGTGTGCTGCCGGGATTGAACCCGTACCAGCCAAACCACAGAATCAGCCCGCCACTGACGGCAATGGTCAGATCATGCGGCAGCATGGGCTGTCCGCCGTCGCGCTTGAATTTGCGTCCCAGGCGTGGACCCAGAACGATGGCGCCGGCCAAGGCGATAAATCCGCCGATGGTATGTACGACCGTTGAACCGGCGAAATCATGGAAGCCCATACCCAGCGACGGGAAGAAGTTCCCAGCACTCCCCATGTTCGCAAGCCAGCCGTCCGGTCCCCAGGCCCAGTGCCCGATGATCGGGTAAATAAAACCAGTTACGCAGAAGCTGTACAGAAGATCGCCGACGAAATCGGTGCGGCCAATCATTGCTCCCGATGTAATGGTCGAGCAGGTATCGGCGAAAGGCAAACTGGAAGGTCCAGACCGCGAGGAACGCTACTCCAGTGGTTTCATAGGTTGCAGGCGCGTTCTGCAGGAAGAACCAGCGATAACCGATGAACCCATTGCCGTGGCTGAACATAAATGCGAAGCCGATGGCGTAGAAGAGGATGCCGCAAAGGCAGGTATCCACCACACACTCCACCAGAACATTTACGGTTTCGCGGGAGCGACAGAAGCCGGCTTCCAGCATGGTAAAGCCGACCTGCATGCCGAATACAGAAAGGCAGCTATCAGTGTCCAGGCGGTATTCACGGGGTTGACGACGTCTGAGGCTTTAACCTCAGGTGTGCCGGTCTGGGCGTAAACGTGAGTAAAGAAAAGACCGGAAACAACCATCATGATGAGCAGAACCAGTCCCAAGCCCATTATCTTGCCAGCGAATAGCGCGCCTCCGTACTTGCGCCATTCGCGGTCCCGCAAGCGGCCGGCCAGCCGGGAAAACTTTTGGGAGAGAGATAACCTCTTTCTCTTTTCGGCGATCACAGACATGTAGTAGCTCCTTCAGTTTGAGTTTTTGATTCGTGTTCAGACATCTGCGAACCGGCTTTGCAGCCGTTGAAACTAAAAGTTCACGCGTCAACTCTTCGCCGCATTTCAGGGACTCATGGCACATTCGCTCGGCTGCAAAGTCCCCAAAACTCCGTCGTCCATCCAGAAACGAAAGCCAAATAGCTGGGCGCGCATGGCCACGGAACGAATGTTGCCAGCCACTTCTTCGTCGCGCTCAACTGTGCCCACGATGATCAATTCAGCCTCTGCTCCTGCGACTGCGCGGTACACGCGAAACACCGCGCTGGAAAGACTGGGCATTGCGGCGAATAACATCTCTCGCACCGCGAGTGAATCTTCCAGCGCCTGCCAGGAAGCGTTCCTTTTGCCCACGCTGGGCGGCGAATCCGCGTCCCAGGGATCGGCAGGACGCGCCATCCACTCGCATTCCGCCGCCTTGCCTCGCAACTCGAACCGCAAAAGCTTGAGCGGCGCGCGGGACAATTTCCCGAAACGCATTCGCACCCGCAGTTTGCGCAAGAAATCGGACGCTTCCCAAAGTTGCCTCATCCTCTCTTCGCTCCTTCTGTGACTTCGCCGGGCAGACCATAACCACGTTGCGTTGCGGCGACCGGCGCGGTGGTACACATCCGCGCCATCCGCAAGTAGCAGACCCAACCGCGATCAAAATGTGGTTACGAGACTGGCACGGCGTCGTGCCGAAGGACTCCTCTGTTCAGCGTCGAAGAGAGGGGAAAAACAAAACCGTTTACAGCTTGAGGCGGATTCTCGCGTAGGCTACCTAGAAAGTCGAATTCAAACTTTTTATCGCGGACATCAGGTCAACTGGGGGACGACCGAAAGTTTTCGAAAGCAGAAATACCCGCGAGGTCGCAACGAAAAGCTTGTGGATACGTGCAGCGGGCGGGTTCTTCAACCCTGTTTGATGGCGTGGCTCAGGATGATGGCTTCGGCGACGTCTTTCATCGACTTGCGCCGTTGCTGGCTTTCGCGACGCAACATCTGGTAAGCGGCTTCTTCGCTGAGACGCAAATCCTGTTGCAGGATTCCTTTGGCGCGCTCGACAACCTTGCGTATCTCAAGCTGCGTGGTGAGCTCAGAGTTTTCGCTCTCCAAGCGCGCTCTGCCAATCTCGGCCCCAACCAGGAACCCCAGCGTGGAGATCAACCCAATCTCGCGATCGCTAAAGACGCAGGCCTCGCGGTTTTGCAGATTGATGACGCCCATCAGCCGTCCCCGGCTTACTAGCGGGACGGAGAGGAACGCCTCGAATCGGTCTTCCGGCAACTCGGCAAACAGCTTGAAGCGATGATCGGCTGCGGCGTTGCGCGACACGAAAACCGGCTCCCGATGCTCGGCCACCCATCCGGTGATCCCCTGGCCAACCTTTATGCTCAGGCGGCCGACAATCTGCGGATGGTGATTCTTGGACGCTCGCAGCACCAGCTCTTTATCTTCGAGCACATAGATGAAGCAGGAGTCACACTTGACCACTGAGGTCGCGAAATCGACCAATTCTCGTAACACCGCTTCCAGCGGCAAGGCCCCGGACATGCGTCCGGCAACTCGCCGCAGCATGGCAACCCCAGAGACGTCGCCTGAGGAACGGCCTAAGTTGACAGCCTCAATCGGGAGGGGTTTCGCTGGACTCCAGTCCGCGGATGCGCTCATAGCTTAGAAGCTATGCCGCTCGCCAGAGCAGCACAATCATCCTAAGGTATGGGTTCCGATAGAAAGAAGTTATGGCGCACATAAGGGGAAACTAGCCGCGGTCGCGGGTCTTGAGCTTGTCGGACATGCGCACCAGGTCCGCCAGCGATGGGGCCATCATTTTTCGCATGACCTGGCCGCGATGCATTTTGGTGGTGACTTCGCTGATGGTCAGTTTCTCCGCTACTTCTTTGTTGGTAAGGCCTTCGACCACCAGGTCCATGACTTCACGCTCACGCACAGTCAGTTCGTCAAAACGAGAACGGAGAACGGCAATCTCCGCGTCCTGTTGCCGCCCCACCCGATCTCGTTCCACGGCTTGATGAATCGCCGCCAACAGGTCTTCCTTCTGGAAGGGCTTCATCAGGAACTCTACTGCGCCGGCCTTCATGGCTCGCGAAGTCATTGGAACGTCCCCATGCGCGGTAATAAAAACGATGGGAATCGAGATCCCCGCCCTAGCCAGCACCTCCTGGAAATCCAGGCCATTGGCTCCGGGAAGCTTGATGTCGAGCACCAGGCAACTGGGAGCGTCGGGACGGGCCGCATTGCGAAACCCTTCGGTGGAGGAAAATGCCTGCGCGTCAAACCCTACGGATTCCAAAAGATTGCTGACGGCTTCGCGAACCGATGCGTCATCATCCACCACAAAAATTGTGGGCCGTGCGTCAGCCATCGGAGTCCTCTGCGCTGATCGGGAGAGTGAATTGAAAGACAGTTCCTCCACTTGGACGCGGCATCGCCCATAGCCGGCCCCGATGGGATTCAATAATCGAACGGCTGATGGATAAACCCACGCCGATACCATGTGGCTTGGTAGTGAAAAAGGGATCGAAAATCTTCTCGGCGGTTTCCGGATCAAGCCCAGCGCCGGAGTCTTCCACTGCGATCAGAACCTGATCTTCTTTCTCCCTCCGCGAGCGGATCACCAATTCTTTCGCGCGCGCATCGGGGCCGCTCATCGCGTCCATGCCATTCAGGATGAGGTTCATCACCACCTGCTGCAATTGCACTCTGTCGGCTTTCACCTTTGGTAAAGCCGGCGAAAGTTCCGTGCGTACGGAAGTCTGACGCGCGTTGGCCTCGTTACGCAAGAAAACAGTGAGTTCGTGAATCACCTCATTCATGTCCGTCCAGTCCTTCACCGGCGCTTCTTTGCGAAATAGCGCTCGAACGCGGGCGATCACCGCCCCTGCGCGAGTCCCGTCGCGGACGATGCTTTCCGTACTCAGGCGCGCTTTCTCCAGGTTAGGCGGACTTCCGGAAAGCCACTCCAGACACGCCTGCCCGTGGGTCACCACGGCAGTCAGCGGCTGGCTGATCTCATGCGCGATGGACGCGGTCAGTTCTCCCATGCTCAACACTCGCGACAGACGCGCCAGTTCGGTCTGCGTTCGCATGAGCGCCGCCGTTCGCTCCGAGACCCGGATTTCCAATTGATCGCGTGCGTCTCGTAGCGCCTCTTCGGTACTCCTTCTGGCGGAGCTTACCCAACTCACCACCAGAGCGCAGACAACAAACGCTGCAAAGTAAGAAACCGCGGTCGGAGTGATGGCCCAGGAATAATACGGCGGCACAAAAAAGTAAGCGACCACCGGGGTTGAAACCAGCACTGCGAAAAACCCCGCACCGGTTCCTGCAAACCAGGCGCTGGCCATGACCGCGGCAAAAAATAAGAACAAAAATGGATAAGGAAAAAATCTCTGCAGAAACAAAGTGCAAACGAACGCTGTGGACACAAATACGGATGCAATTCCATAGCGCCGGATTAGGTCTCGAGCCATCTATGCCCCTGCGATGCCGGTCTGCTAAAAAGTTATCATGGCACGGCTCGGGGCATGGACAATCAGAAAAAGCGGAGACTTGGTAGCGCTACCGGGAATCGAACCCGGGTTTGAAGATTGAGAATCTTCCGTCCTAACCCCTAGACGATAGCGCCGCGTGGGGTGCAGGGAAGAATTATAACAATTCCCAGGCCTCTCAGAACGCGAGCAATAGAGCTGATG